>Ga0210394_10006044_pt1 | contig 13276 bp, 20 predicted proteins | sample IncBWC12MmetaG_FD_160121 | JGI IMG/M metagenome (GOLD analysis project Ga0210394, IMG submission 160121) | Forest soil microbial communities from Barre Woods Harvard Forest LTER site, Petersham, Massachusetts, United States - Inc-BW-C-12-M | ecosystem: Environmental > Terrestrial > Soil >...
AACCATCTGGACCTGGGTAGGCTCCAGCTTGCCGTATTCAGGCATCAGCAGCTCTGCCAGTCCCCAGTGCATCGCTCCCTGATACCCCTGGGGAAGCACGATATTGTCGTTGATGGTCGAGAAGTTATTCAGCACCGTGTCCACGAATATGTGCATTTCTCCCTGGCTTGGATTAGGGAAGAAGTACAGGCTTGCCAGCGGTTCGGTCGGGAGCATTGAGATGATTTTCGGCCACGGACCGGGAAGCGTCTTGATCCCGATCTGCTGATATTGCTCGTAGGGCCATACATCGACGTCGTAGTCCAAAGTACCGGTAATGCTGTTCACGATCCGCACGAAAGCCGTATTGATGCGCATCGGCCTTGGCTGGTAGGAAGTGATCGTGATGCTGCCGGTCGCTGGGGACGATAGATTCAGATTGTAGGTTCCGATGGCATTATTACCATTGCCACCAAAAGCCGTTCCAAGGCTGGTGATGGCTGAACCTGCCGTAACACCGGTACCAGAGATAATTTGTCCTGTCGAGATAGCTCCCGATGCCAGAGCAGTGACAGTAAGCACTGTTCCGCTAACGGATCCGGTAACTGACGAACCCACAGAACCGCCCTGTCCAATGGTGTAGATGTATTGTCCACCGATCAGCTCCAGGATGACTTCCTGGACAGAGAATACCAGCAAGTGGTCATTGGACCACTGATCCAGCATCTCATTGAGCAGATAAAACGCGTCGTTGGTTTCGGGCGTTCCTATCGTATCGCCAGAGCCGAAGGCGCCGATCGACCGGAGGGCCGATGAGATTATATTTAAGGGCTGAGGAATTTTCAGCCTCCCATCTAGACATTTCGGAAAACTAAGGCAATATTGGCCGCCGACAGATTCGCCCCGGTTGCGTTGATATCCGATATCGCATAGGTAGCGCTGGCGGCATTCTGGACGACCGAATGGATGCCCATTCCGGCATACAGCCCGCTTGATGTAGCTGTTGCATTCGTGAATTCGACGGCGAAGTTAGAAGCTGTTTGAATCTGATTGCCGCCATACATCGATAGCGTCTGTCCCAATGCAGTTGTCGCTGCCCCTACCGAGCTGGTATTGGTGGACATAACAAACGCCACGAAATATTCGCCAGGAATGAACGATACATTCAGCGGCACTGAAACCGCCCGCACGGCCGCCTGATTAAGCTGCGTCTGTCCGGCAGTATTGCTCGCAACGCTATAACTGACGGTCGTAGAAGCCGTTGACATGGAACTGAGCGTCGAGGCATTCCTACTGTAGATGCCAGCGATTGCCGTTATGACCAATCCGTAAGTAACAGCGCTGGCAGTCGATGCCAGAGACATTCCAACTAAGACGTCCATGCGGGTTGCGGTGAAAGCGTCACCAACCGGCATGTATTGAAAACTCATGCTGCCCTGACCCGGGCCGGTTACTGCTGTAAGGTTTCCTTCGGGAAATATTGTCCGATTCGGGAAGGCGAGCGGACCGACCCCAGTCGATGCTATTCCTGCTGGAAGGACGGTAGGGGCGCCATGCAGAGCCATCTAGACGCCTTCGCCTGGAGTCATGTAAACGTCTGCGGTAGAGCCTCCGGCTTCAGTCCATATCGAGAACCATGCATTGGTCGGAAATCCAAGCACTTCGATTTCCGATCCCAGAAATGTCATCAGGCCGGCCTGATTGTAAGTGGGAGTCTGTCCTGCAGCTGGCGCACCCCCCGCTCCCGCTATGTTGCTCGCGATGGTTGCGATCTGACCCCAGGAGATATGTACGATAACGGTACTGACGCTCGCATCTGTGATGATGATGCGAACCTGCTGATTAGGGCTGGATACAGGCGCAGCAATCTGAAATGGCGTGCAGGGAGTAGAAGTAGCTTCCGTCAGGAACTGGCCGGCGATCGCCTGGAATGCGAAGCAGGTAGCCACGTCAGGCTTTCTTGACCATCGTGCAATGAGTGTCCATGCAGGCCTCTTTGTAGTTCTGCATTGCGAACTGCTGGTACTCGGAATTGCGTGTCAGCAGATCAGGCCGCATTCCGTAGCCCCATGTGCATTCGAAGTCGCACGAGTAGCCCTTAGGATTCCAGCGGATATCCGTATGCGGTGCGTCCGTCTCGCGCCATTTCTTCGACAGGTAGTAGAACATCATCTCGGCCACTGGCGGCCACTGATGAGTGAAGTCCCCGTAGGCCCGATTGCTGGCCCAATGCGGCGTGATGATGACTGCTTTGCATCCAGGTTTAAGGACACGGTAAAGCTCATTGAAGAAATTGACGCGTTCTTCTCCAGTCAAATGTTCCAGGAAATGGCTCGAATGAACCTCATCAACTGAATTGTCATCGTAAGTCCAACGGCCGCGCACATCCATAACGATATCGACACCATCCATCTTGTACTGGTCGATACCGATAAAGCCTTCCTTTTTGTTCTTGCCGCAGCCGATATCGAGCCGAACTTCGACCGGAACGACAGAAAGCTTGGCATTGCTTTTCTTTCCCATGTGATCCTCAGTACATCATGTCCGGTTGCCCAAACGCGCCGGTCAAATCGTAATGCCCGACACGTACTCCGCAATCGATAGCACAGCGATATCCGTGCTTGCGAAAGTCGGACCAGGCGTACAGATCCTGGGTCATCAGGCCATCTTTTACCTGAGTATGAAACCACGGCTTACGCAACTTCGGATCCTTGAACATTTTCAAGCGCCATAGGTTGAATCCCATGCCGGTCCCGCAGCACTCGACCAATCCGCCAGCAGGATCAGGTAACTGAGGACGGAAATTCAGGACAGGATCTTTCGGATCGCCCCAGATCTGCGCGCAGCCTTCCAGGCCCTTCGTGTAGTACAGGCCGCCGATGCAGGAAAGTTCCGGATGCTCCTCCATGCGCTCGAGGAGCTTGATCACACCGTCAGGAGGAGGGGCATTATCGTGCTCGATAGTCAGCAGATATTCCCACTTGCTCAGTTCAGGATGGGCTAGAACTTGCTCGACAACAGTCGAATAGGCGTGGCCTACCTCCATCCCCTGGGCGAGGATGCGGACTACGCCGTTATTCGGAGGAAATGCCAGATTCCAGTGGCTAAGAGCGACCTTCGCCGGAATGGTGTCGGCGGCGGGGATGGCTACAACGATCCTCTGCTTCTTCCATGAACCCGTCTTGGTCAGACGGTTCTTTGAAGCTTCCAGATCCTTGTTGTGTATCCCTCCGAAATCCTGGATCACCAATTCCGGTTTCATTTGACCCTTTATACATTGCGAAACACTAGCGCGATATTAGCAGCAGAAAGGTTAGCGCCGGTAGCGTTAATGTCCGAAATGGCATACGTAGCCAGCGGTGCCGACTGCGTTACCGAGTGCACTCCCATGCCTGCGAAGAGGCCCCCGGAAGTGGCCGTGGCAGCGGTAAACTCGACCGCATAGTTCTGGGCAGTCTGCAACTGGTTGCCGCCATAAACCGACATCGTTTGTCCGAGTGCGGTCGTGGACAGGCCTACCGAACTGGTATTGGTCGAGATGGCAAAGCCAACGATGTATTCACCTGCGTAGACGCTGGCAAATCCCAAGGGCACCGATATATTGCGCAGGGCGCTCTGATTAAGCTGAGTTACGCCTGCCGAATTGCTTGCCACACTGTAACTTACCGTTGTCGATCCAGTAGAAAGCGCCGTCAGTCCAGCCGTGGTAGCCGTGCCAGAGCCCAGACTCGTATTGGTGTAGATCCCGGCAAATGCCGTGATAGCAAGCCCGTACGTATTGGTCGTTGCGCTCGAGGCGACCGAGAAGGCGAATAGAGCATCAACCCGGCTGGCAGTGAAGGCTTGGGGGACGTTCACATACTGGAAGCTCAGCGATCCCATGCCGGGAGCCGTCACGGCCGTGAGCTGATCCTGAGGGTAGATGTAGCGTGCCGGCTGGCTGACCGTGATCAGCTCGGCCATCGAGTTGGATACGATATTAGGTGCGGGTCCTGGATTAGGCATTTTCTATCCTCACTAAGCTTGCGGTTCGAGAAACAATTGCACGAGACCCACACCACTTGTTAACGTGCCACCAAATACCAGCGCTAGACAATCTCCAGCATTCAAGGTCGTATTAATATTATTGTTTCCCTGAGTAAGAGTTGCATTGATGGTTGTATCCGCAGTCGGAACCGTGCTGATATCCAGCGCAGAAGTAATAGCCGTGCCGCTAGCTGGAGCCACTCCAGCCAAACATTTAACCACCTGAACTGTTCCTGAAGTAGACCCTACCCGAATACGATAGGACACCTGGGTCAGGAACATTGCCTGCGGCGCAATGTAGATAGTCTGTGAAACGGAGGTAGCGATATAGGGGAACTGTACCGACTCCCCTATCGAAGTACTGGTAGCAACCCCTAGAGCGCGGCCAGTCATGATCGCTCCTTACGCCGCCACTCTGCAACCAAGCTCGGGATACAGCATCGCCCAGCCGAACAAGACATCAAGTCGGGTCGGGATAGCATCGTTATTGATCGTGTACTGCCGCACAACACGGATACTGAGCCCGATTTCCTCATCCGAAGCGCGGCCGGCGAAGTGAACGCCTTCCGGCAGTTCCAGATCAGCCACGGCTAGCGTCAGCGCATTGCGGTGTAGGACGATGTTCTGCGGAGAGATGACCGCGCTCGATGCTCCGGCCGTCGGCAGGCTCGTGAACGTTACCGTACCGCCCGTGGTCGGCGCAGCGGTCACGTTCTGAAACTGGCCGCCATAGATGACCGCAGGCGATACGATCACATTGAAGTTGCCGGCGCCGCTCTGCGTAGCGACCGCAGTGACCACGAAGTTGCGCAGTTTGTTCGAACCGTATGCCTGGCGGTTCTGAGGATTGACCGCGAACGAGCCAGGAAACTGCAGCACATCCCCGGCCTGTAGGGTAATGTTATTGGCCGAGTTGTTGATGCTGATGGTCGATGTAGCCGCCCATCCCGTTGCCAATCCTTGGTTCGCACCGTTCACGGTGACGGTGGTTGCGCCAGTGGCGAACCCGAACGTGTGACTGACAATATTCTGATCGTTGTACCAATTCATACCGGCCGAATCACGGCCCATCAGCCCTCGCATGTACTGGGAGCCGATCTTATCCTGCGGTACGAATAAGCCTTTCAGGGCGTCGATGATCGTGGCAGAAGTGAACGGCTCGATCACGCACGAGCGCTCGCCATCCCGCGGCGTCCCTTCAGCGTCCAGGAAGGCGGCAGCTGTAAGATAGGTGAGCAGAGCCGTAGGCGGAGTGCCAGGAGTACCAACGATGTTCGCAATGCCGTTGGCTGCGGTCGTAGTGCCCTGGAAATCGATCTTGTTGGCGATGGCAGCGATCTGTGGTTTCAGTACGCGATCGCTGAACATATCCACATTCAGCGCTAGTTCTTTAGTACCGAACTGCGTATCCGTGTGGAACTGTGTCGTCAGAACAACGGGAATCGAGGTCTCGTTGAAGTCCTCGATATTCAGATTCGGGCCAGTGGTACCGATCACCCGGACCGGACGCCGCACATTCACGGTATCGCCGATCTTCGCGCCTACGACCGCGTACTGATCGTCGTAATCGCGGTTCACGCACATCGTAAATGTGAGTGAGTTTTCCAGGACCATCAACGCCTCGTTGGTGATCTTGGAAATCGTAAGCTCTGTATTAGCCATGTGGCGTCCTCAGTGGGTTGGGGATCTCGGTCCCAACAACCCATGGGGGCCAGCACGATATTTGCGCGGATGTCGGCGCTACCCGTTCCTGTATATCGCCCGGGACAGGCGGTCTAGGAATGCTTATAGCATGGCTATTTTGCGGATGTCAAAAGCTGATACCGATTCCTACCCGAATATTCTGTACCACGCATGCGCCTTCGAGTCCGGCCCACACCCATGAATGGATTCCTATGTACGGTTCTGGCAGCGAATAGTGCAATCCGACGTTAGCTGCAGTTGCGATCAGAAAGTGCTTATTGACCGCGCCGACGCTGGGATGCTTTCCTAGGAGCGGGTTAAGCTCATGATAATAAGCAGGTTTTTCTGCGATCGTGCGAGTCTGGCCATAATCGACCATCGTCAGCGCTACAGCGATCAGGAATGGATCCATTTGCCTTCTCCAAAGTTTGAATACAAAGTATTCTGCTTTGGAAAAGAAAACACAAGAAAAGTTACACTTATCTGATCTTTCCAGCGCGCCTAGCGTTCCTGTATTCGAGATAGCTGCCAGTCACATTGCCGTCTGCATCGACTACTCCGCCTGGTCCGACGCTCTGGCTGCCCTCAATTGGCTTGATCGGCTCCGGAGCTTCCTGCGGCCGGCGAAAAGGCTCAGAACGCTTCGGAATCGGCAACGGAGGCGCTTCCACATTACTCTTTTTGCCTCTCGATTCGTTCTCAGCCTCTATTCTGACCTCGATCCGGCCTAGATACCGCAACGCAGCAGGAGCGGGCATTGCATTAACCTTCCCGGCCTCGTCCCGATCCTTGGAGAAGTAGTAGTGCAACTGCGGCCCGACCTCCGACTCGAACATGGCCTGCTGAATCCAGGGCTGCAGGGATAGAGGCTCAGCCATGATGACGTCGTCGAAGTCCTCGATCTCCTTCTGGCACTTCTTGTAGCGCTGATTCCACTCAGCGGTAAGCCGCGCCTGACGCTTTTCCTCTGCATCCTTGCGGTCAGCTTCGTCCTTCTTGCGCACTTTCTGATCGGCCAGCCATTCGCCGTATGCTTCTCCGTACTTGACCGGATCGTTGAAATCTTCCGGCCGCGGCTTCGAATCCTTGGGACGCATGGCTGCATCCCGCTCGCGCTCGAGATCAGCAGCGCGCTTTTCCGCATCAGCAGCGCGCTTTTCAGCCTCCCTGCGCTTAGCGGTGAGCTCGGAGAGGCGTTCATCGACGCTACCTTTTGCAGGCTTTTCCTCGGGAGGCTTGACCTCTCCAGTCGTTTCGACTACAGGCTTTGCAGCAGGCGCCTTGGGCTTGTCTGCCTTGGCCAGCGCCTCATCACTTGGCTTGCCCTGAGATACCGCGATCTTGCCGCGCGATGCCATGAAATCGGCACGCGTTTCCCCCGTTACTACGGTCGGTTCACCCATTTCTACCCTCGTGTGCTTTAGTTGCGCTCCAACTATATTTTCCGTATTCAAAAGGTTTTTCTATAAGCAAATGGAGCTTGCGCAATTCCTGCTGCAAGTAAGCCTCTGGTGCCGTCACTGCTTCGAACCACAAGCCGTCATCGCGGGCCTGCTGCTCGACCAGATCAAGGATATTTTGCCATACGATGGCCGTTGGTTCACCCATTTCCTGCTCCATTTGGCCGAGCGTTCTCGGCTTCTTCCTGGTTAGCTATCCGTTCGATCGCAGCCATGATCCGTTCGTGCCCGTGCTGTTTGATCTGCTTCATGATGTCGGCAGCAGCCTTGATTTCTGCTGACCCCAAAGTCGCATGAGCCTTGGTATGCATATCGGCCTGCTTTGTGGCATCCCGCATACGCTCGCGCTCGGTCTCGGCGTTCTCCTTGATCGTGAGACGGTGAGATTCCGCAGCTTCTTTCATCGCTTCCACGTCGGCACGGCTCTTGATCTGCAATCCAGCGGCCTGTAACTGCTGTCCGGCCTGCTGCAGCTGCGTCTGCAGCTGCTTGATCATCATCTGCGCATGCGGCGGGATATCCGATTTGTCATCAATCTGTGCCAGCGGATTCGCTGCAGCCAGGCGATCGGCGATGACATCAGCGCCCGGAAAGTCCATGTTCCGGAAGAACAGATCTCCAGCGATCTGCATGAGCGGATTGTTCGGTCCCTGAAGCAGCGGCGCCATGCTTTCGACAGCCTCCTGGCGCTTAGAGTTGTAGCCGGGGCCCGTTTCCATGACCACATCGTATTGGCCTATCGTTAGGTCGTTCTCGATCTTTCCTACCGCTTGGTCGTCATTGATCGTGACCAGATCCGGTTTACCGTCGTCTCCAATGATGCGCATGATGCGGCGTTTACCGTAGTACGCTGGGATCCACGACAGGATGATGCGGCCTGTGTGCTTCACGGAACGTGTGAAGTTGTCGTAGAAGTGGTAGCTAGACATGTCGGACTGCTGCTGCTCGGCGTTCAGAGCCTTGCCGCTGGTCGGCCCGTCTCGAGTCGTAGCTGGATCGAACATGCCTGCTACGCGCTGCAGTGAATCATGCGCGCTCTGGGCCGCTACGAGCCACCCTTGCGGAGGTGGCTCAGGAGCTTGCCGTTGAGGCATAGGAATCTCATTTCCAGCTTCATCCCGATGGTTGTAGCGCAGCAGAGCATAGGATGAGACGTTTGCAGCCTGCCATTCGTTGATCGTATTGGTGACGGCCTCTGCTGCTGCTACCCATTTCGCCTTGGGGGCGAGCGCAACTGTCTCGATAATCGCCGTCTGCGTGAAGTTAAGAATCTGCTGCGGATCGCGCATGTGCCGCGTCATCCCGAAACGCTGCGTCTTGCCGTCTACTACCAAGTTCGAACCGTAGACCGGAACAACGGGAATCCAACGTCCTGGTAGGGTCCTTGATTCGAGTACTTCGACTGCAGTGACCTTGTACCAGAGCACGCGATGCCGCCAGCTCTGCCGATCGCCCTTGACCTCAATGCCGGCGCGAGTCAGCACTTCAGAGCTAGGGATCTCATCCTGCCACCAGGATGAGCCATCCGAAAGGTGGATAAGCTTGTGCTTCTCCTTCGCGATCTTGTAGAACTCGCCCCAGCGTATCGAATCCTTGGTGAGCCACTCTCCGGTCGTATCGCCTACCGCACGGACGCTAAAGCTAGTTTCCTGCGCGTCCGGATAGATCCGCCTGAAATCCTCCTTAGCCATCAGGCCGGAGATCAGGCACTTGGTCTGGTCTGATCCGTCGGGAGAGTGAGAGTACGGGTCAAAGCTAACTGAAAACGGATTCCAAATAGGCTCAATGAACACGTCCTGGTCGAAAGAATCGTCGTTGCAGTAGTCGGCTCGAAGGCGCCAATACCCCCAGCCCATCCTAACGGCGAATTCAGCCGCTGTATCGTAAGCTGTAGAAGCATCGGATAGTTCCTCAATGTGGCGTGTCAGCCCAGTGATGATCTCTGCAATCTTGGCGTCAGCGCTCGAATTGACCCCGTGCGCCTTGATCCTGGGACGCTGCTGCCGTATTTGATTCACGACCTGGCGGATGTACGAATCCGTCTCGTTGATCGTGAACATAGGACGCTTTTCGAGATGACGCTGATTCTGCATCTCTGGAGGCCACTGCGATCCGTAGCTGAAGCGAAGATCCTCTAGCCCTTGCTGGCGGTAATGGCTGCTGTAATCCTCCGAGCGGCGGAAGAATTCGACTGCTTCCTGAGGTAGAGTTTCAGACACTCTCAGACAGTTCTGCTGAAATATTGATGAATCCAGTCAAGCACGCTCGGAATGGCCTTGCCTCCTTCATCATAGGTTGCTCCATATCGATCTCCTAGCGCATTGAAGACTAGCTTTGCGCCATTTTTTAGGTCAATCGATATCAGGTATCCATTGTCTAGTCTGATAATCGTCACAGGCCCAAATAAAGCCGGAAATTCAGCGCTCACGGCTTGATCCAGTCAACATTCGATTTCACGACTGTCTGCCCATGGCTGTCGTGCGCTTTTGGCAGCTTCTGCGGAGGCTCTGTGGGAGGCCGCATCGCTCGACGTATGAACTCCTGTTCTGGAACTGGTCCTAGCGGTGTATCCACCATCTTTACGGGCTCCGGTTCAGTAGGAGGATTCAGCCCGTACTTCGCTGCCTGCCGATCCTTCATGCGCTGGGCCGCAGCTGCGCGTCGCTCTGGCGTCCAGCCAGCTGCTGCTTCCTTGGGTTTGGGCGTCTTGCTCAGGCGACCGCGTTTAGGGGCAGTAGCGACTTCTGCTTGCGCTTCAATGCGCTTAACTTGTGATTTCGAATAAGGCTGAGCTTCCAAGCCAGGGAATTTTTGCATTATTGCTTCCATTCTGGCCACGCGCGCTCTCAATTCCTCGTTCTCAATCTCAGCAGCGCTCTTGCACCGCAGATTCGAATTCTCTCCTTCGGCCTGCGCCACAAAGATGCTGAGCGTATCCATCAGCGTCTTTTGCAGATTCAGCTTGCTCTGCTCGTGCTTGCAGTTGCCGCGAACGCTCAGGCCGGTTGGAAGATGCGTAATCTTCATACCGTAAGGCATGATTGCGGAGTCAAAGTATTCGGAGATATTGATATCGTCTAATTGCATGGTTCCCTCACGGTAATTCGTCCTTTATCTCTCGCATCCAGCGCACGAGTCTGTCGAGCGTCACAGCCTTTGGAATGTAACCGTTCCTGACTCTGTGCACAGTATGCATCGATAGCCCGGTCCCATTCGCCACATGCTTATCGGTGAACAGATGACGCCTGAGAATGTGCAATGCTTTATCGTATTCCTTGATCGGAGTCAGGCCAGAATATAGCTGTCCCGAGTTATCGCCCATCATCCTGCCCAGATCATACGCTGCTCTGGCAATTGCTTGATCTTCTGCTTCTGCCGTTCTGCAACAATGCCAGGGAATAGCTCCGACAGCGCCCAGATCGCAGCATCAGCTCGATTCGGACTGCCGGTTCCCGTGTATCCAATGGTCGAGAATCCGGCTAGCTCGTCCTCCAGATCCCTGAAATATCCGACGTGGCGCACTTTCCCGACCTCGTAGAGCGCTGCGATCGGCTCGGCCCTCACCACCTTGCCTCTGCTCGCAGTGACAGCCTTGTATGGCGTTCTGGGCCGCGCTGTCTGGATCACATGCTGCACCATTGCGCCGCCAAAGTTAGCTTCGCCTACGATCAGGTCTGCCTGGTGCCGGTCGAAGGCTGTGGTTGCGATGTGCCCCCAGAGTCTAGGGCCTCCTTTGACAGTGCAGTCTTCGAGTACGTAAGCGTTCCCATCCACTCCGAGGCCAGCCACAACGATACCGATCTGATCATGTTCTGTAGTATCCCGGTCGCCGGCTCCACTTGGATCGATACCGATAATAATTCTTTGCAGGTCGGGCACTGACCCATCCAGGACTCGCCATTTATCGATCGTAGCGTCATCAAACAACGCATCTGGGTTAGCATCAGCAAACTCCCCGCGGACGAACCGCTTTTGCAGTCTAGCGCTAAGGCCCTCGAGTGTCTTGACGTAATCGGCTGGCAGATTGTCCAGGTTGTCGCTCGGATTCATCTGCAGCGCGACGTAGTTCTGTCCATCTCCTAGCGGAATCTTGGTATCAGGATCGCGCTTCTCGATAAACAGCTTGTAGGTCCAGTGCCCCTTAGATGGCGGATTCTCGTCGTAGTAGAGCTTGCGCCGCAGTTCGATCGCAGGCAGTCCTTTCGCATCGACCATGACCTTCTGTGCCAGGCGCGTGACAGCCAAATTGCGTGACTGATATGGAGTTTGTGAACACTCATTGAGAAATATGTCAGCAAACTCCATCCCTAGAATCTTCTCTGTGCGTTCCTTGTCGTCCAGTCCTCCGAACCATAGCTGCGAATCGTTAGGAAACCGCGCGACCCATTCTCTTCTATCTAAGCTATACGGAACGTCCGGATAACATAATTTCATTACTTTTGGAAAAGTATCCGCGATAATCGATGACATGACAGCATTAAATCTAAATCTAAAGATAACTCCCCGCGAACCGCTAGCAGCTATCCTACGAAAGCATTGCGCTCGCACGATCAGGAACGTTTTACCAGAACGAGACCCGCCGTACAGCAAAATGTGCTGGGCCTCAGAACCCAGAAACGCGTTGGCTTGCTCCTGCTTCGGAGTGAGCTTCACGCTGGCGTCAATACGACAACCTTTTGAACGATCGCGTATCCCGCTCTATCGATAGCTTCAATAGCCCATAGACCAAGCTGCCTAGCTTCCCAGTCTTGGTTTCCAGTGACAACTGCTGCACCAATCAATCCGGCAAGCTTTTCGTGTTCCGACCACAGTAGATTCATAGCAGCCCCTTATCCGTCTCTACACTGGTTATCTGGAATGGCTTGTTACCCTTGTTGCCGATGTCCACATTCGCTAGCTTCGGGTGAATGTAAGGCGCTGCTGCTTTGGCTGCGTCCATCCTAACGGCCGGGTTTATATCGGTGCGCATGAAATCAAGTAGGACTTCGAGTGGGGTCTTACCTTCCTCTGCGGCTTTGCGAGCAAGCTCAGCTGTGCGCGTGTTCTTGCTTCCGCGTGGCCTGCCGGATCCTGGTCGTGCTCCGCCTTTCTTGGGTTTCTCTGAAGTAAACAATCAACGCTTCTTCCTTCTATCGACGCCTTTGATCGTACCCTTATTCTTGCTAGCGTAGAACACCGATTCGCCCTTCTTGGCCCCGTACTCCTTGACCATGTTGCCCATGATCTTTGACCCTTTTTTTGTTAGTGGCATTCCTCGGCTCCATTGGCAGCCAGGTTGACATCGCATTGAATAGCCGGGGCAGAGGCAATTTGTTGCACTGCGCTCTGCAAATCCTGAATGGCATTGCCCAGTGTAACTTGATGTTTTTGCATAACTTCGATTACACGGAGCATTTTCAGAAGGTTCTGCTCCAGAGCATAAATCCGTTTCTCATGATTGGTCATTCTACGACCCCGATCACGTCAGCCTCAGAAAGTACCAGGAGCCTGTCAGGACCTGCGCTTGGCACCTCTGGGTACGCATATTCGCCGAATAGTACTCTATCGCCTGGGCGCAATTCCGGCGGCTGGGAGCGGTATTTCTGCGCCTTCTTCCCGTTTCTGTCCTCCCAGCGCATACGGCATGAGCCTACGGCTACGACAGTGCCAAGACGGCCTAGCTGTTCCTGGGGAGCATTGATGCCTTGACGAGCGTTAACGACGATTTTTGTAGTGGTAATGTGGCTTGCGATTGGATCTGGTTTAACCAGGATGTGATCGCGCAGAGGTCTCACTTCAATTCCTTGCAGTGATCCCGCACCCATTCGATGGGAGCACATAGCCTGCCGAATTGCTCGGTGAACGGCTCTAACAGCTTCTTGTTCTGGTCATACATCGCATCGCTGGGCAGGGATTCGTAGGATGTGCCGGCGAATTCCCAGATGAATTTATCGCGTGTGATTTCGTAGACTCGAGTGGCCAGGCGTCCGGAATTGCAGGCAATCGTGACCATTTCGCGCTGCGCCCACTGGAGTCGACCGTTTGCGCTATCAGCTGCGGTTTCCTGCTCGTAGGCAAGATCGAGCGCTCGCTCGAGCATCTTCCACGTCGGATCGCTGAATCCTGACTTCTCTAATTCGGCGGCTAGC
>Ga0210394_10006045_pt1 | contig 13274 bp, 14 predicted proteins | sample IncBWC12MmetaG_FD_160121 | JGI IMG/M metagenome (GOLD analysis project Ga0210394, IMG submission 160121) | Forest soil microbial communities from Barre Woods Harvard Forest LTER site, Petersham, Massachusetts, United States - Inc-BW-C-12-M | ecosystem: Environmental > Terrestrial > Soil >...
GAGCTAGCAGACATGCGCCGGAAGGAGTTTGCCGCCGCATGCGAAGTGCTGAAAGTTTCGCAAGGGATCGTGCTGGATTATCCCGACGGTCAGCTCCACCGCCAGGATCTTCACAAGGTGGTCTGCGAGCTGACGCTTCAAGTTCGCCGCTTTCGTCCGGACGTGCTGCTCACCTTCGGTCCGGACGGCTCAGTTACGGGCCACACCGATCATTCCATGGCTTCGGTTTTCGCCACGCTGGCTTTCCACTGGGCGGGACGAAACAACCGGTATCCGGATCAGCTCGCAGGCGAAATCACTCCGCGGCAAACCCAGAAGCTTTACTACAGCACAACCAACTTCACCCTGCCGGACCGCCAGCCCGTCACGCTGCCGCCGGCCAGCGCGATCATCGAAATTGGGGATTACCTAGAGACCAAGATTGCCGCATTCAAGGCTCACGCCAGCCAAGGGCCGTTGTGGCCTCTGTTCGAATCCCACGTCCGCCTGCGCGGAAGGCAGGAGATGTTCCATCTCGCCGCCAGGGCGACTCCGGGATTGATCGAGCAAGAGACGGATCTGTTCGCGGGAGTTAAGGATCAAGCGTAACGCCGACATGTTGCCCTCGCTGGGCGGAGGCGGGGACGCCCCGCGACAGCCGCTGCAGGCGGCCAGCGCCGTTGTTATTACTGTTCCCGCAACTGGCGCAGAACTTGCAGTATTGAGCTATGCGCGAAGGGCTCCGGCGCCAAAGTGAGGATCAACATAACCAGGCCGAAGACAGCAATCCAGCGGCGGATGCCTGTCACTCCCGGCCACTCCGCTACCATGGGATGACGCATGCCGCTGATCCTTAGCAAAATTGCCCAGATCAGCCACCCCGCCCAGAAATAAAGCGCCAAGGGAATGAGCGCGAGGATCGTAAGTCGCGACACCATTTTGTGTGCTCGTGGAGCGAGGGAGAACACGATGTGTCCACCATCGAGTTGACCGCCGGGTAGCAGGTTGAGTGCCGTGGCAAACATCCCCACCCAAGCCGCGATCGCAGTGGGATGGAAATAGATCGAGTGCAGTGCAGACGAGCTCGCCTTAACCGACGCAAGTGGAAGAACACACCAGGCCAATTTAAAAATCAGCGGGTATCCGAGTTGAATGTCGGGGCTTGGCATCCCAGGCGGCATCGACTTGGAGAGCGGCATGGCGAACATCAGCACCGTCAAAGCCACTACGAATCCGGCTATCGGCCCCGCGATCCCAATGTCAAAGAGCGCCGCGCGCGAGCGAATCGGCGAACGAATGCGAATAAATGCGCCCAAGGTCCCGATCAATGTCGGCGCTGGAATAAAGAAGGGCAGCGTCGCATTCACTCCATAGTAACGGCAACAGAGGTAGTGCCCCATCTCGTGCGCCAGAAGAATCAGCATCAGCGTCGATGCAAACGGCACACCCAGCAAGAGACGCGACGGCTCCGCCTTGATCCAGTGCCAGGGGAAAAAGGGTCCCTCGTCATCATTCAACGAAAACGCCGGCTGGTTATGCTGGAAATTAAACTCCATGCGCGCCCCAACCACCAAGGTCGTGAAGATCGTGGCCAGGAGCAGGACGATATGCAGCCAGTAACGCTGCTTCGGAGGCTGCACCACAAAGACTTCGACGGGACGGTAATAATCAGTGGTCGATGAAGAAACCGGGGGAAGGAATTCAGGCATCAGGGTTCCGCGCTGTCAGGTTAAAGCAAGTGCGGGCGGGAACGCCCGTATCTCCATCGTACCCGAGAGGCAGGCTTTCAGTCGATGGACTGCAACTCTTTGCCGGGCTTGAAGCGTACTGCCTTGCCCGGCGGGATGGAAACCTCGGCGCCGGTGCGCGGGTTGCGTCCGATGCCGGTCTTGCGCGGCCTGACGTTGAACACGCCAAACCCACGCAGTTCAATGCGATCGCCTTTCGCGAGCGACCGCTTCATGCTCCCAAACACCGTTTCCACGGCCAGTTCGGCCTTGGTTTTCGTGATTCCTGTCTTGTTGACCACTTCGTTGATGATGTCGAGCTTGATCACAGGCGGCTCCCCCAAGCGTTGGAGTCAGTATGGCTGCACCAAGTCATTGATGCTAAGGGAGATATTGGAGATTGTCAACGGGAGTTATCTCATGAGTCAAGTCGTAGGAAGGAAAGCTTCGCATTGCCGCCTAGGATCAATATCAGTAACCACAGAGGACACCAAGGTGCACAAAGGGGACCGAGTCAAAAAACTTCCTTTGTGCACCTTGGTGTTCTTTGTGGTTATCGAACTTGACGTTCTCACTGGGCAGGGGATTCACGCCAATGCCAGTCTCTCAAGAACCTGAAGTCTGACAACTACTTTCCCGCGTTCTCGCCTTCCTTATACATATATTTGATCGAGGGCTTGTAGATCATCAGGTTGGGTGAACCGTCGCAGCTCACCTTGAGGCAGCTCTTGTCGTACCACTCGATGAAGCCGTGGACTTCTTCGCCATCGCGGAGCACGATTACCATTGGGGTTTTCGCCTGCATCTGCTTCTGGTAATAGAAATTCTCGGCGTTCGTCTGTTCCGGTGGGGCGGCTTTGCGGCCCCCGCCATTGCGATCATGGCGGTCGTTCCGGTCGTTGCGGTCGTTGCGATCGTTACGGTCTCCGGAGCGCTCCGGGCGGTCGCGCCGCTCTCCCATCGTGGGAGATAGGTGACTGTGGCTTTGGTTGTGGTCGGGGCGGCTCAACGATGGGCGAATCAGCTTCCGGTTGCCAAAACCTTCCGGTTCGATGGCCCGCTGGACGGGCATGGAATCAATAGCATCTTTCATAGCCATAGCACCACCTGTTGGACACGCTTTTTTACGCGGACCACAATCTGGCGCGACAGTGATTGTGGATTCTTGGGGCGTGAACTTTCAAATACCGTAGCACAGGAGCCCAGAGATGACAATCCTCAACTTGCCGGGAGCAATCAGCCGTCAGCACCCAGTCCCGGGGGCCTCAGCCTGAACCCCACCGGCAATGCTAAGTGCTAATTCTAGGTGCTTCTTTCCAGCGCCGTGGCAAAAGCATCCAGGGACAGTGAGCGCAGCAGGTTGCGGCGCATTCCGCGCTCAACCTCGGCCAAGCGGTCGGAGGCAAGTGCAATCCACGCGAAGTCAGCGGCTTCAGCAAGGTTCTTCAACTCGGGCTGGATATCCGTATTACGGACCAGTTCCGGAGTGCCCGAATTCAGAAAGGTCAAATCCTGCAGCAAGGAGTAGATAGCACGGATCAGCTTCTCGGTTTTATCTCGACCTTCAGCCCCGGCGCGATAGCTCTCTGTGATTTTGAAAAGCTCGCTGTGATCGCTAGAGCGCAAAGCAGAACTGAGGATGGCGAGAGCGTGCGCGCGCGCCGCAGTGTAGGCTGCGAGATCGAAGCTGCGGGCGCGCCCCACGGCGCCTTCTGAAAGCCGGGCCAGCAGCGCCCGCTGCTTCGGGTTCCAGTCGGGACGATTTGTCGCCAGATACGCTTCGACCTCCGCGGCAGGCAGTGCATTCAGGGCGACGATCATCGAACGCGAGCGGATCGTCGGCAACAACTCGCCCGCATTCTCCGTCAACAGAAAGATGGTAGCGAACTCGGGCGGTTCTTCCAGCACCTTCAACAAAGAGTTAGCCGCCTCTTTCATGAAAGCGGAGTCGGTAAAAATGTAAACCCGCTCTTTGGCCTCGCCAGGCCGGTAATAGATGGTCTCAATCACCCGCCGCACCTGATCCACTTTGATCATCATCTGCGGCGGATCGGGGGGGATCACCAGCACGTCGGGATGAGTCTGGACAAAAAGTCGTGTGTCTTTCTTGTCGGAGTCGCGCAACCCCTCCCGGGCTTCAACGGCCTCAGCAAATCGCGCATCGAGATCTTCCGCTTGAGCAATGCGGACGCAATTCGAACAATTGCCGCAAAAATCGGGCAAGCCGTTCGTGATGACCGGCGCCAGGCAGTTCATGGCCTTGGCAAGCATCAGAGCCAGAGTGTACTTACCGGAACCGGCCGGACCAGCCAGAATAACGCCCTGTGGAAAGCGGTTGCGCGCCAGCATATCGCGCAATTGACGGACAGCTTCCGAGTTGCCGTAAAAGTCAGAGAAGGACATGTTTCAACACGAACCCGCACTTAGCATTCGGCACTTAGGATTTAGCCCGGCAGATTTCAGACAGCTTCAGGCCAAGGGCTAACGGCTAACTGCTAACGGCTGCTTTCAGTTTCAATTTCCGCCGTACGACCTCCACGATTCGCCTATGCGTCTCGTCGGGAGTACCGCGAGCGTCCACGACGACGACGCGCCCCGCCTCGCGAGCCGCGATTGCCAAGTACGCATTTCGCACCCGCCCAAAAAACGCCCGGCTCTCCTGCTCGAACCGGTTCTCGTCAGTTTTCGCCCGGTTACTCTTGCCTGCCTTGGACTGGTTGCGGCGGCGGGCGCGATCCACGCTTTTGGCGACGTCCGAATCCATCAGGATGGTAAGTTCAGGCCACAGACCGCCGCATAGGATTCGATGCAGCGCCAGCACTGGCTCATGACCCAGCTTGCGTCCACCGCCTTGATAGGCCTCAGTCGAATCGGTGAAGCGGTCGCACAGCACGATTTGACCTTCGGCGAGCGCGGGCTCGATCACTTCACGAATGTGCTGCGTCCGCGAAGCGAACATCAGGGCCAACTCTGCCAGTGGAGCCAGCGCAGAGGTACTGCTATCAAGCAGAAGCTGGCGAATCTTATCTCCGGTAGGGGTGCCCCCAGGTTCCCGAGTCGCCACCACCGGCAGGTTCTGAACACGCAAGACCGCAGCCAGCTTTTCGAGTTGGGTACTTTTGCCGCATCCGTCGAGACCTTCGAAAGTAATGAATCTGCCGCGATGCGCGTGAGATGGCACGGGGAGATCATAGCAAAGCATCCTTCGGGAACACACGCGTGACTGGTTCACATGCGACTGTTATAGTCATTGTTCTTCGATGTTTTGTTAACCTCTCTGAGCACCAAGGAGCTAAATGACTTCACCGTCTCGCAATGTGTGGTTGCCGGTAATTGTGGTTTGCACAATGGCAATGGTGAGTGTGGCCCAAAAAAACAAGGCAGCGCAAAAACCGCCAGCTCCCACAATCATGATTGCCGTAGATGCAAGCGAGGCTCCCCGCAAGATTTTCCATGCCCAGCTGACGATCACGGCTACGCCCGGCACGCTCACCCTCTACTATCCAAAGTGGATTCCCGGCGAGCACGGACCCACCGGACCAATTGAAGACTTGGCGGGGTTGAAGTTCACCGCCAACGGACAGACACTCAAGTGGCGACGAGATCTACTGGATGGATGGACCATCCACGTCGAAGTGCCGGCTGGCGTGTCAGTCGTAAACGCATCGCTGGATTTCATTTCTCCCGCGGGATACGAGGGAATGTTCACGGCAGCCGCGTCCGCCACGGACAAATTGACGGTCCTGAGTTGGAACACAGTGTTGCTGTATCCCGCAGGCCACACCGCGGACGAGCTCACGTATCAGGCGAGCCTGCGTTTACCCCCGGGATGGAAATTTGGTACGCCTCTGCCGATTGCCTCACAGTCCGGAGCCGAGATCAGTTTCAAACCGGCATCGTTGACCACGCTGGTGGATTCTCCCGTAATCGCTGGCGAATACCTGCGCGTGGTACCGCTGAGCGATAACCCTCGCCAGGAAATGGACATCGCCGCCGATACTGCCGGGGATCTGGATGCTCCGCAGGAAGTTCTCGATCACTACAAAGCTTTAACCGATCAAGCCTTGAAGCTCTTCGGGGCGCAGCATTTTCGCGACTACCACTTTCTTTACACCCTCAGTAACCACGTAGCACACTTCGGGTTGGAGCACCATGAATCGAATGACAGCCGCAGTCCCGAGCGCTCTCTGGTGGATGAAGACCCTCGCCTCCTGGCTTCCGGTCTGCTGTCGCACGAATATGTGCACTCGTGGAATGGAAAGTACCGCCGTCCCGCGGACCTGAGCACACCCGATTACGAGAAGCCGATGCAAGACGATCTGCTCTGGGTGTACGAGGGGCTGACTTCGTATCTGGGCGACACGTTGAGCGCTCGCAGCGGCATCCGCACGCCCGAACAGTTCCGCGAAAACCTGGCCTCACTAGCAGCGCGACTGGATCACGTTCCTGGCCGTACCTGGCGAAACTTGCAGGATACGGCGGATGGAGTGCCCTCCATGCAGGGTGCGCCGCGTGCGTGGGAGTCGTGGCGAAGGACCGTTGATTATTACGATGAAGATGTTCTGAACTGGCTCTGGGTGGACACGATCATTCGCGAGCAGACGCACGGGGAGAAGTCGATGGATGATTTCTGCCACCTTTTCCACGGCGGGCAAAGTGGACCGCCCGAAGTCAAAACGTATACGTTTGATGACGTGGTGAATACGCTGAATCAGGTTGTGCCTCATGACTGGCGTGGATTCTGGGCGGAGCGGCTTACCAACCACGGACCAGGCGCGCCGCTCACCGGCATCGAGCGGAGCGGATGGAAATTGGTCTACAACGAGACTCAACCGGAACTCATAAAGGTGCTCAAACGCGAGCGCAAGGAAATCAACGCGGAATACTCGATTGGCCTTCTCCTCGAAGAAAGCGGAAACGTCATCGATACCGTCGAAGGAATGCCAGCCGCGAAAGCGGGCATCGGGCCCGGCATGAAGGTTGCAGCAGTAAATGGAAAACGCTTTTCGGAAGACGCTTTGAACGACGTGCTGAGGGCGGCGAAGAACAGTTCCGACGCGATCGAACTGCTGGTTGAAAATGCCGAGTATTTCAAGATCTATAAAGTTGACTATCACGGTGGTGAGCGCTATCCGCATCTCGTGCGGGACGAGTCTAAGCCCGACGTGCTGACGGAAATTATCACGCCACGATGACCGTCGTCATTCCAAGGTAGGCGCGGGCGTCCGCGCCCGTGCAGGCTGGCAAACGCGCCTTCGTTTCGACTCCGAGCGCCCCTGTATAATCAGGAATTAGGCCTCATCCAGCTCATCAGGAAGGTGATCTCTTGAACGCACCCATGTCTCCCCGTCCCGGACAACCGCAAGGCCCGCAGCCTCTTCCCGGTGTGGACACGATTATTGCTGTAGGCTCCGGCAAGGGCGGAGTAGGAAAGACCACCTTGGCAGTGAATCTGGCGCTTGCCCTGGCCAAACTCGGGCACAAAGTTGGCTTGCTCGATGCTGACGTTTACGGACCCAACGTTCCGCTCATGCTTGGGATCAACACTCAGCCCAAGGTGCTCGGAGACAATCGCATCGAGCCCATCGACGCTCATGGACTCAAAGTAATCTCCGTCGGCCTGCTGAATCCGGGAGACAAGCCGCTGATCTGGCGCGGGCCGATGCTGCACTCCATCATCAAGCAATTCTTGGGTTCGGTCGTATGGGGGCAACTCGATTATCTCGTCGTAGACTTGCCGCCGGGCACGGGAGACGTTTCGCTTTCTCTCATTCAGACTGTCCCGCTGACCGGTGCAATCGTGGTTTCAACTCCCTCGGATGTTTCGTTGCAGGATGCCCGCAAAGCCATCGAAATGTTTCGCCAGATGAAAGTGGACATCGTCGGCATGGTAGAGAACATGAGCTACTTTGTCTGCCCCCACTGCAACCACGAGATCGATATTTTCTCTCGCGGCGGCGCGGAAAAAACGGCGAAGCAATTCGAGGTTGCATTCCTGGGAAACATTCAACTCGATCCCGACATCCGCAAATCCGGAGACAGCGGCAAGCCCACGGTCCTCGAGGGCGAAGGCTCTGCCCACGCCAAGTCGCTCTACGAGTTCGCCCGAAAAGTAATCGCGCGCGTGGATGAACTCAAAGCCACCGCTGGGGAAAGCGTGATTCAGATCCAGTAGGCTGGCCTGCACGAACACCGCTGGAAACGTGGATCAAGCCGATAGATGTGCCACCGGTTGTGTAAGGCAAACTATAGATTCCCGGTCACTTACTTTCCTCGGATTCAGAACGACCAGCCCATTTGCATGGCTTAATTTTAGTGTGATATCATGATATCACCATTCAATAGGGAGAGAGCCGTGGCGCAATTAGTGGTTCGTAATATTGAAAACGGGGTCAAAGCACAATTGCAACGCCGTGCCAGGCGGAATCGTCGGAGCATGGAAGAAGAGGTGCGGGATATTCTGCGGAATGCAGTCATCGAACAGGCCGTCCCCTCGGGCGGACTGGGTACGGAGATTTCCGCGTTGTTTGCCAAGACCGGTTTCGACTCCGACATTCCGGAGCTTCGAGGGCACGAAATAAAGCCCGCCATATTTGAAGAATGATCATTCTGGACACGAATGTACTTTCGGCGCTGATGCGCGTGACGCCGGACAAGGATGTTGTCGCTTGGCTTGATCGGCAACCTCGAACATCCATCTGGACAACTGCGATCACGATCCTTGAGGTCCAATTCGGATTGCAGATTATGGCGAATGGAAAACGGCGGTCCGCACTCGAGCAGGCATTTGACGTATTTCTAGACAAGATTAGCCATCGAGTCGCCCCTTTTGACGCAGTTGCTGCTCAACAGGCGGGTAATCTGATGGCGTCCCGCCAGAAAAAGGGCCGCTCTAGGGAGTTGAGAGACACGATGATAGCTGGGATCGCAGTCGCGCATCACGCCGCTCTGGCAACCCGCAATACGGCGCATTTCGACGACGTTTCCGTCCCGATAGTTAACCCTTGGATTGTCTGAGCGTGCTTGCCTTTATTTCCAGAAACGCACCAGCCGAAAGATCCCCGCTGGCTCTTTCCCCTCCATCACCAACTCCGCGACCATCTCGCCCAACGCCGGCCCGTGTTTGAAGCCGTGTCCTGAACCGCCTCCCACCAGCCAGACGTTTTCTGCCTCTGGATGCCGGTCGACGATCAGATGATTGTCCGGAGTGTTTTCATATTGGCAAACGCGGGTTTCGACTAACGGCGCACCTTTCATCGCGGGAAATCGGAACTCGACATAATCACGAATGATCTTCAGTCCATCCTCGCTCACGACTCGTTCCCCGGAAGTCGGATCGAACTCGATTCCTCGCGTATCGTCGGCAACTTTGAATCCGCGCCCATCGGTCGCTGGAACCCCGTAGATAAACCGCTCGCGATGATCAGCCCAGACCGGCAGGTGCGCCTCCGAGAAACGATCGTCCCCGGCGGGCGTACCGAAGAAAAATACGTCCTGCTTCGTCGGGCAAATGCGATTGCCGATTGTCTCCGGAAATAACTTGCGCAGCCACGAACCGCAGGCGAAAACATATTGGTCAGCGTTCAGCTTGGAGCCATCTGAAAGCATCAAGCCATCGCGGACGCCAGCGTCAAGACCATGCGGCAAGACAGCTGCTTGTTTGTACTCGCCACCCTCCGCCAGAAATCCCTCCACGACTGCCTGGCATGCAATCCGCGCGGCTAAAAAGCCGCCCTCAGGCTCGTGAATCGCCCAACGCACGTCTCCCACATTGATTTGCGGCCAGCGTCTACCGACTTCCCTTCCCGACAAGTCCTCATAAGCGATCCCCGCGTCTCGCAGCATTGGCAATGAAGAGCGCTCAAACTGGTCGTCGCCGGATGTCACCATCCACAAAACCCCAGCACGATGCAAAAGACGCAGCCCCCAGCGGTTTTCGTGTTCTTTCCACAATCGCATGGCATGTGCTGCCAGCTTCGTGTAAGCCTGGCCGGGTCCATAGGTGCCCCGGATGATACGAGTTTCGCCGCCAGAGGAAGATCGCAAATTGCCGGGTCCCCACGCGTCCAAAAGCGTCACGCGCGCACCCCGGCGCAGCAGATACAAGGCGGTCCATCCCCCAAACGCGCCTGCTCCGATGACAGCGACATGGGATTTCGACTGCATATTCATTTCGATAGATGCTCCAAGGATTATCCGCTGGAGCGCAGTCTCGATATTAAAAGGAAAGGCGTGACAAGCTCCATCCCCGAACCGGACCGTGCTTGACAGCCCTTGCCGCGCTTCCTAGAATTCAATTTGAGCGTTTTTGTATCCTCAGCGTAAGTGTTGCATCTAAATAGCTTAACAATAGGAAAGCACCGATAGTCGGCAGGCCCCGTCGGCTCAGTGTGATACAAGGGAGTGTATGCCTCCGGGACCGCCTATAGGCGAGCGCGAACGCGAAATCCTTACCGCTATCGTGGAGACATTTATTGCCACGGGCGAGCCGGTGGGGTCGCGCACCCTTGCACGCGCCAACCGTGAGGGCTTGAGCCCGGCGACCATCCGCAACGTGATGTCCGATCTGGCGGACTCGGGTTTTCTAGAGCAGCCTCACACTTCCGCCGGGCGCGTGCCCAGCACCGAGGCCTATCGTTATTATGTGGAGCAGCTAACGGGCAAGGCGCGGCTTTCGGATGACGATCAGAATATTATTAACGAGTCGTTTCACGGCGTCTCCGACGTGCAGGAATTCATGGAGCGCACTTCGCACGTGCTCTCTTTGATCTCGCACAATGTTGGAGTCGCGGTAGCCCTTGGAGGGCCCAAGAACGCGCTCGAACACGTTTATTTTTCCCGGCTGGGCGATCAGAAGGTGCTCGCGGTTCTGGTCACGCGGTCAGGCTTAGTTCGCGACCGCGTGCTGCGCCTGGATCTTTCGCAAGCTGATTTGGACGAGGCGGCTCGCTTCCTCAACGAGAACTTCCGCGGCTGGACGATGGAAGCCATGCGGATCGAGTTGGCTCGCAGGCTCGAACAGGAACGCAGCGAATACGACCGTTTAATGTCGTCGGTCGAAAAACTCTATAAGCAGGGCGCGCTGGCGGCGGACGATAGCGCTCAGACAGTTTATGTGGAAGGCGCGGCCAATCTCGTGACAGGAGAGCAGGACCGTCAGCGCTTGCAGGAGTTGTTGAAGACTCTGGAAGAGAAACAGAAGATCGTCGGGCTGCTGGGCGCGTACCTCGACGCCAAGCAGGAAGCAGTGCGCGTGGTGATAGGACTCGATCAAACCCTGCCGTCGATGCGCAACTTCGTGCTCATCGGCGCGCCGGCGCGCGTCGGCGGCGAAGTGATGGGATCGCTCGCGGTCATCGGGCCGACTCGCATTGATTACGAACATACGATGACGGCGGTTTCCTATATCGCCCGCATGTTTGACAAAATCTTGAATGACACTGAGTAAGGAGTCCACAAGTAAAAGCTTTATGGCAAGAACGAACGGAAAATCGGACGTAGATCCCCAGGAACTGGATGCGACTCATGAATTACCTGAGTCGGAGAATGCAGACGCTTCTGGAACCATTGAATCTCCCTCGCGCGCATCCGCCGAGAGCAATGACCTGCAAAAACTTAAAGTCGAACGGGACACGTTAATCGATCGTCTCGCTCGGCTGCAGGCCGAGTTTGAGAATGCCCGCAAGCGCACGGCCCGCGAGCAGCAGGATTTTCGCGACTACGCCTTGGCGGATGCGATCAAGACTCTGCTGCCCACTCTCGACAGCTTTGAGCGTGCCCTGCAGATCAGCTCAGCCGAAAAATCCGAACTCTACGGCGGAATTGAACTCATCTACAAACAACTGCAAGACGCGCTGGTGAAATTGGGCCTGCGTCCAATCCCCGCCAAGGGTGAGCCTTTCGATCCTCACCTTCACGAAGCGATCGAGATGGTGGATACATCCAACGCCCCCGATCATCAAATATTGGAAGAACTGCAGCGCGGCTACAAGTTGAAGGACCGCCTGCTGCGTCCCTCGATGGTCAAGGTTGCGCGCAATTCGAAACGATAAGAACCACGGAACTCGAAAGGACTTGGAACCATTCTGGCCAGCAACGTAAAACGCGACTACTACGAAGTGCTCGGGGTTGCCCGGGAAGCCAACGAACAGGAAATCAAGAGCGCCTATCGCAAACTGGCGCTGCAGTTTCATCCTGATCGCAATCCGAATAATCCCGATGCCGAGGAAAAATTCAAGGAATGCAGCGAAGCCTACGCGATCCTGGCGGACGCCGACAAGCGAGCCGCCTACGACCGCTTCGGGCACGCTGCCGTGGGCGGTGCGGGAGCGGGAGGGTTCGACCCAACAGTATTCCAGGACGTCAGCGAAATCTTCGGAGACTTTTTCGGCTTCGGAGATCTTTTCGGCGGCGGTTCCCGCCGGGGCAGCCGTGCCCAGCGCGGTCCCGATCTACGCGAAGATGTCACGCTGGAATTCGAAGAGGCAGTGTTCGGCACCGAAACCAGCGTAACCGTACGCCGCCATGAAACCTGTGAAGACTGCCGTGGTTCCGGCGCGGCTCCCGGCAAGGCTCCTGTCCCTTGTCGTTCCTGCGGTGGGCGTGGTCAGGTGCGCTACCAGCAGGGGTTCTTCAGCATGGCACGCACCTGTCCCACGTGTCAGGGCGCGGGCAGCGTGATCACAGATCCATGCTTGAAGTGCAAGGGTGAAGGCCGCGTGCTGCGCCAGAAGACAGTCGACGCCAAAGTCCCTGCCGGAGTCGAAGACGGCACCCGCATTCGTTTTTCAGGGTATGGCGAGGCTGGCGCGCATGGTGGACCAGCGGGCGATCTCTACGTTGTATTGCACGTTAAAGAGCATCCATTTTTCGAGCGTGAAGGCAACGATCTGCATTGCGTGATTCCAGTTTCGTTTGCTCAAGCGGCGTTGGGGACTGAGATTCGAGTGCCGACGCTCGAAGGCGAACACGCGTTGAAAGTGCCCGAAGGCACGCAGTCCGGGACTACGATGCGCATCCGGGGAAAAGGCGTGCCCGTCTTGAACGGTCACGGCAAAGGCGACCTGTTCGTCGAAGTTCGCGTACAGACACCCAACAAGCTAAACAAGCGCCAGCGTGAGTTGTTGCAGGAGTTGGAAGGAATGACCCGCGTAGAGAACAAACCACAACGCCGAACACTACTGGGCAAGGTGAAAGATATTTTTGGATAGTTCGGCTACAGACACAACTCCAAATTCTGCGCGGCTGATTTCCTCTGTGTACCTTCGTGTCCTTCGTGGTTTAAGCTTTTGTCCGTAGATCCATGACCCGCCGACGCTGGATCGCCGACGAAGTGTCCGGTAGCCGAGCGTTTCTAGTCGGCGCTCACGCTGAACATCTATCCCGCGTGCTTCGTGCCGTCATTGGTCAGGAATTCGATATCACCACCGGGAACAAAGTTCGTCGTGGACGTGTCACAGCCATCACGCAGGACCGGGTTGAATTCGAACTGGGGGACGAAATTCCCGCTCCAACTTCTGTCCAGGTAACGCTCGTGCTCTCAATCTTCAAATTCGACCGCATGGAGTG
>Ga0210394_10006048_pt1 | contig 13273 bp, 12 predicted proteins | sample IncBWC12MmetaG_FD_160121 | JGI IMG/M metagenome (GOLD analysis project Ga0210394, IMG submission 160121) | Forest soil microbial communities from Barre Woods Harvard Forest LTER site, Petersham, Massachusetts, United States - Inc-BW-C-12-M | ecosystem: Environmental > Terrestrial > Soil >...
GGTGGCTTCCACGGAGGCGGCTTTGGCGGCGGCGGTTTTCACGGTGGCGCTTTCGCCGGGGGCTTTCACGGTGGCCCCGGCCCCGTCGTTCGAGGATTCAACAATGGCGGCTTCCACGGCTTTGGCCCTGGTCCCGTCGCTCGAGGATTTCACGGCCACGGCTACGGGCACCACCACTACGGCTATTGGCCGTATGGCTACTGGGACACCTACGCTTACGACTATCCGTACTACTCCTACGACGATTCCTACTACGGCAACGGCAGTTGCTACGTGGTTCGGCGCCAGGTGCACACGGCGCATGGCCGGCGTCTGCAACCCCACGAGGTATGCGGTTGATCGACCTTCGCGCATTGGTGTTGATCACGGCCTGAGACGTCAACTGACTTCTTGAGCGTCGTTGACCAAGAGATGACCTCAGCGCGTTCCCGCGCTGAGGTCAATTTTTGCGGGAGGCGGCCTCGCCGCGTCCCACTACGTTTCCGCAATCACGTAGCTGTGCTGTGGCGATGCCTGTGTGCTGGCCCGGCACCATCGGCTGCTCCGATTAATGCCTTCGAAATTTCCCGTTAGCGATTGGGAGCCGAGCAACCATATGTGGTCTGGGCGAGAAATGTTCACTGATGGCTTCGGCCATCGAAAGGAAAATGTAATGACTGGACGAAGAACAATGATGGTGTTGGCAACCGCCTTGCTGGCGGGGTCACTGCTCACTGCGGCTGCGGAGGCTCGCGGAGGCGGCGGTGGCGGTGGTGGAGGACACGGGGGCGGTGGCGGCTTCAGCGCAGGTTCCATGGGTGGCTTCGGCGGAGGTCATGCGGGCGGCTTTGGCGGAAGTCACGTGGCCGGCTTCGGCGGAGGTCGCATGGCGGACATGGACCGAGGTCATCATGGCTATGGAAGACGTGGTTTTGGCGACTATTACGGCTACGGCATCTGCTCGGATTACACGTCATACGACAGGCCCTACTGCACCTACTGAGTGGTGATCCGTTTCGGAAGTTGCCGACGCGCGGCTTTCGAAATCATGTGGTGCTCACCGGGAGAACGGCGAACCGCGGAACGCTGGCTCTCCCAGGTGAGCCACCACATCAACTCACACGCCGTCATCCCCGGGGGATTCCGCGACTGCAAGGAAACGAGCCATGGCAAGAGATATCAAGAAAGGTCAGCGTATTGGCCGTAACCCGAAGACTGCAACCGAGGTGCCGATTTCTCCGCGCCGCGTGATCGTATTCAAGCCGTCGGCTATTCTGAAACAGCGAATCAATGACCACTGCCGCCGTGGCGCAGTGCAGTAGCTGCGATATCCGGCTCGGGGCCGTTTAGTGCTGAACTGCCGCGGGGCAAGGCCGCCTTTGCCGTTAGACAGCATGCGGCAGGTATTGCAAAACTCCGGAAGAGCCGCGGTGTTCGTTCGTGCGCTCCTGCTCACGAACTTACCCGCTCCGGCTTCTGCGTCGGTTGCAATTTTGGAGAATCCCTCCTTGGGGAATCGAACCAACCGATCAAGCGCTCCATCAATTTGCTTTGCTCGGCTGATTTGGCATTCGACAGGAAAGGATCCGTGTAACATTTGGCGCCAGCGGCTCTGGCAATCCGTGCCACGCGCTCAGTCATGGCAGGCGCGCCTGACGCGTAGACAACATCGTTTTGCGACAAGATCGGCAGATGATCAGTTGGCTGTCCAATGCGAATTGCCGGGGAGACGCTCTGCGGCTCCGATACGGTCGGAACGATGGTGACGTTAGGAAATAGCGCCAGCCGGCACAGCGCAGCATGCATGTAGAGCGACTGGAGCTTTCGCGCCGCGACCACGAAGATCAATTCTCGTCGCGGCCGTTCCATGATCGCTGCGACTGCGATCGACCACATCGGCGCGAAGCCGGTGCCGCTCGCCACCAGAACAAGGCTGCCGGGATGATCCGGCCGCAGAAACGCGCTGCCGAGCGGCCCCGTCAGCTTAACCTGGTGTCCAATGCGGATATCCGTGCCCAGCGCGGAGGAGACAGCCCCGTCAGCAAATCTTCGGATGTGAAAATGCAGGCGACCATCGTCGGGAGGACCCTCGAGCGGACAGGTCGGGCTGTAATTTCTCGCCGGGAAGCCTCGAAATTGTACCTTGCAATACTGACCGGGGAGATATCGAAGCGGCCGCGCCAGCTCGATGTCGACGCCGACAACGTCAGGCGCCAGGCGAACGATGTCGGCCACGCGAGCTGAGATCGTAACCGGCTCCGGGACCGTGTCGGTCGTGATCTCAAGATCGGAAACTATCCGTGCCTGGCACGCATGGATCATGCCGTTGCCCTGCTCGCTGCCACCGAAGACCGTGCCTTCATTGAGGTGGACAAGGCACGTGCCGCAAATGCCGCTGCGGCAGTCGTGGGGAAGGTCGATCCCGTTCATCAAGGCCCAGTCGAGCAGCAACTCGCCGCAATTTGCAAGGTAGGGCTCGTTGTTGAAGACCACTTTGCAAGTCTTGCGCATCATTCCACCTCAAGACGTATTGGCCGGACGTGCCTCGTATGCCTGATCTGACTGTGATCGAAGGCAGCGACCCGCATGAACACACCGCTTTTGATCGGCACATCGTATTCGCTGTGGGTGTCAAGGCGGCGGGCCACTTCCAGCGCCCAGTGACCGGAGGCCCAGCGGGCGGCGCATAGCACGTCCGCGCGATCGCCTGAGAATTCCCCGGCGACGATGACGCCTGGAATAACAGTTCCGATCGGAATGCGGGCGTCCAGCGCTGCGGAATAGGGAGCAGACTCTTGCTCGGTCATGAACCAGCGCGCGCCGTCGCTCTCCCCATGATCTGGGTCGAGGTCGATCTTGCCCATCGCCGCAGTTGTTGCCGCAACGTCCCCGGGCAGCCGACGCGGCGTGATCGTCGCGCCGCCGACAGCGGCGTCGACGGCGAAATTCTCCGAGTAGTTCGCTGTCCCCGGGTCTGGCGCGAAGCCGCCCTTGTACGGAATGATATTCCGTGCCTGCATCGGCGTCGGGTCCAGCGGCGGACCGAAATGAGCGTCATCCATCCAGCCGGTGGCGCCGCCGCTGGTCGCCTTCCATAGCCAGACGTCGGCATTGCCTTCGGCGGTGAAATGGAGGCCGCGGCCGGTCATGGTAGCCGGCTTGTCTGCCATCGGATGGGGGCTGGCGTGAAAGGTACGATCCCCCGCGAGGATCAGATCCGAGGTCGTCAGCAGGACGGAAAACTTGTCCTCGTTGTAATCGTGTTCGTCGCCAGTCTCATAACCGCGGTGAAGCACGTGCCAACCGTCCGCTTCCTTGATCAGCGGCAGGTGTTTCAGCGACCGCGTGGGATCTTCCCAGGTGAAGAGGAAATACACCCAGGTGCCGTCGTGCACAGCGCGGATTTCTATTCTGGTTTCCCCCTTGCCGTCGAAATTCCCTCCCTCGCTGGTCATCAGGGAAAATGGCCTGACGTTTCGCCATGCCCGATCGGATGTGTCGCCGTCGAGAGCGGGCGCCTCGGCGCTGCTGATGCGGTGGACCTGCAAGCGGTCGACCGTCAGCCGATCGGCGGTAACGATCACCGAGGCGCCTGCGATTGCGACGGCCGCGGCGACGACGAAAGGGCTGGACTGCAACGTCGGGCTTCGAGGTTTCGAAGCGCGGCTTTGTCCTTTTGCTTGTGCGGGTGCCGCCTCGAACGGGCGGTGTGTGGCCAGCCGATTCCGCGCGCTATTGTCCGGAGACAATGTGGGCCCTGCCTGCGGCGGGGAAGCCGCCTTGTCGGTGCGCCCGGCGTCCTGCGCCAGCCGCGATTGCTCAGCCAGCAGGGTCAATAACTCAATCGCATCGAGCGGCGGAGGCGGCTCCGAGAGCCTTGTAGGCCGAAAGATACGAAGCAACTGCGATACGCCGCCGATCCTGTAATGCGTCAGGATATGGATGCCGGCAAAGGCTGTGATCACCCACGTTCCATACCAGTGCAGCGTCGCCACGTCATGGCCGGCGTAAAGGCCGAAATAAAGTAACCCGCCGCTGACCATCAGGGCCAGCATGGTAACGAAGAAGATCCAGTACAGGACGATATTGTAGGCGCCCAGTCTTGCCCGTTTGCGGCCAAAGAGTCCTCGCAGACGGATCTTGTCCAGCCTGACGCGGCGCCCGAGGCCGGACCGGATCAGATAGACGGCATAGGCGAGCGATACCGCGACCAACACCACGGCCGCCTGCATGTGCGCCATCCATACGCCGCCGCGCGGCAGCACGGCATCGAACAGGTTGATCCAGGTGCGATTGGGTGCCTCGGTCGCAATGCGCATTCCGCTGAAAAACGCGACGGCGAACGCGCCGACGAACAGCCAGTGCAGAATGATCGTACCGTAGTCGGTCTTTCGATCTCTCACGCGCTCGCTCCCTTGTCAGGGAGCCCGCAGCCGGAGAGATTGAAGTGACGCTTGAATTGCACGCCGATGTCGCGCGCTACGCGCGTCACTGCGCCGCATCGGGTGGCGCAGCATTTCGGTTTGACCGGCGCAATAGGCCGCAACAAGACAAACTCACTGATACACAAAAGAGCCGTCCCCCAAATCACGGTTCACCGCGCCCGGCGAACAAATAATTCCCTGGTTCCAGCGGCTGCCTGCCGCGACATGGATTATTCGATGGCAATGGCGGAGTCGGATCGAACGATCCGACTGGCTCCCAGCATCCCATCGATACGATGGGATGCTGGGAGTTACGCTGATCCGCCGGTTATCCCCACATGTGATGAAAGTGCTGCGCCATTTCGCCGATATGCGAATGATGCGCGTCGTTGTCAGCCGGACCGGCGACTGCCGCCGGTGGCCCGGCGTCAACGGTTGCAACCGGCGGCGGCGCCGCTGGGCCGCTGGCTGGAGCATTCGCGGCAGTTGGCGCCGCAGGAGCAGCGGCGGCCGTTTGCAGATCGGTCAACAACGTCGCCACGCCATTGTTGTGGGCGCCGGCGGCCTGGGCCACCGCTTCGAGGTCAGCGATAACCGCCGAAACGCTGTTTTGGCCGCCTCCCTGGAGAAGAGCGATCAGATCAGCCACCAGATGATTCCCACCATCTCCGGCAACTGGCCCTCCGGCGTCGGGCGGACCGGCAGGCGGCGTTGTTGCAGGAGGCGTTGTTGCGGGAGGTGTTGTTCCAGGAGGTGTTGTTGCCGGAGGTGTTACGGTATCCGGAGGTGTCGCGGCATTCGGCGTCACGGCCGTCGCCTGGGCCGCTGCCACCACATTCGCGTAGCTCCCGCCATCCGTCATGAGGTTATTGCCTGCCACATCCGCAGAGTTCGCTGCGAGCTGCTGCACCGCTGCGTCGAGTTCTCCGGTATTGTGCGTCTGCAAGCCGTCGATCAGCGCGCTCGCCGCGGTGCCCGCCGTGCCGTCTGTCCGAAGTTCGTTCCAGAAGCGCGCCGACCAGAGACCGCCCTGAGACTGGTCGAAGGCGTTCGAATTGGTCTCGAAGGTCTGTATCTGCTGGACCAGTCCAGCAATGTCGCCCTTGAAGCCATTATTCTCGATCGTCGTCGCCATCTGTCCAAGATGGTTACTGTCCTGGATCCATTGCGTCATGAAGGTCGTTTGCGCTGCGTTGTCATGGAACGGCGCAGCCGGGGTGTTGAGGGCCGGCAGCGGCGTCGGGTTGAACAGCGCCTGCACGCCGGGGTCGGCTTGAGCGATATCGATAATGTCCCGATGGATATCGTTGATCGAACGCCCGACATATTGTCCGAGATCTGTTCCCGTTGTCAGCGTGCCCGTTGTTGGCGCGTTCGCGTTCTCGACGGACGCGATCTCCTCATTGAGCTGATTGATGATGACGTGCGTGTGCAGGTCCGAGAGATTGTTGATCGTGGGATCTGCCGCGGTCAGCATCTGCTGCACGCCGATAAGGTCCGAGACGATCAGGTTGACCTGATCGGGGCCAACACCGCCAATCTCGCGGGTCGTTGCGTCGTTGAATAGATCCGTTGCTGTCAGGGCCATTTACTACTTCCTCCTCTTCACCGTTGCTGGCGATACTCAATACGCTTGCCGTCACTTCGGTTGGTTACGGAACGACTCCCAGCGCAGGGAAGGCGCGAGATGAAGATTTGTTTAGCTTCGTGGCCTCATTCAGCCGACACCGGGGCCAATGCGCGAGAGAAGCAAGGTGATAGGCGGACGAATCTATGACGCCGCATTTAAGGCGAGCGTTTCATTGGACGGTGTCATTAGCAATTTTCGCCAGCGTTTCCAGCGCCTGCGCGGTCCGTACAAATTTTTTCCAGCGGCACACATGTGACGAACAGTGCACATATGTGGCGAACTTGCACATATGTGACGAACAGTATTGTCCTCATTGTCCTCGCGCGCGGAGATTCAGGTGCAGCCGTCGACGAATTTGCGACGGTCGCATTGTTGCCGAAAAATGGTCGGTATCACTGGTCAAGGAGATTTGATCGCCAGTCGCGGGATCAGCCAATGAGGATGAAGTGCATGAGTGTTGCTCATGGTCATGCGCCGACAACGCCAGCGGCGCGGGGGATTTCACATCTGCTCTCGACGCTTTCTTCCGATGATCCCGTAGCGCTTGGGCTGCGCGAGAGCGCGCGGCGCATGATCGGCATCGCCGTGTTCAGCGGCGTGATCAATATCCTGATGCTCTCGGGCTCACTCTATATGCTGCAGGTCTATGACCGGGTGATTCCGAGCCGCAACACGGCAACTTTGTTGGGCCTGTCGCTCATCGTTCTATTCGCCTACCTCGTGCAAGGATATTTCGACGCGCTACGCTCGCGCATGCTGTGCCGCGTCGCTACGCTTTTCGACGCCGGCCTGCAGCAAGCGATCCACACCGCGCTGGCCACTCTGCCGCTTCGCGGCGTCAAGCCGATGCTGATGCAGCAGCCGTTGCGCGATCTGGACCAGGTGCGCGGCTTTATGTCCGGCATGGGACCGACGGCGTTTCTCGACATGCCGTGGATTCCGATATTTCTGATTGCCTTGTTTCTGTTTCATCCAGCGATCGGTATGACTGCCCTGCTTGGCACCGCTGCGATCATTGCCGTGACATTGTTCACCGAGCGGATGTCGCGCGGGGCGGCCAAGGCAGCAATGGATTCCAGCGCCCAGCGGCAGGTACTGGCAGATGCGACCCAGCGCAATGCGGAAATCATCCGGGCGCTCGGCATGACGGATCGATTCACCGCACGCTGGTCGCAGGCCAACGAGCGCTATTTGCGGGAAAATATCCGGGCCACCGACGTGTACGCCAATCTCGGCTCTGGCGCGAAAGTGCTGCGCTATGTGCTGCAGTCGGGGATGTTGGGCGTCGGCGCCTATCTTGTCGTGGCCGACAGAGCATCGGGCGGCATCATGATCGCCTCCTCGATCATGATGGGCCGCGCGCTGGCGCCGATTGAAATCGCGCTCGGTACCTGGAAGCAGCTGGTTGCCGCGCGTCAGGGCATCGCGCGCCTGCGCGATATCTGCAAGGTCACCGCGGCGCCTCCGGCACCGCCGGTCGTGCTGCCGCGTCCGTGCCACGAGCTTTCCGTGCGGGATCTTTCCGTCGCCGCGCCGGGAACGGACAAGCCGATTGTCTCGAATATTTCGTTTTCACTCAAGGCTGGTATGGGACTGGCTCTGCTCGGCGCCAGCGCGTCAGGCAAGACCTCGCTCTCCAAGGCGCTGGTCGGCATCTGGCCGGCTCGAAATGGTGTCGTGCGGCTCGACGGCGCAGCGCTGGATCAATGGCGAAACGAGGATCTCGGCCGCTACATCGGTTATCTACCGCAGGATGTGGCCCTGTTCGATGGCACCGTTGCCGAAAACATCTGCCGTTTCGACGGCGGTGCGACCTCCGATGCCATCCTGAAGGCGGCGCGGATCGCCGGCGTTCACGACATCATTCTGCGGCTGCCGGAAGGGTATTCGACGCGAATCGGCGAGGGCGGGATGTCGCTTTCGGCGGGGCAGCGGCAGAGAATTGGTCTGGCTCGCGCAGTGTTCGGAGCGCCGTTTCTGGTTGTACTCGATGAGCCCAATGCCAATCTCGACACCGACGGCGAGAATGCCCTGAGCCGCGCCATCCAGATTCTGCGCGACAATAAATGCATCGTTATTGTCATATCGCATCGCCCGAGCGCGGTTTCCGCGCTGAATATGGCGATGGTGCTCTACGAAGGTAAGGCGATCGCGTTCGGAACGTGCGACGATATCTTTGCTCGCGTCCGCATGGCGACGGGACGGGCCGCGGCAGCGCCGGACACCAGGGCGGTTCGTCGCGCTCCGCTTGCCGAAAGCGTCGAGCCATGACGCGGCGGGACTATACAGCCCATGACGGGCCGCACTCGCCGCGCTGGGTCGATCAGCACGGCGGCGGCGTGGGGCCACAAGGCGCCGCGCTGATTCTTGAGCTGCAGCGCCTGCGCCAGGCGTTCGAGCGTGAAGACGCCAGTGAGCCACAGCCGCCGCATGGGCGTCGTCCCGCTCGCGGCAACTCGCGCCCGGCCGGCCTTCAGCGAGCGAGCCTGCCAACGAGGCAGCGGAAAGGCAAGATGGGGCGGGTCATCGATGTCTGTCTTGAGCAATTCGGATTAAACCCCGCCGCCGGGCGCAGAACCGAAAATGCGTGTGAGCCGGATGCCGCCCCACGCCAGCCTGGCATCGCCACGTCTGAAAACGCGATACCGATGGATGTGTTGCAACACGGGCGGGAAATTCCGGGCCTGAACGATAGAAATCCGTCGAGGATTGCAGATACACCTCGAATGATGCTACCGCGCCCGACCGCCGATGCGCAGCCCGGAACGGCCCTTGGAAAACTGATCGAGCGGGGTCGCGTTGGCCTGATCGCGGGCGTTGCATTCCTTGTCAATCGCGAAAGCCTCGCCGACAACAACAACGCCCCGGGTGATAGCCTGATACTGCGCGCCGGGCGCGCCTTCGAGCACGAGTTGCGGACCGGGCTTCGGGTGCTGCTCGTAGCCGGCGTTCTCGCCGGCGGCTGGAGCGTGCTGATGCCGCTGGCGGGAGCTGTCGTGGTGCCCGGCAATCTGGTGGTTCAATCCAACGTCAAGACCGTGCAGCATCCAACCGGTGGGGTTGTTGCCGAGATCGCTGTCCACAATGGCATGCGGGTCGGCGTCGGCGATTTGCTTGTGCGGCTCGACCCGACCCAGGCGCAGGCCAGTCTGCAGATGGTGAGCAAGCAGCTCAATGAGGTGCGAGGCCGGATCGCGCGGCTGGTTGCTGAGCGCGACGGCCTGTCTCGGATCGAGATTCCAGCCGAATTGCGGGCTCGTTCCGGCGAGGAGACCGTCAAGACCGTGCTGGCGTCGGAGGCGTCGCTGTTCACGGCGCGAGCCAATGGACGCCGAAGCCAGATCGATCTCCTGCAAAGCAAGGTCTCGCAGCTCGGCGAGGAAATTGCAGGTCTGGATGCCCAGGTCGGCTCCAAGACCAGGCAACTCGAACTAATCGCGGGAGAGCTTTCGGGAGTGCAGGACCTTTACGACAAACGGCTGGTCCCGCTGACGCGGCTTACGACCTTGCAGCGCGAGAGCGCGCGGATCGAAGGCGAGCGCGGACAATTGATGTCCGCGATAGCGGAGACAAAATCCAAGATCGGCGAGGCGCAGCTCCAGATCGTGCGGCTCGATCAGGATTTCCGGACCGATGTCGTGAAGGAACTGGGCGAGAGCCAGGGCAAGGAAGCCGAATTGGTGGAGCGTGGCGTCGCTGCGCGGGATCTTCTCGATCGGATAGAGATCCGCGCACCGACTTCCGGCGTGATCCATCAACTTTCAGCGCACACCATCGGCGGCGTCATCCGCGCCGGCGACGCCATCATGGAAGTCGTGCCGGATTCGGATGACTTGCAGATCGAGGCGCGTCTGCAGCCCAACGATATCGACCAGGTGCGGACCGGCCAGAAGGCTTTCGTCCGCTTCTCGGCCTTCAACCAGCGCACGACGCCGCAACTCACCGGCGTTGTCTCCTATGTTTCGCCCGACACCAGCCACGATCAGCAGAGCAACGCGACATACTTCACGGTCAGGGTAATGCTGCCCGAGGACGAACGTCGGCGGCTGTCCGGGCTACAGCTTGTCTCGGGCATGCCCGCGGAAGTTTTCATGCAGACCGGCAGCCGGACGATGATGAGTTACTTGCTGAAGCCCATTACCGATCAAATGCAGCGCGCTTTCGTCGAGCATTGAGTGGTTTCAAATCTACCGCCTTTTTTGGGATTGCTTTTCCGAATCGGTCCGGGCTCGGGGTGGCTGGCGAACCGTTCAAGTGCGACGGCCCGGGTCGGTAGCGACGGCGACAGTGTGAGGCCAAGCGCCCTCGCCGTTTGTTCTGGGGACATTAGCTTGCCGAGGGGCCTCCGTAGTGAGGAACCGACGGGTCGAAGCGATCAAACACTCGCGGAGTGACATTGACCGGCCCGTCCACCTGATTGTAGGTTCCTCGATATTTCGGAAGATAACTGCCGAAGTAGGCCTTGCTCCGGTGGTGATGCTCAGACGCCGCTGCCAATTGAAGCGCCAACCCTGAGATCAGCAGCGCGCCGAGGAGGGTAAGAGCCGTTCTTTGCATGGTCGTCTCCGTTGCTTGAACATTGGATGGGTATCGCGTCTTGATGCGACCAACCCCACATCAATTCAGTTCAAGGTAAAATGTGCGCTCTGGAGCGAATGTCACCCAACTCACGAAGTCTTGACGGCCGTTGATGGCGGACTGGGCTTCGTGCTTGTGAGAGAACCATATTGGCAATGCCAGACAGCGCTTTGGCGCGGGGCTACGGCGAAAGCCGCCCGTGAGGGGCTTGGCAAGTTACTGTTTGGCACCCGGGGGATTTGCTTCCGGGGTCGGCGCTGGCGCGGCGGGCTCGGCCGTGGGTGAGGTATCCCGAAGTTCAGGTGGGGCCAAACAGTCGCCGGCCCAAAGCTTGATCCCCCTGACTGTTCCCACGAGCTTGCAGGCCATTGGTGCTATCGGCTTTGCCTGCTTTAGCGGCTTGCCACTATGCTTGGGCGCCGCGGTTTGAGCCAAGGCAGATACCGAAAAGCCAATGATCGCGGCAAGGATCAGCAGAGTCCTCATCGTCACTACCCTGCGCTTGAGAGATTTTCCCCGACGAGGGGTTTAAGCAAATCAGTGAGACGGTATGCGCGGAGCCTGGACAACTCCCGAAGCGGTCCCTTGCCGGGGGCTGCGCTTCATCCGCGATAGGCGGGCCGTCGGGCTTGCCGGCCCTATCACCCGCCGAAAGAACTGCCGCGCCCATACCGTGGGCTGCGACCGGCTCACTATGCCGGGAGTGCCACGGCTATGCAACAGCCCTTCGGGGTAAAGGCCCTGGCGCACGCTTCGCGGCGTGTTGTCTAGAAGGCGCGCGTCCAGGAACTCAACGACGCAACGGATGCGGCGGGGCTGCCGCCAGAGGCGGCCGCAATGGATTTGTTTGACACCGTTCCGACGACGCTCAACGGCATCATCGATGCGCTTTTTTATATGCGAATCCAACATCGCAATAACGGCGAGCACATGATCGAAGGGCGGTTCGAGGACGAGGATGGCGAGCGCTACATCGACTGGCGCGATGTATGGCTTGAGACTCTCATCCAGGCCGTCGTGCAGCTGGTCGACGCGGCGCGGGCGCCTTCATTACTGGCCTCGCCCGATGAAGCGAAGGCACCGAGATCATAAACTGCGCAGCCGCCAGCGACTGGCGGCACACCGCAAGCGGCTCAAGCGGCGAACAAAGGGCGCGGGGCTTCGGTCCCGCGCCCATGCCTAAGCAGGTCGGGCAGACATCACCTCATGGGTGTGCCCAGCCGCATTCTCCCGGCACATAGCTTGGGTTATGCCAGCAAGCATTGTCGAGCGTGCTGTCCCAACCGCCATGTTGCCGCCAGGCACTCCATGCCATGTAATCGCAATACTTGCTGTGGGGATTTCCCGCTTCGCTGGTCGCACAAAAGATGCTCTGGGCGTAACCGTCTGTGCTGGCGATTCCATGCCGGGCCATCGCGGGTCCTGCCAGCACAGAAAAAAGGACTGCGGCAACGCCAATCAGTCTGAATTTCGTCATCCGGAAAAGAAACTTTGCAATAGCAGCCATATCTGCGATCTCCAATGCCGGCTGCCCCAGCATTGGGTAGCTCAATCCTCGCGCGGCGTAAGTGAAACAGCTCACAAAGGTGCGCGATAAAGGTCCATCTCACGGCGTCTTGAAGACTCAGCGCTGGCGAGCCATGCGCCGGCGCCGATCGGCCGGCGACATGGTAGCCGGGAAATCCGGGCTCACCGGCGGCCTTCCTGGAGTCGTGCAGGGACCATGCGCCATCAGCCGCCCGGCATATCATCGTCTAGAGGATCGGTTTCGCGCGCTGGCAGTCCGTTGGCCGCGTCGCGCACGATCGCAAGGATCTCCTGCACGATATCACCGCGGGCGCCGCCGGTAGCATCTCTCAGCAAATACTCGACGGCGGCGCGAATCTCTGCCTTTGCATCGTCCTTGTCTGCGAAATTCCAAAAATCGAGTTCGTCTGACATCACAGCACCCTGGTGCTAACGCTTCGGCGGCGAAACGGGAGCGGTAACGGTCGGCGCCGAAGTTACCTGGAGTGCATTCAGCTTTTCAGTCAATGCTGCGATCTGCTCGGACAGTTTTCTGGTTTCTTCCTTCTGGGCGAGGAGCTGATCTTGCACGATCTGCAGCTGGTCGACGGCCTGCTGTTGTGTCACTTGGAGCCCCTTTGTCGTTTCGAGGAGCTCGTTTGAGGATTGGCGTTCCGTCGCGACAACGGAAGGTGATTCGGCTGGGCTATTTCCGCTGAAGCCTCGCCGTAGCAGCATGTAGCCAAGGCCGATCAATATGACCACCAGAACCACGGCAAAAATCGAAAGCTGGCGGCGGACTCCCGCGAAAGCTTGGTCCTCTTCCTGTCTCTGGCGAGAAAATGAAGCGTCCACCATGGCAACTACCTCGCTGGTGCCTTGTCTCTGCCCCCTACCCTAAAAATTATTTTCCCCGTCTTCCCATGGCCTTCCCAACTCAATTTTCTGGGAAGCTTTGGCTTGGAATATCCTAGCTAAGTTGTTGATTTTACTGGTCGGGGCAGCTGGATTCGAACCAACGACCTGCAGTACCCAAAACTGCCGCGCTACCAGGCTGCGCTATACCCCGATCATTTGGGAAACGTCGTCGATACACGCTTAAAGGGTCGCCAGCAAGCCGGTTACCGGCCGTTGAAAAGCGGATGGGCAACGCGAT
>Ga0210394_10006049_pt1 | contig 13272 bp, 10 predicted proteins | sample IncBWC12MmetaG_FD_160121 | JGI IMG/M metagenome (GOLD analysis project Ga0210394, IMG submission 160121) | Forest soil microbial communities from Barre Woods Harvard Forest LTER site, Petersham, Massachusetts, United States - Inc-BW-C-12-M | ecosystem: Environmental > Terrestrial > Soil >...
CACCACGTCCTCGACCACCAGGCCGCAGCGCTGCACGCACTTGATGATGTTCTGTGCCGCGCTGTCGGCACCGGTGACGATGTGTACCTTGGCCTCCAGCCGCACGCCCGACATGCCGATCGGATCGCGGATGCCCTCCTGGCCGTCGATGATGAATTCCTGCGGCAGCACGTGCAGGATGCGCTGGTCGGCGGGAATCGCCACCGCCTTGGCGGCGTCGATCACGTGTTCGACGTCGCCATGCGTGACCTCGCGATCGCGGATCGCGACCACGCCATGGGAGTTGAGGCTGCGCACGTGGCTGCCGGCGATGCCGGCGTAAACCGCGTTGATCTCGCAATCGGCCATCAGCTCGGCTTCCTCGACCGCGCGCTGGATCGACTGCACCGTGGATTCGATATTCACCACCACGCCCTTCTTCAGTCCGCGCGATGGCTGGCTTCCCAGGCCGATCACCTCGATCGAGGCGTCGGCGGTGATCTCCCCGACCAGCGCCACCACCTTGGAAGTGCCGATGTCGAGCCCGACGATGACGTTGCGCTCCGGTTTTCTAGCCATTGAATGCAGCCCTGCCCGGCGCCGGTGCCGCGCCGGATGCCAGATGGCCGGCGGCGCCACCCTTCCAGCCGACCGCGAAGCCGTTGCTGTAGCGCATATCCACGTAGGCGATGTCGGTGGCGCGCTGGCTCACCAGTTTCGCGGCCGCAAGCATGAAGCGCTCGAAGCGCTCATCGACCTGCTGGCGGCCCAGGCGCACCGACACGCCGTTATCGAGCGTCAGGTTCCAGGCGCCGCGCGCGTCGAGCGCCAGCGCCGCAAGCCGCATGCCGACCTCGGTCAGCCGCCCCTGGGTGGCCAGATAACGTGCCGTGACCTCCTGTTCCGAGCCGAGCGGTCCGGACAGCTGCGGCAGTTCCGGCGGCACGAATCGCGCCTCGCTCAGGAACATCTCCCCGCGCGCATTGAGCAGTCCGGCATTGTTCCAGCGCGCCACGGCGCTCTGCTCGACGATCTCGATCGCCAGCGAGCGCGGCCAGCGGCGCTGCACGGCGGCGTGATCCACCCACGGCAGGGTGCGCAGTCCGCGGCTGATGTCCTCCAGATCCACGGTCACCAGGCCGTTGCCGCCCAGGCGCGAGCGCACGATTTTTTCCACGTCCAGTGCCGAGACGCGCTGCAGCCGTCCGCTGACGATGACGCGCTGGATCGGCTGATTGAGCAGCAGCGTAAGTCCCAGAAACGCGAGCGCGATCACCGCCAGTCCGGCGACCGACAGGCCAATGCGCCGCCAGTTGAGCGCCGGCAGCCTGAAGCGGCGCGCACGCGGCGCGCAGCGTCGATTGTTGCGTTTGCGCTTGATCATGCCCATCAGGTGTCGATCCGCGTGCGCGTGAGGCTGGTCTCCAGCACCCGCCACACCAGCTCATCGAAATCGATGCCGGCAGTGCGCGCCGCCATCGGCACCAGGCTGTGGTCGGTCATACCGGGGACGGTATTGACCTCCAGCAGCAGCGGCCCACCGCCGGCATCGAGCATGAAATCGGCGCGGCCCCAGCCCTCAGCGCCGCAGGCATCGAGGCTCGCGAGCGCCAGCGTCGCCAGCTGCTGCTCGGCCGGAGCCGCAAGGCCCGAGGGACAGAAGTAGCGCGTATCGTCACGCAGATACTTGGCCTCGTAGTCGTAGAAGCTGCGCGGCGTCTCGATGCGTATCGAGGGCAGCGCCTGGCCCTGCAGCATGGCAACGGTATATTCACCACCGCTGACCCAGCGTTCCGCGAAGACGGTGGACTCGATGCGCCGCGCATTCTTCCAGGCCTGCGCCAGATCCTCGGCGCGCTCGACCCGCGCCATGCCCACGCTCGATCCCTGCGAGGCCGGCTTGACGATCAGCGGCAGGCCGAGCCGCCTAAGTGCCAGGTCCAGATCGGACGGCAGGCGCAACAGCACGAACTCGGGCGTCGATACGCCGGCCGCCAGTGCCAGGCGCTTGCTGCGCAGCTTGTCCATCGAGATGGCCGAACCCAGCACGCCGCTGCCGGTATAGGGCACGCCCAGGAATTCGAGCGCACCCTGCACGGTGCCGTCCTCGCCGCCCGGTCCGTGCAGCGCGATCCACACGCGCTCGATCCTGAGCGCCTGCAGATCGGCGAGCGGGCGCTGCGCCGGATCGAATCCCTGCGCGTTGACGCCGCGGCGCTTGAGCGCGGCGAGCACCGCGTTGCCGGTCAGCAGCGAGATGTCCCGCTCGCTCGAGCCGCCGCCGTACAGCACCGCGACCGCGCCGAAGTCGGCGGGGTCGGTGACGCGCTCCAGACGCTGCGGGTCGTGCCGCAATCGCATCAGAGTCTGCCTCCATTGGCGCCGGCACTGCCGCCGGCATCGCCGGCCGCGATCGGCTGCGCGGCGCTGGTGCCGGCACGCTCACCGATGATCCGCACCTCGGGTTCGAGCATCACGCCGTGAACGCGCTGCACGGTGAGCTGCACGTGGCGGATCAGCTGTTCGAGTTCCGCCGCCCGGGCCTTGCCCAGGTTGAGGATGAAATTGGCGTGCTTTTCCGACACCGTGGCATCGCCGATGCGATAGCCCTTGAGGCCGGCGGCCTCGATCAGCCGCGCCGCGTGGTCGCCGGACGGATTCTTGAACACCGAACCGCAGCTCCACAGTCCGAGCGGCTGTGTGTCGCGGCGTCGCTGCATCAGCGACTGCACGCTGTGCGGCGCATCGGCCGCGCTCGGCTCGAACGCAAGCTCGGCCGACAGGAACCATTCCTCGGCCGCGCCCGCCGGCCAGTCGAGGTGCCGGTAGCCCGGCTGAAACTCCTGTGCCTGGCGCACCCGGCGCTGGCCACGCCGGTCGATGCTTTCGATCGACAGCACGTGGCTCCAGGTCTCATCGCCAAACGCACCGGCGTTCATCGCCAGCGCCCCGCCGAGCGTGCCCGGGATGCCGTTGAAGAATTCCCCCTGCCCCAGCCCCCAGTTGACGCACAGCCGCGCGATGCGCGCGCACGGCACACTGGCCTCGCAGTACACCCGTGTCTGCGAGCGCCGCTCGATGCGCGTGAACGCCCCCGGTGTGGCGACCACGACACCGCGGATGCCGCCATCGCGCACCAGCAGGTTGCTGCCCAGGCCCACCCAGTACACGGCGACGTCGGCCGGTACCACACGCAGGAACGCGCTCAGGTCCTCGACATCGCGCGGCGCGAACAGCACATCGGCCGGTCCGCCGGCGTGCCATGAGGTGTGCGCTGACATCGGCTCGTCGTAACGCACGCGACCGTTGAATTCGGCTGCGAAGCGGAGCCTCATGCGCCGCCTCCGCCGCTCAGGCTTGCCGCCAGCTGGTGCGCGATCGCCCCGATGTGCCCGGCGCCCATGGTCACCACCACATCGCCGGCACGCAGCACCGTGCGCAGCGCGCCGGCGATGCCTTCGGGCTCGTTGACGAAGATCGGTTCCACCTTGCCGCGACTGCGCACCGCGCGGCAGATGGCGCGGCCGTCGGCGCCCTTGATCGGCGCCTCGCCGGCGGCATAGACCTCGGTCACCAGCAGCACATCGACGCCGGCCAGCACGTTGGCGAAGTCATCCAGCAGGTCGCGGGTACGCGTATAGCGGTGCGGCTGGAACACCAGTACCAGCCGCCGCCCGGGCCACCCCTGGCGCAGCGCCTCGAGCGTGGCCGCGATCTCGGTCGGGTGATGACCGTAGTCGTCCACGATGCTGACGGTGCCGCCGTGCAGGTCGATGTCGCCGATGTGCTGCATGCGCCGTTCGATGCCCTGGAAGCTCGCCAGGGCGCGGCAGATCGCCGCATCATTCACCCCGAGCTCGCTCGCCACCACGATTGCCGCCAGTGCGTTGCGCACGTTGTGGGTGCCGGGGATATTCAGCATCACCGCCAGCGCGCCGCTGCGGCCGGGCAGCGTGACGCTGAAGCGGCTGCCGCTGCGATCGCGTGCCAGCTCGCTGGCGCGCACGTCGACGCCGTCGCGCAGCCCGTAGGTCAGGAACGGCCGGCTGACGCGCGGCAGGATGCTCTGTACCTGCTCGTCATCCCCGCACAGCACGGCCAGGCCGTAAAATGGCAGGTTGTGCAGGAACTCGACGAAGCTCTGCTTGAGCTGGTCGAAGTCGCCGCCGTAGGAACCGAGGTGGTCGTTGTCGATGTTGGTGACCACCGCGATCACCGGCTGCAGATGCATGAACGAGGCATCACTCTCGTCGGCTTCGGCCACCAGGTAGCGGCCCGCCCCCAGCCGCGCGTTGCTGCCGGCGCTCTTGAGGCGCCCGCCAATCACGAAGGTCGGATCCTCGCCGCCTTCAGCCAGCACGCTGGCGATCAGGCTGGTGGTGGTGGTCTTGCCGTGCGTGCCTGCCACCGCAATGGATTCGCGGAAGCGCATCAGCTCGCCGAGCATCTCGGCGCGCGGCACGACCGGCACCCGGCGCGCCAGCGCCGCCCTGACTTCCGGGTTATCGGCCGGCACCGCGCTCGATACCACCACCACATCGGCGCGATCGGCATTCTCGGCCCGATGACCGAAACGGATCGCGGCACCGAGTGTCACCAGGTGCGCGGTCATGGGATTGGGTTTGAGATCCGAACCCTGCACGTGGTAGCCGAGGTTGAGCATCACTTCGGCGATGCCCCCCATGCCGGCACCCCCGATGCCGACGAAATGAATCGTGTCGATGCGGCGCATGCGGGCACGAGCCATGCCCGGCGGCTCCGGCCGCGCGCTCAAGCCACACCCCCGACGCCGGCGCTGCGCACCAGATCGGCACAGGCATCGGCCAGATCCTGGGTCGCGCGCGGCCGGGCGAGCGCGCGTGCGCGTTCGGCCATCGCCAGCAGGCGGCCGCGCCCGTTGCACAGGCGCACCAGCTCGCTGCCCAGCCGTTCGGCGGACAGCTCGCGCTCGGCGATCATCACGGCGGCACCGTCCGCCACCAGGAACGCGGCGTTACGGGTCTGGTGATCGTCGGTGGCGGCCGCGAACGGCACCAGAATCGCACCGACCCCCGCGGCCGCGAGCTCGGAGACTGTCAGGGCGCCGGCGCGGCAGATCACCAGGTCGGCCCAGCCGTACGCCGCCGCCATGTCCTCGATGAACGGCTGCAGGCGCGCCGGCATGCCGGCCTCGGCGTAGTTGCGTCTCGCGGCCTCGATCCAGCGCTCGCCCGACTGATGCTGGATGTCGAACGGCTGGGTCGCCGCCGCGCGCGCCAGCGCGAACGGCACCATCGCGTTCAGGCGCGTCGCACCCTGGCTGCCGCCCACCACCAGCACGCGCATCGGACCCTGGCGCAGTGCAAAGCGTTGCGAGGGCGGCGGCAGCTCGGCAATCTCGCGCCGCACCGGATTGCCGACCACCTGCGCGTGCACCGGGGCTGCAAAGCTGCCCGGAAACGCCGCCAGCACGCGGCGCGCCAGATGCGCCAGGCAGCGATTGGTGAAGCCGGCGATCGCGTTCTGTTCGTGGATCAGCAATGGCCGGCGCAGCAGCCAGGCCGCCACGCCGCCAGGACCGGCGACAAAGCCGCCAAGACCTACCACCAGTGCCGGACGCCGGCGACGGATCACGGCCAGCGCCTGCAGCAGCGCACGCGCGAGTTTCAGCGGCGCGCTCAGCCACACCAGCGCCCCCTTGCCGCGCAGGCCGCTGACCGACAGCCACTCGAGCGCAATCTGTTCGGCCGGCACCAGCCGCGCTTCCAGCCCGCGCCGCGTGCCGAGCCACACCACCTGCCAGGAGCGCGCGCGCAGCTCGCGCGCCAGCGCCAGCGCCGGAAACACGTGGCCGCCGGTGCCCCCGGCCATGATCAGCGCCAGGGGCGCCGCCAGCGGCGCGACCCGTGGCCTGTTCACGCTCGCGTTGGCGCTCGCCGGGGCTGTCACGGGCGCCCCGCCCGCAGGTGCCGCCGGCTGCCGTGCACGGTCTCGTGGTGCACGCGCAGCAGGATCCCGAGCCAGGCCAGCGTGACGATCAGGCTACTGCGGCCATAGCTCATGAACGGCAGCGTCAGGCCCTTGGTCGGCAGCACTCCCATGTTGACGCCGACATTGATGAACGCCTGCGCGCCGAGCCACAGGCCGAAGCCGGACGCAAGGTAGGACTGGAATTTAAGGCCGGCATCGTTGGCACGGCGGGCAATCACGAACGCGCGCCAGGCCAGCGCCAGGAACAGGCTGAGCGTCACCGCGACGCCCGCGAGGCCGAGCTCTTCTGCCAGCACCGCGAACAGGAAATCGGTGTGGGCCTCAGGCAGGTAGAACAGCTTCTGCACGCTGGCACCCAGTCCGACGCCGAACAGTCCGCCGCGGCCGATCGCGATCAGCGACTGCGTCAGCTGAAAGCCGCTGTTGAACGGGTCGGCCCAGGGATCCATGAAGGCGGTGAGCCGGCGCATGCGATAGCTCGAGAACAGCACCAGCAGTGTCATGCAGCCACCGGCGGCGAGCAGCATCGTCAGCATCCAGCGCCAGCGAGCACCCGCCAGGAACAGTACCCCAAAGCCGGTGATGAACAGCACGCTGGCGGCGCCGAAATCCGGCTCGAGCAGCAGCAGCAGCGCGATGGCCGCCAGCAGCACCAGCGGCTTGAACAATCCCGGCAGGCCGCCGCGCAGCTCGTCCTCGTAGCGCACCGCATAGCTGGCGACGTAGATGAGTGCCAGCACACGCGCAGCCTCCGAGACCTGGAAGTTCATGCCCGCCAGCCGCAGCCAGCGGCGACTGCCGTTCACCACGTGACCCAGGCCCGGCACCAGCACCACGCACAGCAGCAGCAGCGCCAGCAGCAGCAGCGGCAGTGCCAGCTGCTCCAGCCGCTCGCTCGGTATCGCGAAGGTCACCGCCGCCGCCACGCCGCCGATCAGCACCAGCAGCAGCTGGCGTTCGAGGAACGCGAACGGATTGCCGTCACGGCCGGCGATCGTGATCGAGGCGCTGGTCACCATCACCAGCCCAAGCAGCAGGATCGCCAGCGCCAGCATGACCGTCGGCCCGTCGATCGCCGGGCCGCGCTGGCTGCGCTCACTGCGCGTCAGGTTATCCTCCGCGCCGCTCATGCCGAGCGTCTCTGCACCGCACCGGCGAACACGTCGCCGCGATGCACGTAGTTGTGGAACATGTCCAGGCTGGCGCAGGCCGGCGACAGCAGCACGGTGTCGCCCGGCTGTGCCAGCCGCGCCGCACACTCGACCGCGGCCTCGAGACTTGGCGCATAGTGAAGCTCGCTGACACCCTGCAGCGCATCTCCGAGCGCCTGCGCATCGCGGCCGATCAACACCGCCGAGCGCACCTTGCCGCTAAAGGCGGCGCGCAGCGGCGTGAAATCCTGGCCCTTGCCGTCGCCGCCGGCGATCACGATCAGCGGGCCAGGCATACCGGCCACCGCGGCGAGCGTGGCGCCGACGTTGGTGCCCTTGGAGTCGTTGACATAGCGCACGCCGCCGATCTCGGCCACCCACTGCGTGCGATGGGCCAGGCCGGTAAATGCTCGCAGCACCGCCACACAGGCCGCACGCGGCAGCGCCAGCGCTTCCGCCAGTGCCAGCGCCGCGAGCGCATTGGCCGCGTTGTGCAGGCCGGTGAGCCGCATCTGCGAGAACGCCAGCAGTGGCTCCTCGCGGCGCATCAGCCACCAGTCGCCATCGTCGCGCTGCATCAGCGCATAGTCGGCCCCCACATCGGCCCGCAGCGAGAAACTCAACTGCCGCCGCGCCGGACCGACCATCGCCGCTACCAGCGGATCGTCGAGATTGATGACCGCCACGTCGCATCGCGCAAAGATGCGCGCCTTGGCTGCCGCATAGGCCTTGAGGTCCGGGTAGCGGTCGAGGTGATCCGGCGTCACGTTGAGCACGGTCGCCGCGGCGAGCGACAGCGACTCGGTGCTCTCGAGCTGAAAACTCGACAGCTCCAGGATATAGAGTTCGACACTGCCGGCGAGCAGGTCGAGCGCCGGGGCTCCAAGGTTGCCGCCGGCGCGCATTTTCAGACCCGAGCCGGCTGCCATCAGCGCCAGCAGCGTGGTCACCGTGCTCTTGCCATTGGTGCCGGTAATACCGACCACCGGCGCGCGCGCCGCGCGCGCGAACAGCTCGATGTCCCCGACGATGCTCAGGCCCCGGGCCCGGGCGGCCTCGAAGAATGGGCCGCTCAGCGCGACCCCGGGGGAGACCACGACCAGGTCGGCGTGCTCGAGCAGCACGGCATCGAAGCCGCCGGTGCGCACCACGGTCGCCGGCGACAGCGCGCGCAGGCGCGCAAGTTCGGGCGGATCGAGGCGGCTGTCGGTGACGCTGACGGCCGCGCCGCGCGCGAGCAGGAAGCGCGCTGCCGAGTAGCCGGTCTGGCCCAGGCCGACCACCACCGCGTGTAACGGCATTGCGGACGCTGCGCTCATCGCAGTTTCAGCGTCGACAGGCCGGCCAGCACCAGCAGGAAGCTGATGATCCAGAAGCGCACGATCACCTTTGGCTCGGCCCATCCCTTGAGTTCGAAATGATGGTGAATCGGCGCCATGCGGAAAATCCGGCGCCCGGTCAGCTTGAAGGAGGCCACCTGCAGGATCACCGAGGCGGTCTCCAGCACGAAGATGCCGCCCATGACCAGCGCGACGATTTCCTGGCGCACGATGAGCGCCACCACCCCGAGTGCGGCGCCGAGCGCGAGCGCGCCGATGTCGCCCATGAACACCTGCGCCGGGTAGGAGTTGAACCACAGGAAGCCGAGGCCGGCACCGGCCAGAGCGCTGCAGAAAATCAGCAGCTCGCCGGCCTGCGGGATGGCCGGAATCGACAGGTAGTTGGCGAAGATCGAGTTGCCGCTGGCGTAGGCGAAGATGCCGAGCGCGCCGGCGACCATGGCGGCCGGCATGATGGCCAGGCCGTCGAGGCCGTCGGTGAGATTCACCGCGTTGCTCATGCCGACGATCATGAAATAGGCCAGGGCGATGAAGCTGACCGCACCGAGCGGGACGCTGATGGTCTTGATGAACGGCACGAAGAAATCGGTCTCGGCCGGCACATGCGCGGTGCGGTACAGCAGCACCGCGGCGGAAAGGCCGAGCACCGACTGCCAGAAATACTTCCAGCGTGCGGTCATGCCGCGGGAATTACCGACCACGAGCTTGAGGTAATCGTCGCAGAACCCGATCACGCCGAAGCCTACCGTCACGCCGAGCGTGATCCAGACGAAGCGGTTGCGCAGATCGGTCCACAGCAGCGTGCTGACCACGATGGCGACGATGATCAGCGCGCCGCCCATGGTCGGCGTGCCGGCCTTGGGCAGATGCGAGCGCGGCCCGTCATCGCGCACCACCTGGCCGATCTGGTAACGCGACAGGCGCGCGATCATCGTCGGGCCGACCAGCAGCGACATGGAGAGCGCCGACATCACGGCAAGAATCGCGCGCAGCGTCAGGTACGAGAAAACGTGGAACGCCGAGTAGTGCAGCGCCAGCAGTTTCGCGATCCAGTACAGCATCGGGTTCCGGTCCTGCCTTAAGGGCCTGCGGCCGGGACCAGCGCGTCCACGACCCGCTCCAGGCGGTTGACGCGCGAGCCCTTGATCAGCAGCCGCACGTCGGGCGTCATGGCCGCGTCCAGTGCGCGCGTGAGTTCGCACAGCTCGCGATAGCGCTCGGCGCCGGCGCCAAAGCTGTCGGCGGCAAGTCCCGCGAGTGCGCCGAACGCATACAGCCGCTCGACCCCCAGCGCCCGGGCCAGCTCGCCCAGCTCGCGATGGCTGCTGTCGGCAAACTCTCCCAGCTCGGCCATGTCGCCCAGCACCAGCCAGCGCCGGCCGGGCAGCTCGCTCAGCACTTCCAGCCCGGCGCGCGCCGAGCTGGGATTGGCGTTGTACGAGTCGTCGATCAACCAGGCACCGCTGCGGGTACGGCGCAGCTGCAGCCGGCCCTTGACCGCTCGCATCGAGGCGAGGCCGGCGGCAACCTCGGCCAGCGTGGCGCCGGCGCTGGTGGCGGCGGCGGCGGCGGCCAGCGCATTGCGCACGTTGTGACGGCCCGCGAGCGCCATCGTCACCGCCACCGCACCGGGCGGGCCGTGCATTCGAAACCGGGTCGCGAACTGCTGCTCATCGACCTCGAAGCGCAGCGCTTCGGCGTAGAAGTCGGCCTCGTGCCGCAGGCCAAAGCTCAGCACCCGCGCGGCGGTCGCGGCACGCCACAGCGAGGCATAGGCGTCATCGGCGTTGATGACCGCGGTGCCGCTGGCGGGCAGTCCGGCCACCATCTCCCCTTCGGCGCGCGCCGCGCCTTCCAGCGAACCAAAGCCTTCGAGGTGCTCCGCGCCGGCATTGGTGATCAGGCCAATGCCCGGCCGTGCAATCTGCACCAGCTGTTCGACGTCGCCGCGACGGTTGGCGCCCATCTCGATCACCGCGCTCGCGTGGCTGTCGTCCAGCCGCAGCAGTGTCATCGGTACGCCCAGATGGTTGTTGAGATTGCCGCGGGTGGCCAGGCACGGCCCGCGCTGCGACAGGATGGCGGCGATCATCTCCTTGACCGTGGTCTTGCCATTGCTGCCGGCGACGCCGATCAGCGGTCCCTTGAATTGTGCGCGCGCCGCGCGCGCCGCATCAGCCAGTGCCATTTCCACGTTGGATACCACGATCTGCGGCAACGGCAGCTGAATGAAGCGCGACACGATAGCGCCGGCGGCCCCGGCGGCGGCCGCGGCCGGCACGAAATCATGCCCGTCGGCGCTCTCCCCGCGCAGCGCCGCGAACAGGTCGCCGGGGGCGAGCTTGCGGCTGTCGATCGCGATCTCGTGGAAAGCGCGATCCTCGCCCTGCAGGCGCCCGTGACCGGCGGCAGCGAATTGCTTAAGGGTGCCGATCATGGGCGAGCGAGCTCGGCCAGCACCTGCGCGACCAGCGCGGCGTCGCTGAACGCCCGGCGCTGGCTGCCGATGATCTGGTAGTCCTCATGACCCTTGCCGGCCACCAGCACCACATCGAGCGCGGCGGCTTCGCTGAGCGCGCTGCGGATGGCGATGGCCCGATCGTGGATCACACGGGTGCGGGCCGCGCCGCCGGCGGCGCTGATGCCCTGCATGATCGGCAGCACGATCTCGCGCGCATCCTCACGCCGCGGATTGTCGTCGGTCACGATGATCTGATCGGCCAGGGTGGCGGCGATGCGGCCCATCTCGGGGCGCTTGCCGCGATCGCGCTCCCCGCCGCAGCCAAATACGCACCACAGCCGGCCGCGGCAGTGAGCGCGCGCCGCGTGCAGCGCCTTGGCCAGTGCATCGGGGGTATGGGCGTAGTCGATCAGCGCCAGCGGCTGGCCGCCGCCGCCTTCGGCCTGCATGCGCCCGGGTGGCGCCGAACAGCGCGCCAGTGCGCTGCAGGCGCTCGCCAGCGGTACCTCCCAGGCGAGCAGCACCGCGAGCACCGTCAGCAGGTTGTCGACGTTGAAATCGCCGATCAGGCTGCTGCCAAGCTGCGCCGCACCGCGGCTGCTCTCGATCCGGATCTCGAGCCCGGCAGCACTGGCGCTGACGGCACTGGCACACACGTAATCGACGCCGCTGGCGACCCATTCGGTGGGCCGCTGCGAGGTCAGGAACAGCCGGTCGGCAGCCGCCCCGCGTGCCACCCGCGCCTGCAGCCGCTCGCGCGCCAGCTCCAGGCCGAAGGGATCATCGACGTTGATGACGCGCGCGGTGAGGGTCGGCCAGTTGGACAGCCTGGCCTTGGCGGCGCCATAGGCACCCATGTCGCCGTGATAATCCAGATGATCGCGCGTCAGATTGGTGAACACGGCGGTGTGAAAGCGCACCCCGGCGCAGCGGTTCTGGTCGAGCGCATGCGAGGACACTTCCATCGCGACCGAGTCGAAGCCGGACGAGCGCAGTCCCGCCAGCAGCCGATGCAACGTCACGGCATCGGGTGTGGTGTGCGCGAGCGCCTGCAGGGCACCCGGCATGCCGGCGCCGAGGGTGCCGATATAGGCGGTACGCCGCCCGCAGAACTGCAGCGCCTGCGCCAGCAGCCAGGCACAGGTGGTCTTGCCATTGGTACCGGTGATGCCGGCCAGCGTCAGGCTGGCTGAGGGCGCATCGAAGAAGCGATCGGCGATGAATCCGAGCTGCGCGCTCAGGTTCGGTACCGCGCACACGACGATCGCCGCATCGAGCGGCGGTGGTGTCACGCCCGGCGCCGGCTCCCACAGGATGGCGCGAGCGCCGGCCGCGACCGCACTGTGGGCGAACTCCAGGCCGTGGTGCGTGCGGCCCTGGCAGGCGAGGAAGGCGGCGCCGGGCATCACGCTGCGGCTGTCCTGCGTGATGTCGGATACTTCCAGGCGCTCGGGCACGTCCACCAGGCCGCCCAGCAGCGCCTTCAGCGGTCGCCAGGTCGGCAGCGCCTCGACATTCATCGCTGCGCGACTCGCTGGCCGCGCAGCAGTGGCGGGTCGGGCGTGCTGGGCTCGTCGGGCGCCACCGCCAGCAGGCGCAGCGCTCCGCCGACCACCGCGGAGAACACCGGCGCCGCCACATCGCCGCCGAAGTACTTGCCGGCGCTCGGCTCATCGATCACGACCACGGCCGCAAGGCGCGGATTGGAGGCCGGCGCCAGCCCCGCGAACACCGAGGTATAGCGGTCCTTGGAATAGCTGCCGTTGACGGATTTCCAGGCAGTGCCGGTCTTGCCGGCCACGCGATAGCCGGGGATCCGGGCGCGAACCCCGGTCGCGCCCTCCTGCGTGGTGACCGCCTCGAGCAGCTGGATCAGCGAGCGGCACACCGATTCATCGAGGATGCGTTCACCGGCCGGCGCCGAATCCAGCCGCAGCAGCGACACCGGCCGGCGCACGCCGCGCGCGCCAACGGCGGCATAGGCCTGGGCGAGCTGCAGCGGCGTGACTGAAATGCCGTAACCATGCGACAGCGTGGCGATGCTGATCGCGCGCCAGTGTGAATAATTGGTGAACACCCCGGCCGACTCGCCCGGAAAGCCGCTGCTGGTCACCTGCCCGAAGCCGAAGTGATTGAGCGTGCTCCAGATCTGCTGCGGCTCGAGTTGCAGCGCGAGCTTCGCCATGCCGACATTGGAGGACTTGGCCAGCACCGTGGCGAGGTCGATGGCACCGAGGTTGTGCTCGTCTTCAAAGGTGGTCGCCCCGACCTGGATGAAACCGGGACCGGTATCGATGACGCTGGCGGGGCTGAACTTGCCGGAGGCGAGCGCCGCGGCGACGATGAACGGCTTGACGCCCGAGCCGGGCTC
>Ga0210394_10006050_pt1 | contig 13272 bp, 12 predicted proteins | sample IncBWC12MmetaG_FD_160121 | JGI IMG/M metagenome (GOLD analysis project Ga0210394, IMG submission 160121) | Forest soil microbial communities from Barre Woods Harvard Forest LTER site, Petersham, Massachusetts, United States - Inc-BW-C-12-M | ecosystem: Environmental > Terrestrial > Soil >...
CGTCCCAAAGCCAACTTGCCCCGCCGATAATCCGTACCCCTGCAGCAGAGTTGGCAGCCAAGTAACCATCCCCACACTAGTCATCTGCCCGCAGAAGGCGGCGATGCACAGTGCCGCCGTGAGCAAAAACCTCCCGTCGCTTACGAGGAGACGGTACGGGACCCTCCGACCCGACCGCGCCTCACCAGTCCACACCAACTGCGTTTGCGGCCCGATCGCTGCTTTGGGAGCCAACCGCGTGGCAATTCTGGCAAGCCGTGGCGATTCAGCATCCTTGGCGAAGAGATATCTGATCGATTCCGGCAGGAACAGGACCAAGAGCACTCCTATCAGCAACGGCATGGCGGCCCCAAAGTAAAACAGCGCCTGCCATCCATACGTCGGTACAATTTTCGTCGCGATCCAGCCGCCGACAGCGGCGCCTCCGCCGCCAAGACCGACGAGCATGCTTGCCATCGCAGTGGCACGAACGTTCTCGGGCGCGTATTCAACCACCATGACGGTGCAGAGCGGCACGATGGCACCCAGGCTCAGACCGGCCAAAAATCGCCAGAGCGTGAGTTCCGACATATTCGCGGCGAGCGCCGTTCCCGCTGAGCCGACCACGAGAAAGAACATGCTGATGATCAGCGGCTTCCTGCGACCGATCCAGTCGCCGAGAACGCCCATGATCGCCCCGCCGATGATCAGGCCGATCCAGCCAATACTGAAGACCGTCCCCATCGCGCCTCTGTTCAAATGCCATCGCTGCGTCAGTACCGGAGCAGCGTAGGACATCGCCAGGATATCGTAACCGTCCACGAACATCGCAAGTAAGAGAAGAAGGAGGACACTATACCGATAGGAGTTGATGGGACCAGAGTCCACGATCAGCTTGAGGTCGATCATCTGGCTCGGCATGAATCGCTCAGGGCACGGGGCCCACGCCCCCGTCCAGGAGGAACGTCATGCCGGTAAGAAATCGAGAATCATCGCTCGCGAGAAAGGCGGCAAGACCTCCACCGTCGCGTTCCGGATCACCGTAGCCCATTGGCAGCATCTTTTCCGCCTGCGCGTCCATCATCCTCCTGCGCTCTTCCGCGTTCCGCGCGCCCAACTCGTCGAAGTGGGTTAGTACGGCATCAGTGGCGATGACTGGGTTGATACAGTTCACAGTGATCCCGTGCTTAGCCCACTCCCGTGCTGCTGTGCGCGTCAAGCTACGGATAGCTTCCTTCGTGCTGTTGTAGGCAGCCAGACCAGGCGTGCTCACGACACCCATTCGCGAACCCAAGTTGATAATTCGGCCCCAGTGGCGATCGCGCATGGCGGGGAATACACCCCACATGCCATAAAGCGTTCCCTTGAGACCGGTCTGATACGTGTTATCCCAAACCTCTTCGCTGAGCTGCTCCAACGGCGTTACGTTAGGATAGATGTCGCTCGACCCTGGAAGGCCGTACGACTGAGCGTTGTTTACCAGGATGTCTACCTGACCAAACGCCTCGGACGCACATGCGACCATCCGATTGACCTGAGCTCGATTGCCAACATCGACGGCTACACCAGTGGCAGAACCGCCAGCACTATTGATTGTCTGAACCACTTGATCGACCGTGTCTCGACTGCGGGAGGCTACCACCACACGTGCGCCCTCTTTAGCAAGGCGTATGGCAATCCCTTTTCCGATGCCGCGTCCTGCGCCAGTGACAATCGCGACCTTTCCTACCAATTTAGTCATTTCGCTCTCTCATGCCGGTTGCCCGGGCCATAGGGGCGACATCATGACCGGCGTCGCGGCACGCCTGGAAAATTGCCAGCCATCGGGCGTCAGTTGATATTCGTCTTCGAATCGCAAGAGTCGGAAGCTCGACATCGGGTCCAACTTCGGGACTATCGAGGTGTCAAAGGTCGACACCGGCGTCATGTACAGAGACGCCACGGCGTGACGCGAGTCGACTTCGTGCGCGAGAAAATTTGTAACGATATGGAGAACGGTGACCCGTGGCCGATGCGCGTACGACTGCGCTATTGCCTCGCGTCCTCGCAAGGGCTTACCGTCACGAATAAAAATACCGTCCGGCGTGAATAGTGCGACCATGGCCGGGAAGTCGCCTCGGTCCACGTGGTGAGCCCATAAATGGCACAACCGCAGACAAGCCCATTCTGCGATTATCCGATCGATCGGGCTCATCTCGTACGTCTCGCCATTATTTCACCAGCCGTAGGTAGGACCGTTGCGCCATTATTGTCACGCCAGACCGATTAGTCCTCCGTCAATACAGATGTCCGTGCCATTGATGTAGGAAGCGTCGTCCGACGCCAAGAACAAAGCGACATTCGCGATCTCTTCACAGGTACCCGGTCTGCCGATCGGAATCTTACTCATAATCGCCTGCCCGATTGCTGTCTCGCGGGCGTCCTCGCCTGAAAAAAAGCGATCGATCGCGGGCGAGCGGATCATTCCTGGACTGATACTGACGGCTCGAATCTTGTGGGCAGCGCCCTCAGCAGCCATCATCCGCGTCATCGCCAGGACACCCGCCTTCGTTGCGCCGTGTGCGGCTGAGCGCATCGGCCGGATCTCTCTGTGCCCCGAAATTGATGCGGTGTTGATAATCACTCCGCCACCCCGGTTGATCAGAGAAGCCCACGCCGCCATCGTGGCGACGTAGACGCTCGTGAGTTCATGCTTGATCGTGAGATTCCAGTCCTCAATGGTCGACTGCGCGAGCGGGCCCCGCGCTTTCAGCACCCCAGCATTGTTGTACAGGATGTCGATTCCTCCCCATGCTTCAACCGCGAGTCTCACCCACCTCTCGGCCTGATCCGGCTCACTTACATCGAGCGGTTGTATGGAACGCATCAGACCGCCATCGCGGGTAACGAACTCAACCGTTTGCTGCGCACCCTCCACCTTGAGATCACAGCCGAAGACTTTCGCGCCCTCCCGCGCGAAGAGCATTGCTGCCGCCCGCCCCTGGCCACCGCCGGTGCCTGATATCAGTGCGACTTTGCCGTCGAGCTTGCCCACGCGCGGCTATTTCGCAACGTGCACTGGAGTGCGGATAGCCCCCGCGAAGCGGAGGGGTGCGACGGATGCGACAGCTGCCTGAGCATCGGCCAGTGCGCCTTGACCGAAAAAACGCATGACGTAATCGAACTCGAGAAGTTCGCGACCACTCGCCATGGTGGATACGGTGTCCAAAGAATATCCCGCTGCACTCAATGCGGCCAGTGCTCCGGCAAGCTCGCCGCCGCGTCGCAAGCGTCCGGTCACGAATAAACGATCCGGCGTGGGGTCGAAGACCTGTCTCGATGATAGGGCCCACCAGTTACCATTGATTGCGCCCTTATCGATGTTAGCCGCGAGCACATCCAGACCATACCTTTCAGCAAGCACTAGCGTCCCCACAATCGCGACTGTGCCGTCGCCCTGCGCAACCGTCTGCGCCGCGGTAATGGGTTCAGAATAGGTGGCGATCTCGACACCAGGTAGATTCTCGCTTAGGAACGAGCGCGCCTGTGCGAGTGACGCTGGCCCACCCTGGACCATACGAATGTCCGTAAGCCGCGCGCCCCGCTTGCTAAGCAGCGCACATGCAAATGGTAGCTGACACTCCGCAATGACATAGAAGGCCGACCGGGGCGCGCCTAACATTCGGTCGAGAATAGTGTATCCGCCGACGTTCGCAGACGCGCCAACAATCGCGTCGACCGTACCGTCCGCTAGCGCCGCAAAAAGCTTTTCCCCGTTCGCGAAATATGTTGGCTTGCCAAGGTTGGGATAGAGTCCACGCAAACTCTCCGCTGCCTGGCCGGCGAACGACTCCAGCCCGCCAACTGCACCCACCGAAATCACTGCCTGTTTACGTGTCATGTTGTTTAATGATTATCCCAGCCTGCTTTATTATCGTCAACTGAATTTCGACTCGTGATTCATTATGGCGGCTGAACACGCGCAGGGGTAAGCTTCCCTAGATGACATCAGGTATGCGCAGGGACCCGGGTGGCTGGTTCGTGAGACTCGATCAAGATATAGCGTCTTCCTATGTGCGGTCGGGACACTGGCATAACCGGACGCTGTGGGATGATTTTTCGCACCTTGCAGTCGCAGATCCTCACTGGCCGGCCATCGTGCAGGGCAACTTGGTCGTGACTCGAGGTGAGTTGCTGGCGCAGGCCCGAGCGCTCGCCGGCTCGCTGTTACGTTTAGGGCTCGGCAAAGGCGCTGTTGTCAGCGTGATGTTGCCGAATTGGCCTGAGGCTGCGATTGTCGATCTTGCCGCGGCGATGACCGGCATGGTACTCAATCCGATCGTGCCGATTTATCGCGCCGCCGAAACGAGCTTCATTCTGAACGATTGCAGATCACAAGTATTGTTTATTCCACAGCAGTTTCGCGGATTCGATTACATTCGGATGATGCGCGAAATACGGCATGGCCTCGCGAACTTGCGCCACATCATCGTCGTTCGGGGTACGCAAGCTGTTCCTGGGATGCTGGAATGGCGCGCGTCGGTCACGGATTCCGATATCGATGTTCGGAACCTGCCGCTGCCCGAACCGGATGCAATCAAGCTCGTACTCTACACATCAGGCACCACGGGACTTGCGAAGGGCGTACTGCATAGCCACAATACGATCGGTGCCGAGATTCGTAACGTGGCCCGCCACTGGGCCCTATCTCCTTCTGATACCGTGTTCATGCCATCTCCCCTGACGCACGTTACCGGCTATCTCTATGGTATCCAGATGCCGTTGACGATTGGAATGACGGCTGTTTATATGGACCAATGGGACCCTCACGCGGCGTTCACGCTGCTTGAGCGTTATCGCTGCTCGTGGACGGTTGCTGCGACGCCGTTTCTGCGCGAGTTGACCGACATTGCGCAAGCAAACAACCACGCCTTGCCTCACTTGCGCTACTTCGCTTGCGGCGGGGCCCCCGTGCCACCTGAGTTAATCTACGCCGCCCAGCGGACGTTTCGCAATTGCATTGTCTGCCGCATCTACGGAAGCACCGAAGCACCGACGGTCACACTGGGTCCGACGACGAGAGAAACCGAGCTAGCCGCGACTACCGACGGCATAGTCGTGGGCCATCAGATTAAGTTGCTCAATTCGGAGGGACGAGAAGTGGACCAGGGTGAGATAGGTGAAGTGCTAACTCGCGGTGCCGAGATGTTTTTGGGATACACGAATGCCTCAGACAATGCGGAGGCGTTCGACGTGGACGGCTATTTTAGGACTGGCGATCTAGCCCGCGAGGTAGAGCCTGGGTGGCTCAAAATCACTGGACGCGTAAAAGACCTTATTATCCGGGGTGGCGAGAACATCAGCGCAAAGGAAGTTGAAGACGTTCTTCACCGACATCCGTCTGTGCATGAGGCTGCGGTCGTCGCGATGCCGCATCCGCGACTAGGCGAGACGTGTTGTGCATTCATCATCCTGAAGAAGGGGCACACTATTACGCTCTCCGAGGTTTCCGAGCTCATGGCAACCGCCGGTCTCGCGAAACAAAAGACACCCGAGCGGATCGAGTTTGTGCAGGACTTCCCCCGAACGGCGTCTGGCAAAATTCGCAAAGTGGAATTGAGAAAGTTGATTGCGGAAAGGCTTGCTGGCAGTAACTGATGGCCTCGACTATTCATACCCGAAGAAGGAACGCCGATGCTAGACCGATTGGATGATGCCGCATTGGACCGGATTCTCCGCGCGGCGCGTACGCACAGGGCCTGGCAAGACCGATCCCTCACGAGCGAGCAGGTGCGAGCCATTTATGAATTGGCAAAATGCGGACCGACCGCTGGAAACACATGCCCCGGCCGATTCGTGTTCATTCGTGCACAAAGTGCCAAAGAGCGCCTCAAACCCCACCTCGACCCTTTAAACGTCGACAAGACGATGACTTCTCCATGCTGCGTGATCGTCGCATACGACTCAGCCTTCTACGACTTCTTGCCCAAGCTCTCTCCCGGGCGCGACCGTCGGGCCAGATTTGCCGGCGATCCTGCGTTCAGCGAAGAAACCGCCCGCCGCAGCTCGACACTCCAGGGCGCATATCTCATCATATCGGCAAGGGCCCTGGGGCTCGATTGTGGACCGATGTCTGGCTTCAACAATGTCTCTCTGGATGCAGAATTTTTCTCGGACGGGCGCTGGAAATCCAATTTCCTGTGCAATATCGGCTACCCCCGCGTCAACGAGATTCTCCCGCCCCGTAACCCTCGTCTCGACTTCGACGAGGCATGCTTGGAACTTTAGCATTTCAGCACCCGAGCGGTTTGGGACCTCTTAGCGTCTGTCCTGAGATACGCGGGCAATTCATCCCGCTACAACCGGATTCTCAAGCGTGCCGATCTTTTCTGATGTAATCCTGACCTGGTCCCCCGACCGCAGGAAGCGCGGTGGTTTGCGACCCATGCCTGCACCAGCCGGAGATCCGGTCGTGATGATGTCACCGGGCACAAATCTATAAAACTTTGAGAATTCCGAAATAATGAAAGTAATTGGGAAGATCATGTCCGATGTATCCCCGAGCTGCATTTCGTCCCCATTGATGACGGTCCTAAAAATCACTGCTTGAGGGTCCACAATCTCATCGGCTGTGACGAGCGAAGGCCCGAGCGGGCAGAAGGTTGGAAAGTTCTTCCCATTGATGTTGTACAAAGACGCCTGATTGAACGCCGTAATGTCCGATGCCGCAGCGGCAGTTCGCATATCCGGCACCCAATCCCGCGCAGAGACGTCGTTGGCGAGCGTATACCCCGCAACATACTGCATTGCGTCTCGTTCAGTAACCCGCTGGCACGTCCTGCCGATCACTACGCAAAACTCACCCTCGAAATCCACCATCTGCGAATTTGACGGCGGAAGCACGATTGCATCACGAGTGCCGATGATCGAGCCATTGCACTTTATGAACGCGCTCGGAGCTGAAGGCGCCTTCCCGCCCATCTCCGCCTGATGAGAGCGATAGTTTGTGCCAACAGAGAGAATCAGCGCTGGATCCGGGATAGGCGCCATCAAGCTCGCACCATCGTGCGCTACGACAGCGCCAACCTCGAACAACCGCTCCCAAAGAGAACGTTCAGATTCCACTCTTTCGGCTATTTTCCGCACGAGCGCGAGGCCCTCATCCTGTGTTTGCAGGATTGCACGCAAGGAACTCGGTAGCAATCGGGCCGCAGGAATGGTCGCGGCCGCTAACACAAGATCCAGGATATGTTGACCGACCACGACGCCGGCGTGACCCTTATCAAGCGACCTAAGCGTTACAAGCTTCATTCCTAATCTCCAGAGATGATGGTCCCTTCGGTCGACACTCTGAGCGCAGGATAGCGAAAATATCGATCTGTTGCCAGTAAGTGAAGGGTGGTTCATACTTCAGATCTCGCCGGCTGCGCGAGTACTGAATCAAACAGAGAGTTCGCCATGAGTGAAGTATTGTTGCTCGGAATGACGCATTTCCCGCGGCTGCGACTGCCTGACGAGCAATGGAATCTGCTGTTCCTGAAGATGTTGTCCGACCCCGGTGTGCCGGCCGCAATGCGCGATCCCGCCGCTTGGCCGGAAGCGATGCGAAAGGAGTGGGGCAACGACCGCGGGCTGAACTCGGCGCGGATGCAACGGCAGGCGTTGGTCGCCGATTTCCGGCTTATGCGAAAAGAGCTCGAGCAATTTGCCCCCGACTTCGTTGTCGTTTGGGGCGACGATCAGTATGAGAACTTCCGCGATGATGGGATACCGGCTTTCGCAATTCTCGCGTATGAATCCATGCACATTCAGCCGTGGGCGGTGCAGCCCGACGGAGTACCGGCGCCGAATGTCTGGAACGAGCTGCCAGACGCCACCGTCGTTCTCAAAGGCCACGTAAAAGGCGCGAATCACCTTACTTCGGCATTGCTCGCCGAAGGGTTTGACATCACGTATGCGTACAAGCCGCGTCACCTGCGATTGGGCCACGCGTTCATGAACACGGCCATGTATTTGGACTACGACCGCACCGGCTTCCCGTGGAAGCTCGTGCCGTTCACAGTCAACTGTTACGGCCGTGTTGTGGTCTCGCAGCGGGGTCGGCCGCACGGCTTGTCAGAGGCCCCACAGGAGAACTTCGACCCGCCCTCCCCCACGCCCTGGCGCTGCTTTGATCTCGGCCGGGCATGTGCGCGTGCAGCCGCCAACAGTCCCTGGAGGATTGCCTTGATCGCTTCGTCAAGTTGGTCTCATGCGTTCTTTACGCCCAAACACTGGAACCTTTATCCCGATGTGGAAGCGGACCGGCGGCTTTTCGACGATCTCGTATCTGGCAATTATTCATCTTGGCGGGACAGAACACTCGATGAGATCGAAGCCAGCGGACAGCAAGAGGTGCTCAACTGGATGTGTTTGGCAGGCGCTTTTCAAGAGCTGGGGCGCAAACCGACGTACGCCAACTTTCACGAATCCTACGTGTTCAACTCTCCGAAGGTATTCGTCGCTGGTGTTGCCTGACAATGCGTTTCTTGAGGGCTGCGGCCTCACTGCGCCGCTGAAAATGCCTTATGCTTGAGTACTTCCCGACCAACTACGTGTGGAACCTTGCGACGAACGTCGCGCTGATGATGGGAGGCAACTATGGCGAGGTCGATGCGGTCTGCCGGCAGCTGGTCGCGGCTTCGAAACTCGGCGGCGATGCGGGCACAGTCGCGTTCTTCGACGCCTGGTGTGATCAAGCCGATCGCCTCGTCGAACTGGCGGCTGAGAACGAGGCCGCGGGCCGCAAGCTGAGCGCCGCTTCGAAGTACGGCCGCGCTGTAACTTACTACACTACCGCAGAGCGCATGCAAAAGCGGCACTTCGAACCGCGAAAACGAGCCTATCAGGCGATGCTCGATTGCTTTGCAAAGTACACTCGACTTGGCGAATTGAACTGCCAGCGTGTTGAGATCCCCTATCGCGATACGGTGCTTGCAGCCCTCATGGTGAGGGCCGAGCGCTCTGACGGCAGCCCTGCACCGTGCATTGCCTTCTTTAACGGCCTCGACGGCACCAAGGAGATGATCTACGGCTCGCGCATCGGCCATCAACTTGCGCGGCGTGGGATCTCAACTCTCATGGTCGACCAGCCGGGCGTCGGCGAATCCCTGAGACTCCATGGCCTCACTGCGATCGTGGAGGCCGAAGTGTGGGCGAAAGCGTGCGTTGATGCGCTTGAAAAGTGGCCGGACGTCGACGGCAAATACCTCGGCGTCTGCGGATGGTCGCTTGGCGGCTACTTCGCGCCACGCGCAGCGGCATTCGAAAAGCGCTTTAAGCTCTGCGTCGCATGGGGGGCGAACTTCAATTGGGGCGAGCTTCAGAAACGCCGCCTTGCTCGCGAGGGAGATCGCCCTGTTCCGCACTATTGGGAGCACGTCCAGTGGGTCTGGGGACAAAGTACGCTCGAAGACTTCATGGCCTTTGCGCCTAGAATCACGCTCGCCGACACGATCAACAAGATTACTGTCCCGTTCCTCGTCACGCACGGCTGGAATGATCGGCAGATCCCGCGGGAGTATGCGATACAGCAATACGAGGGTGCGGTGAATAGTCCGAAGCGCGAACTCAAGTGGTTCACGCCTCGCGAAGGGGGGGTCGAGCACATCGGCGCCGACAGCCTAGACAATGTCCGCGATTACATCGCCGACTGGATCGCTGACACGTTGATCAATCAAGGTGCGCGTGGGGTCCGTACGTGAGACACCGGTTGAGCTACGGGTACCGGGGCTAGCGTACGATGCAAGAGGCATACTTGCGCAACTTCATAGCAGCTCCGAAAGCAACTCGCGGCTGAACGGCCGCAGTTCGAAATCTCGGCCGGCCTTCACCTTGGTGCACCAGTCCGGATTCGCGATCATCGCTCGACCTACGCCGACCAAGTCAAAATCGCCACGCTCGAGCATATACAGCAATCGGTCGAGGGCCTCCGGCTGCGCACTCAGTTCGCCCTCCTTCGGCGGTGTCAACGGGCGGTCAAGCCCGACTGAGCCAACGGTCATTGTGATCGAACCGGTAATCTTCCTCGTCCAGCCTGCGAGGCTTAGATCGCTGCCGCTATCCGGATACTCCGCCTGCCAATAGCGACGCGTCGAACAATCAAAGAAATCGACGCCGCTCGCCGCCAGCGGCTCCAGAAACCGCTCCAGATCGCGCGGCGTCGGCAACATCCTGACATCGTAATAGGACGGTACCTTCCACTGCGAAAAGCGCAAGCCAATGGGGAAGCCGGGACCTACTCGCCGTCGGATTTCCCGGACGGTCTCCGCCGCGAAGCGCGTTCGCTGGGCGACATCGCCATTATACTCATCCGTTCGTCGATTGGTGCGATCCCAAAAGAACTCATCGAACAGATAGCCGTGCCCGCCATGTAGTTCCACGCCGTCAAACCCTAGCCGCTGGGCATTTTCGGCGAACTGAACGCAGTCGCTGATCGTCGCATCGATGTCCGTCTGCGTCATGGCACGACCGATTTGCAACCGCCGCGGCTGTTCCTCACCATCCACGATATTCGGGTAACCATCGGACGGTCCGACGGTCTCAAACGCCGGATCGGCTGTACCTCTGAATTCGCGGGCCGTGCCGGCGTGCCAGAGCTGGGGCATGATACGTCCACCCGCCTCGTGTACCGCCTGCGCGACGAGTGCCCACTGGGCAAGTGCGGCCTCACCCGAAAAATACGGTACTCGCGGCCCAGGATCCCCTTGCCGGTTGACCGCAACACCTTCGGTAATGATCAGGCCGGCGCCGCCCTCCGCGCGGCGCCTGTAGTAGTCAATCGTTTTCGCCGTGGGGACCCCTGCCGGCGAACAATTCCGAGTCATCGGCGCCATCACGAGCCGGTTCCTGAGGTGCACGTCTTTAATGTCGATCGGACGGAAAAGAGCGTCGACAGGCCGTGTCATACGAATTACCCGGCACTCCGATTGACTTTGGTGTGACTCGGCACTGACGTGTGGGCCTACCGTACGGCCTTGGATGTCACGGTTCCCGGGTTGAGACCTCCGGAGACGAATCGCAAGTACGCCTTGATCACGGACTCTGGTAGCGACCGGACTGTGTTCTTGCGACGTGCGAAACGCATCGCCAGATAGCTACGCGCGGCCATGAGGATATACGCGATAACCTCAAGATCGCGATGGTTATACTCCCCCAGTTCACCGTTGTCCCTGCTGCGGCTAAGTGAAGACACGTAGCGCTTCGACACGTTTTTGAAATGTTGGTGGAAAGCCTTAGGCGCGAGCGTTTCCGCTTCGTTCAGGACGCGAAGAAAGCCCGGATTTTCCACTATATAGTCCATGAAAGCCCGAAAGCCACGTTCCTCGACCTCAAGACCAGTCCGACTGCCGTGGACTCTGGCACGAACATATTCCTCCATTTCCTCGCCCATCTTTGGCAGTAACTGGTCGAACAAGTCCTGACGAGATGCGAAGTAGCTGTAAATCGTTCCCTGTGCCACGCCTGCCAGCCGAGTGATGTCCGCGATAGAAGCATCGACGTACCCGACCTTTCCGACAACCTGAGCGGCAGCCTTGAATAGCGCTTCTCGCGTAATTCGCGCCTTTTCGACTCGTGTTGGACGCCCATTAAGCTGCCTGGCGTTTGGGCCCATATAGTTACTCCTTCTCAAAGTTGGCACCGGTTTCCCCTTCGTTTCTTGCGCACACGGGCCCGTTCGTTCAAACCCTCCCGCGCCCTTACAAGATACGCGATTTTCCCCGACTAGCGCGACTCTACCGGGGGAGTGCAAGCCGAAACAAGTCACGAGGTGTCGCAAGCGTGCAGCGCGATGTGCGCACACACGGTCACCTGTCAGCAGATCGGGCGGCCGCAGCGAGCGTGCGTCTTAGCGTGGTAGTCCGAGTCGATTCGAAAGGTTATTCCTTTGGATTGCCGAGGAGCCCCCTATAATTGGCGTCACCAAAATGTCCCGCACATATCGTTCCATGTCATTTTCAGCAATATATCCATATGCTCCCATGACGCTCTGACAGCTCAGTACAACCTCCTTGGCCACTTCGCATACAAATAATTTTGCAATTGACGTTTCGATGCCACATGGGCGGTTGTCGTTAGCCACCCACGCCGCCTGATACAGGACCAGCCTAGCGGCGTGGAGTTTAGCGTGCCCGTCCGCCAGCGCGTGCCGGACCGCCTGGTGTGCGCAGATAGCTTTGCCAAATTGCATTCGCTGCTGGCTATACTCCCACGCATCCAAGAGCGCCGCACTGGCTATCCCCAACGCCATCGCCGCGACCTCAATCTTTTCGACGTCGAGCGCTGGGCCAGCGAGCATCCTCCACGCATCATTCCACGCGGTCTCACCGCCTACGAGGTTTTCATCCGGAATCTCAACGTTTTCGAATGTTACGTCCGTTGTCCCGACCCCTCTCATCCCAAGGCTCTCCATACGCTCAATGTGGACGCCCGGCAGATTCGGCGGAATTAGGAGAAAGGAGAGATTTCGGTACCTATCTGCGGCGTTTCCGCTCCGAACCAGCGTGTAGATGAAGTTCGCTATCTGTGGTCCCGAGCAGAACCGCTTGGCGCCATTTATGCGAATGCCTCTAGCGGTCCTCTCCGCCCGCGTTTTCACGCTCGCCAAATCCGAACCGACATCCGGTTCCGTCATGCCATACGCAAAAAGCATCCGTCCAGCAGCAAGCTCTGGCAGCAACCTGCGTTTCTGTTCCTCCGTACCACACTCGGAGATGTTCATGCCGCCGTAACAGGCGCACATGATGTACGGTATCGCCACGGCTAGTGAGCGCTTCGCGAGTTCCTCAATCGTGATCATCGCGGCCAGTATGTCCCGGCCAGAACCGCCGTATTCCTCCGAAACGGTTAATCCCATCACTCCGAGTGCCGCCAGCTTGTCAAATACAGCCCGCGGAAAGGTGTCTTCTTTGTCCCAGGTCCGCGCTGCCGAACGCGGCATCTGCTCTTCAACGAAGCGCGACAGCTGGTCTCGGAGCATCCGGATGTGCTCCGGTTCCTGAAAGTCCACCGTCACCTCCCGCCTGCGAGCGGGCCATTTTCGCGCGGTGGCCGACTATTCTTTACGACCATTAGTGGCAAAGGCCCGCGACGGCTCTGTGATTTCATTTGCTTCATTTTGCTAGATCCCTGGATGGCGAGAGGTCAATTTAAGCGCCCGCGCGATTTGGGTCAACCAATTATGATCGGTGATTCATTGTGTCAGTATTGTCTTTTGGTTTCTGATCAACTTTTTATGAGCGGTGAACCATTGATCACTAATTTGTTGACGACCGA
>Ga0210394_10006051_pt1 | contig 13268 bp, 12 predicted proteins | sample IncBWC12MmetaG_FD_160121 | JGI IMG/M metagenome (GOLD analysis project Ga0210394, IMG submission 160121) | Forest soil microbial communities from Barre Woods Harvard Forest LTER site, Petersham, Massachusetts, United States - Inc-BW-C-12-M | ecosystem: Environmental > Terrestrial > Soil >...
TGCAGGAACGCTTTAACAACCTCATGGACATTCAGATGGAAGGGCACGAGATGGGCCAGCCTGGAACATGGTTCGACCAGAAAACCATCGATATTAAGGCCATGAAGGAACAACGTTCCTTGCCAACATCAAAGTACCCGTGCAACAACCCCGTACCAGGACAGCCTCTGGCTAATCAGTTCTTCACTGAAGCTCCGTTCTCCGTATCCCCGGACCTGATTAAATTCTGCGACGACTTGCGCGGTCCAATTTCTGAGTTCCTCTGCGATGCGCCTCCGGCTATGTTCGGAGCGGAGATGCCGGACAACACTACGGCGTCTGGTTATGCAATGGCGCGTGATCAAGCAATGGGTGCGCAAGGAACTGTTTGGCGCAATATCAAGATGGGCTACGCCAACATCATGAATCAAGCGGTGATGTGCGCGAAGGAAAATAGGATCAACGATATATCGAGTGGAAGCGGAACCAATGCTGTAACGGTTTCGATTGCGGACCTGAAAGGGAATTCACGTTGCTGGCCGGATACTTCCGAAGGATTTCCAGAAACTTACCCTCAGAGAAGCGCGAAGTTCATGCAGGTCGCCACACTAGGGCTGAAGAATCCAGCTATTGCCGCCATCTTGCAGAATCCACGCAACCAGACGCTCGCGCACAAGATGATTGGCCTTCAGGATTTGGAGATTCCCGGCTCAGACTCTTCCAAGAAACAAATTTGGGAGATTCAGCAGTTGTTGCAAGGCCAACCTGTGCCGGTCATGGGACCAGCCATCAACCCGATAACAGGGCAGCCGATCCTTGACCCACAGACCGGACAGCCGGGACAGGTTCAACAGAAGGACCCACAGACAGGACAGCCTAAGTTTGAAAGTTCTGTTCCCATCGATGCGCAGTATGACAATCACGAAATGGAGTTTCAAGAAGTGGTGGACTTCGTAAATTCCGAAAAGGGGCGCGTTGCGAAGCTGACGAAACCGGAAGGATTCGAGAATGTGCGGCTGCATGGCTTGGAACATCAGGCTGTGTTGCAGGCAAATGCAAAGCCCGCGCCTCCCAAACCTCCTAGCGTTTCCATTCAAATGAAAGATTTGACGCCCGAAGGACAAGTGCAAGCCGCTGCGGAAGCAGGCATCCAAGAGAATCCTGCGGAATTACAAGCAAAAGCAGCGCTCGACATGGCGCAGAAGATGAAACCGAAAGCGCCGCCGCCGAATGGTGCGCCAGTAGGGCCAGTTCAGTAAGGAGGAAGTAAATCATGGCAGATGGAGCAATAGCAATACCGGGAGCCGGTGGAGACAGCGGAGGAGCATCTCCGCCAGTAGAAACCACCCCGGTTGAGACAGTCGATACCGCTGTTGAAACTCCGGTTGAAACCAGCGTAGACCCTGGAGTTGAGACTTCACAGACCACCGAAGTTGAATCTACCGATGGCCGAACGATTCCGCTCAAGTACCGCGAAATCTTCAAAGCTAACCCGGAACTTCGTTCAAAGTGGTTCACGCTCGCAGCGTTTAACGAACAGTTTCCGAATGTCCAAGCTGCGAAGGAAGCCAAGGAATTAATTGAACTCGTCGGCGGGCAAGAAGGCTGGCAGCAGATTCAGGAGAAAGAAGAGCAGCAACGCGCCCTGGATGAAAAGTACTACAGCCGCAATCCGCAAGGACAACGGGAATTCGTGCAGAACCTGATCACTCAGGATAAATCTGCATTCACTTCGATAGTTCCTGTAGCGCTCAATGCTTTCTTTGAAGCCGATCCGAAGGCTTATAACCGCGTGATGTCGCGCGTGGTAGCCAACACTTTCGCCGGTGCTTTCAACCGCATGGGCGTGCAGAACAGGTTGGCCCAAGCGATTCAGTTGCTTGGCACTAACCCGGAACAGTCGAAAGCAATTCTGGGCGAGATTGCACAATGGACCGGGCAGTTTGATGAGATTGCCAACCAGCAGCCTGAAGTTGACCCGGAACGCGAAGCCTTCGAGAAAGAGAAAAATGAGTTTCAGACAAAAAAGCAACGCGAAGATGAGGACCGCTTTCAGCAATCCTATAAAAATAGCGCAGGACAGAAAGCAGGTTCCGCGACGCTCACTCACATTTCTTCCATCATCGGAGAAGCTAAGTTCAAATCCCTAGACGATGAATCAAAGGGCGACCTGCAACGCGCCATCTTCCAGAAGATCAATGAAACGGCGATGAAGGACCAGAACTACATCCGGCAGATGAAAGCGATTCTGGCCCGCAAGGATGCCGCTGCAGCCGAGCGATATTTCCTCTCGAAGTTCAATCAATTGTTGCCGGACGCGGCCAAAAAGGTGATGCGGCTGTTTAATATGGGTGGCCCAGCAGCCAAAGTGACTCCAAAGCCTGGAGAACCTTCACTGACTCCCAAGGCAGGATGGATAAACCTGCAGAAACAGCCTTTACCGGGCCAGATCGACCGGCAGCTAACTTCTGACGCCATGATTATGAAAGGCGAAGCCATCTTGAAAGATGGCAAGAAGGTGCGATGGCCAGAACGCGTCGTCGCCTAGTTATCACGGACATTGACATGAAACACAAAGAAATTACAGTTCAAGTTTACGGAGGCTATGCCTCCAGTCTGAGCACGCGAAACGCGGGGATCGGACACCCCGGCCCTAAAAAGCGAATCCGGGTGACGCGCAGCGCAGACCTGTAACACCCGCCACAAGCATACAGACAGCACCGCCGAGGGCTGGCCTTCGGGCAAAGTCGGCAGCGTGTGAGCCTAAGCACCATGAGTCAATATGGCACAACTCCAGAACACGCAGACCCTTGCTTTGCAACTGGAGCGTGTGCGGGACAAGCTCGAATTGCTGTACGAGCGCACCGACACGCTTTGGGGGATGATTAAAGAAGAAACAGACGTAGACCCCGTATCAACCCGCAACATGCGTATTCCCGTTCAGGCCCTTGCTGGCGGGATTCCTTCACAAGTTGACCCGGATGGCGGAGATTTCGGACGCGGTTCGGGAACTACTTTCGACTTCGGCCAGATAACTCCGGTTTATATCTCCATCGCGGTAGAAGTGTCCAAGCTCGCTGAAATCGCAACCAACGGCGGCGAAAAGGCCATCGAGTCTATCGCCAAAGTCGAACCGGCCAATGCGATGAAGCAGCTAAACAAAGTGATGGACAACCTGTTGAATACCGATGGTTCGGCAACTCTCGATACCGTCGTGACGGTAACCAGCGCAACGCAGTGGATCGTCAACAACGGCAACCAGTTCATGGACAACATGCTGATTGACGTATGGTCCGCGCTGGGCGGGACATTCCGTGGAACAGTTCAGGTTCTATCAGTTGATCCAAATGCGAACGTGCTCTATCTGGCAGGAGCAGGGTTGGGAACAACCATTTCAGGAGACTTGCTCCTGTTGCGTGGTGCTCCCGGTGTTGCAGGAGGCTCGCTGCTGGGCATTCTGTACTATCAGACACAGAGCAACTCGGGAAACTGGCTGCAACTTCCAAGAGCCAGCTATCCCGGAAAACTCCGCACTCCCTACGTTAACGGAAACTCCGCTTCTGTCACGCAGCAAACTTTCCGGCGCATGTTAAGCCAGTTGGCCTTCGCTCTCGGTGACGATATTGCCGAGCAGCAAAAGGGCGTCTGGTACATGGATCTGGATCAGGCTGCGGCATGGGAGAATGTTGGACTAGCCGTCTCACAGGTGATCCAGAACCAGCTTACCGGCAGCTCGTCCGAGGACATGATCAAGAAAGCCACACCGCAGACTGCGGCCGGCCGCAAGATCGTGAAATCGATTCACGCCAAGCCTGGACGCATCGACTTCCTGTGCCTATCGCACTGGGGCCGTTGCGAAAACCAGCCGATTGACTATCTGGAGTATGGCGGTCAAACAGTGTTCCCGATTTATGGGGCAAGCGGCGGCGTTGCAGGCGCGTCCATTTTCTACTACTGGACCGGCTGCAATGTGTTCAACGCCAATCCGAGAGCGGGTGCGTATTCGGACAACTTGGCAATTCCTGTGGGCTATTTCGGCCACTAAAACGGTTGGGGCAGTACTGCTAGGAGCGACGCCTCTTCACCCTCCGAAGAGTCTCCACGGGGCTGCCCCATTTCACCTTAAAAGGAGAAGCACATGATTGCGAAGCTAGTAAGTCAGAAGATGGCGAATGGGGTTGTTACGCTGGTCCTGCAACTCTCGAATAACGGGCCAGGAGATTTATTCACAGTTGTTCCTGTACCTGCAAAGTTTTCCGGTCCTGACCGGCGCATTAAAGCCGGTATATCTCCGACCGGAACGGAACGGCGCGGAGTTGCGAAGTTCGCCGGTCCCAACAGACGCCTGAAGGCAGGAACCATTCTGTCTCCGGGAAAAGAACGCAGGCTCGCTCCATTCGTTTATGGTGTCTCTGTTCCTGACGTTGCCATCGTCTCGACCATCACTGAATACGTGCAGGGGAATTACGAAATCACGTTGAACATTGGCGAGAAAGCAGCGGCAGACAAAGCAGCGTTGGCGAAGTATGAAGGACCGGAACGACGCATGAACAAAGTCCCAATTCCTCCTGCCGGAACCATCGAACGTCGCAGAATTCCGCTTAACAAGACGATAGCTCCGGTAGCGGACCAGCACAAGCCTGACGGCCCAGCAGCATCCGACGCTTTCCTGCGCCATCAGCAACTAATCAGCCAGCAATCAGCGGAAGATTTCGGGGGATAATGTGAAGACCCGTCTTCCGACTCCGCAAACTACCCGGACGGTTCCATCCTGGTGCGAAACGACACTCGCACGTTTCGGCCAGAATCCTTATGGTGAGAATAAATATCGCATCGTATGGGGATGGGACCGCCTGACTTATGTTGCGGAGAATCTGGACTTCAGGGAAATAGCCAAGAATCCTCAGAAGATCGGATCACTGAAACAAGTCCCGAAATACTTTCTCAATATGGACGGAGAACTGAACCGCTGGATTCTGGAGAAGTGGATGCCTCCTGAATCCTTCGGCTCGCCGGAACAGTGGAAAAAAGATACCTGGGACTCGACGCTTCTGGCCTTCACGTTGGGACCATATCCTTCACGCGGAGAGTTTGAATTCTGCCACGCGATACAAAGCGAATTCGGCAATCCGGTTGAAATAACTCCGCACCTTGTCTCGCTTATCGTCGCTCTTATTGAAAAAGGCAAGAACGATTATTCCTTCGAGGAGCGCAGGCAGGCAATTCGAGACGAATACGAACGCGCCGACCAGGAGCATTACGCCAAGGTTGCGGCTATCTTCCAGGAAGCTGTTGAAGACGTTGACCGTCACATCGCCCACAATCCCACAATTCTCGATGATGTAAAGATCACCCACGCAGTAGAACGTCCCGCAGGCGGAATCAGGCAAGGCAAACCGCAAGATAAATTCAGGAGGGTAAATTGAGCAATCAGACCAGAGTCACCGACAGTATTACGGGGAATCTCAACACCAACAGTCCGGGCGGCGGCGCACTGCAAGGACTGAACAAGAGAAACATCGATCCCATTCCGGCGCGTCTCAAGAATATCAAGACTTACTATTTTATTTACAATATCAGTGACCACAGACCTAATCCACGGATTCCGATTAGCTGGACACGCGCACTCGGCGGACTGGGAACTTGGTACATCTGGGCGCGCGAAAAAGACGATGTGGTAAGCAAGCCGACCATCGTGCCGGAAGTTTATGTTGAGCAGTATGATGACGGAATCCCCGGAGGCTGGGGAGGCGGCAACCTTGTCGGAAGAATCCGCTATCGAGAAGAAGAAGGGGACCGCATCGTTCGGGAGATTCTGGGAACTCAGCAACCCACCATCGAAGACAACGATTTGACCAATTGGGGCGTATTTCTCGCGGAAAAGAAAGAGCCTACCAAAGCGGAGATTGAAGACGCCACCGCGAAGATGACCCACATGTATCAATTGGTCGTAGCGGATGGCGACACCAAGTGGGCTAATCCAGACACCAAGAAACTGATTAGCTCGATTCACGTTCGCGCGGCGAATTATCTTTTGCAGGAACGCGATTGGGCATCTCCTCCGAAGAAAATGGTTCCTTGCCCTGGATGCGGTGGAGCAGTATTTCCGCATGTTGCGTATCACGCCGGCCCTAGCGGTTGCGGTTCAATCGTAAACATGGATGCGGCAAAGCAGCAGCGCATGCGGGAACTTGAACTGGATCGTTTGATCGGCAAGAAAAAGGAAGAAACAGCAGCCTAAATGCCGATAGTCGGCGGGACAGCTTATTCGCAAGCCAAGGATGCCTTAGCCTTCGCTCGCGCGGTTATTGATGATGCATATTCGGCAAGTGGGCAAATCCTAACTGGCACGGTCCCCGGCCCCGCCGCTCCGATGTCATATCAGTATCTTAATGCCGCTTACCAATATTTGCAGGAAGAGTTAACCAATAACGGCGTTGAAACATTTGTTAAAGAAGTGGTATTGACGGGACTAACGGCCACGCCATCTACCGATCCTTCCACGCAGGTGAGTCTTTCCGATGATGGTTATTTTGACGGTGTGAATGCTGTTTGGCCCAACCCGCAACTTCCTATCGATATGGTCAACACAGGCCCCTTGCGGGTTTGGGAACGCATGAGCAGCAATCCCACTACAGTTTTCCTGCCCATGAAGAGAAGTTTCGATGGACTTCCGGGATATTCACTGAATGCACGTTTCTTCTGCTGGGAATGGCGCCAGGACCAGATGTACATGCCCGGAGCGATCCAATCAAACGACTTGCGTATTCGTTATAACCAATATCTCGCCAATCTTAACGCGGATACCGATTTCGTTTTGATTCGCCGCAGCACAAACGCTTTGGGCTACCTCACCGCCTGGAATTACGCCATTACTAGCGGAGACCCGATGGTCGCGGAAACGATTATGTCCGCTGCAAACCAATGCATTCAGCAAATGGTGGTCAGAAGCTCTCGCGCCAATCAGCATGGCGGGCCGATACGCAGAAGAGGATACGGTTCACCGCGTGGCGGGCGCGGCGCTTGGTCAGCACGTTGGTAAAAGGAGAAACAGAATGGCAATTAAGGTAAACGGTTTCGATGGAAACCCATTTGATTTGAACAGTATCGACTCCAATTTCAGGTTTTTCACTGCATATTATCAACTGACCCCTTCAGGCAGCTACGTAACCGGAGGTGACACGGTTGACTTCACTAATGGCGGAATCAACTCTGCGGCTCCTCCCAGCTCAGTCATCATTTGTGCCGATGTCTTTTCAAATGGAGTAGCGGCAGGACTTGGCGCGGCAGGCGGCTATTACACACTTGTTCCTCCGGCTGGTGGCGTGCCATCAACGGCGCTGACAACTTGGAAACTGCAAGCGTGGGCAGCGGGCGGAACGCAGGTTGCTGCTGGAGCTTATCCTTCGACCGTCACCGGCGACACCATCATCGCCAAAGTCACTTGGAAGAAGGCTTTTTAATTGCCTTTCGATAATCAGAACCTGGTCGAAATCCCTCTGGGGCTGTTCGGGGGCGGATGTTTTGAGATGTCCCCGGAAAATGTTCCAGAGGGAGCCTCGCCTTGGCTTCAGGACTGCGAGTTCTTTCCGGGCGGCGTGAAGATGCGCCGGGGCTTGCAGTCCAAGATCTCGGGATTCACCGGTAATGTGAATTATGTGGACACCTACCAGATGTTGAATGGAGATGTCCGAACGCTTTTCCTCGATTCGGCAGGAAACTTATTCTACGAAGACGTAACAAACAATCCAGGAGTTCTTCATGTCATCGGGGAAATAGAGGATGCCGCCTTCGACATTTACGGTGACGGATTCACGCACTCGAATGGCACGAAATACATTGCTTTCAGCGATGGGCAAAAAGGCTACGACATTCCCATGCAGTACAACGGGAGCTTGCTAAGAAGGGTAAGTCAGGACGGTCCCGGAATCCCTCCCACCGTCGTAGATAACACCGCCAACCCGGTAACGATCAAAGCCTCTCCTATGGGGTTCCTTAAAAACAATTCCACCGGAGTTTCGCTATCTGAGTTAGGCAACATCGTCACTATAAATGCCTCACTTGTAATCTTCCCTAACTACATTCAGCCGCAAATAGGCGACACGGTTTTGATTACGGGAGCCAGTGTTTCGGGGTACAACGGAAGTTGGCAACTTACTGCGGTAACGGATAGCTCCGCTCAATTCTACAATCCCACTACAGGGTTAGCTCCAGCAACGGGAGCAACGGTTGATTGGGGGATCATTGCGATTGAATATACTCCAGGGCATGCTTTTGCCATCGGAGGCATGGCTTACGTTTCCGGCGCTACGAATCCTATCTACGATGGCGATTGGGATATTCGTTATGCTCCTCCCGCCGCATCTACGCAGATATTCGTTTACATCCTTCCTTCTCTCGGCGTGGCTGCATCGGGAGGCGGAACCATGCTCCCCGGTGGAAATATCACTGCTGGTTTGCATCAGGTGCGGCAGGCATTTCTAACCGATACCGGATACATTACGAGATTTTCTCCCCCTGGTTCTTGGACGGCTTCAGGTTCTTTGCAAGCCTCTGTTTCGGGTCTGGTAATAGGCCCACCTAATGTTGTCGCGCGGATTCTGGCATTTACGGCCACGGGTGGAGATGCTTTTTTCATAATTCAAGTTCCCACTGATGGAAGCTCGACAGGAACGCAAATAAACGACAACACGAGCACGACTGCTATCATCGATTTCTCCGACGATACTTTACTTGCCGATGTCTCGATTGACACTCCAGGAAATAATTTAATAAATAATGTGACTTTGCAGCCTTGTTTGGGAGTCCTTGGATACAAAGGCAGATTAGCCTGGTGGGGAGAATGCAACTCTCTTCACAACTTGTTGAACATGTCTTTCGATGGCGGCTTTATTGGCGATACCCCCACGGGATGGACTACGGACGCAACAAATGGTGCTGGTGGAAATTATACCTATGGTGATGTTGTTTGGGGGTTTTCTTATTTCATAACTGGAGATGGCGCGACTGCCCTGCGCGGAATGATTACGCAGCCCGCTTATCAGGATTACAACGATGTCCCGATTCTTCTGCCTAATACAAGCTACTCCGTTCGCTTGAGTTTAAGCGTTTCGCCGGGCGCTATTCAGGGGAATGCGGTTGTTGAACTTTACAGTCCCACAGCAGGATCTCTCAGTACTTTTGTCGTTCCTGTTGCTTTTATGAATCAAAATCATTTTATGTGGTTTGAAGGAGTCATTGGCTCGACCGGAATGGTTGTGCCAACGGACTTGCTTCTGCGCTGCTATGTGTCAGGAACACTTACCAACTCTGCCTACATCGTTTTTGACGAAATAACCATTTTCCCCACGAACCAACCGGTTGTCAGCAATGCATCGCGCATCAGTTACGTAGATAATCCAGAAACCTACGATGGCGTCACCGGGGAGATTCAGTTGGAAGACGCGCGGGGAGAAAGTATTTTCAGCGCATTTGAACTGAGGGGAAGCCTTTATTTCAACACCGATGGCGGAAGGTATGAGACTTCTGACAACCTGGTAACTGAGCCGTCCGGCTGGGATGTGAACAAAGCAGCCAATTCCTCTGGGACGGTTTCTGTTCACGGAACGATTTCTGGTGAGAATTGGGAAATCACCGTTGGCAGGGCCGGGGCTTACATGTTTTCAGGCGGCGAGCCTCTTAAAATCACACAGGAAATAAACACCAGCGTAACAGGCGTCACTCCTGCTTGGGATCAAATAAATTGGGATTACGGTTACACCATTTGGGGCGTGAACAATGTACAAGAAAGAATAATTTATATCGGTGTGCCGATGGGAGATGCCACAAAACCAAACGTGGTTTGGATGATTGACTATAAGGAGTTGCAAGATGCCTCGCAGATTGCTTCTTCCGGCCCGATTCATACGAGCTATGCAGGAAAGGTAATTTCCTGGGAGCCAGGCCGCAAGACTTCTCCCTGGAACATGCGAATCAACTCCGCTGCGATGGTTCTGCGTCAGGACAACAGTTACCATTTTTGGGCAGGTAATGGTTCAGGTTCAGGAAAAGTATACGAACCGACAGAAGGACAATTCAGCGACGATGGTGCAGCGATTGATTCGTTTTATGCAACGTATATGCTTCCCAGCCAGATGCTTGCGCAACAAGACCCGCGTTTGGGAATTGGCCGCATGCTGTTTTCCTTTCTGCGTATGTACGTCTCAGGAAGCGGAATTCTAAACATCAATGCTCTGCCTCTTTCCATTACCAACACAGGTCCGAGTTATACGCTGAATCTGTCTTCAGCCTCAAACGAAGATATGGAATCACCCATTCGCGTAGCTGGAGAGCGCTGCGCTTTCAAAATCGGCACTAATGCCGTTGGAAGCTGGTGGAGTCTTGGGAAATTTTCTCTTAGACTTCGCAGACATCCCTGGTCCGTTTTCCGTCACGTCAACTGATGCCTCTTGTTGCCCGGAATATTGAATATGTCCGCAAGACAGATGCAAGGCTCGCAGAATGCCTGAAGGATTTGCAGGATGGAGTGAATGCAGCGGCATTGCAGGCTGGAGTGGACGCTAAAGGCCTTTTGCCTGCCCCACCTTCCATCGGAGAACTGAACATCACTGCCGCGAACGGAATTGTTTCAGCTTCGATCACAGACAATAGCGGAATTTACCGCGCAATCAATTATTGGCTGGAATGGAGTCTTACGCCGGGATTTGAGAATCCCAGGTTGATTTTTCTTGGGCCTTCGCGTACTTGGGATGGCGCACTCGGAAATCAGACTGCTTACTTCAGGGCCTACAGTCAGTATCCAGGATCAAGTAACAGTACGCCGGTTTATTTCAATGGGAACGCGCCAATAGTTCTTGGCGGAGCATCGCCACCGCCTACCACGCCTTCCACTGGAGCCGGAACTGGAACAAATTCCGGTGGAACCGGATCGGGAACGCAACCGTTTAGACCTCAGCCATTTAATCCCAAAATCCCACCGCGTTTGGGGACATTTTGAAAGTTCGCATATTTGAGCCTGATGACATGCAGAAGTTAGAAGAACTCTCTAGTTCACAGCCGTTCTATCACGCATTACCAGATGTGAACCATCCGAGCTTTCTGTCCAGATTTGCGGCAACGAATGGAACCGGAGAACCAGTAGCGATGTGTTTCTGTCGCGTGATAGGCGAAGGATTCATGGTTCTCGACAGAGAGTGGGGAACACCAGCGCAACGATGGATGGCTTTGCAGGCAGTGCAAAGAGCTACGCGCGAAAAGATGCTAGAGCATGGCGTGCGCCGATGCGTGACTTGGATACCGCACGAGATTGAGAAGTCTTACGGAAGAAGGCTTGAATCTCTGGGCTGGGAAAAGCAGGACCGTTCTTCGTTCGTTTACGAGGTCGCCTGATGGGAATGGGACAAAGCGGGGCTGCCAAAAAGCAGCTAAACCAATCGAATCAATATGCCTCTGGAGCGAATGCGAATGCCCAAGACCTTTACGGCGCACTAAATCCCATGCTGACTGCGGAAGCGACTAATCCGCAAGGTTATGGCGCAGGAACGCTAAACGCCATGACCACCGGATCAAATCAGACCCTCGGCGGATCGGTAGGCGCGGCGAAAGGCGAAGGGAATCTGATGGCCGCACGGACTGGGAATGCCGCAGGCTATGCCCCAGCCCTTGACCAAGCAGTTCAGGATGCTGGAAAAACTCAATCACAGAACAATCTCCAAATCCAGACACAGAACGCAAACCTCAAGAACGCTCAACAGCAGGCTGGACTCCAAGGCTTGCAAGGTCTCTACGGGTCGAACCTTGGAGAATTGCAGGGCATGATGGGCCTCGGTCCTTCGACGCTTCAAGCTGGAAATCAGCCTGGAACATTCCAACAGATTATGGGCGGTCTTGGTGGACTAGCAGGAATTGGTTTAGGAGCCGCGAATACCGCGTCTAAATTCTAAATGGCAACTGACCTAGAAGACATGCTTGGCACGGAAGAGGACGAAGATGATAAGCCTCTTGCGAAGCCTAAACCGATAGACGAGGAAGAGCCTCCCGCGCCTGCGATCGGTGCGCCTACGGCCCAGCCTCTTATTCCTCCGCCGATGGCGTCCGCACAAAAGACGATTGCTCCTGTACCGAACACGAACGATGCGGGAAACGTAGCCCCTCCTACCGCTACGAACATTCCCAGCGCAACGGTAGCCTCACCAATGTCTCGATACAATGCTTTACAAGCAACTGGCGCACCCGTTTCTCACAAAACAGGATTCGGTGGGGGACTGCTCAAAGTTTTGGATGCGGCAGGAAACGTCATCGTACCGGGCGTCATGGCAAACATTCCCGGAACGACAATGCACCAGCACTTCGCAGAAGAAGGCGCGTTGAATCAGGCGAAGGCGCAGACTGGGATTCAGGATACGCAGTCTCAAATCGCGCAGCGTAATTCTCAGGTACAGCTCGCACAGGCGAAAGCTGTACAAGAAGGACAACCCAAGCCAAAGGAAGAAGAATGGGGCGTAGTTCCAAACGTGCAGGGTCCAAATGGCGAACCTGTTCAGCAGGAAAAGAATTCAGGGCAAATCAGATTAGCTCCGGTACAGGGAGCCACGGTTGTAGACAAGAACCAGCCAAAGGCGGCGCATGTCACTTATGATAATGGAATCCCCGTAAGCGTAGTGGGAAAAGACGGTCAAGTATTCGACGTTAACGATCCTAAGTTGCCTCCAGAACTAAAGCCCCTAGTTGATGCTGCGAATCGAGCACACGGGCAGCACGTCACAGAAGATACAGATAAGCAGGCCAGGGCCGCTGCCCTAGCGCAACCCAACAAGAATGACGCCCGTTCAGATCGTAGCTATCAATTCTCGAGCACGCAGATAGAGAAAGCACGCCAGCCAGTCGAGCAACGTCTTGAAAAGATCAACGTAGCTTTGGACAATTTGAACCAAAAGAATCCGCAAGCTGATGCTTTAGCCGCTCCTGAAATTCTCACAGCAATGGTGGGCGGACAAGGTTCCGGGCTACGTATGAATGAAGCGGAAATCTCCCGCATCATCGGCGGAGCAACGAAGTGGACTGAATTAAAAACCGCCCTGAATAAATGGAGTCTAGACCCGCAGCATGCCACATTCACAGATGAGCAGCGCGGGCAGATGCAGAAGATTTTGCAGGGAGCGAAAGCGAAGCTAACCGCTAAACAGGCCATCTTTGAAGACGCCAACGGAAAGCTAATAGAATCCGAAGACCCGAAAGAGCATCGCAAAATAGTGAATGATGCACGCCAGCAATTAGACAAAATTGATGCA
>Ga0210394_10006052_pt1 | contig 13264 bp, 13 predicted proteins | sample IncBWC12MmetaG_FD_160121 | JGI IMG/M metagenome (GOLD analysis project Ga0210394, IMG submission 160121) | Forest soil microbial communities from Barre Woods Harvard Forest LTER site, Petersham, Massachusetts, United States - Inc-BW-C-12-M | ecosystem: Environmental > Terrestrial > Soil >...
GTCGCCCGACAAAAAGAGCACGAAACTCGCCGGCGTCCCGGCGGGCCGGTAGATCTGCAGATCCTTGAATCGGCCGTGACTCAAGTGCGTGGGGGCCGCTGCCGCGTTGGGGGGCGCCGCCGCGTCGGACGCCGGGGCGGCGCCCGCCGGCAAAACACTCGCGGCCGCCAGCCACAAAGCGTGAAATACAGGCAGAACTCGCATGGTCACCTCGATTCGAACTCCAACGGGCCTACAAAACCTTAAGTCATGGATCGGTCACAGTCCGGCCGCAGAATACCGCCCGGAATGAAGTCCATCGATCTCGTGTATTTCAACGCCGGCGGCGGGCATCGCTCCGCGGCCCTCGCGCTCGACTCGGTCATCCAAGAACTCGCCCTGCCGTGGACCGTGCGCCTCGTCAACCTCTTCGAAGTCCTCGATCCCAGGGACATCTTCGGCAAGACCACGGGCCTCAAACCCGAACAGTACTACAACGCGCGCCTGGCCCGCGGCTGGACTTTGGGCCTGGGTCAGGAGTTGAAGGTGTTCCAAGCGCTGATTCGCCTGAGCCACAAATCCCTGACGGCGGTGTTGCGGCGCCATTGGGAGAAAACCAAGCCCGACCTCGTGGTGTCGCTGGTCCCGAATTTCAATCGCGCCATGTATCAGGCCCTGCTCGCGGCGCGGCCGAACGCCCCCTATGTGACCATCCTGACGGATTTCGCCGACATGCCGCCGCATTTCTGGATCGAGCCGCATCAGGCGCAGCACTTGATTTGCGGAACCTCGAAGGCGGCGGCGCAGGCCCGTGCCGCGGGCTACGATGAATCCAAGGTTCACGAGACGTCCGGCATGATCATTCGTCCGGATTTCTACCGGGAATTGGACGTCGATCGGCGCGCCGAGAGAATCAAGCTGGGGCTCGATCCGGATCGGCCGACCGGAATCGTCATGTTCGGCGGCCACGGTTCGAAGGTCATGCGCAGCATCGCGAAACGTCTGGACGACACGCAGCTCATTCTGATATGCGGCCACAATTCCGCGCTCGCAGACGAGTTGCGCGCGATGCACTGCTCCGCACCGCGCGCCGTCATCGGATTCACGGCGCAAATTCGCTACTTCATGCAGCTCAGCGATTTCTTCATCGGCAAACCCGGTCCGGGCAGCATCAGCGAAGCCATTCAGCAGCGGCTACCCGTCATCATCGTGCGCAATGCGTGGACCATGCCGCAGGAGCGCTACAACACCGAATGGGTGCAGGAGCGCGGCGCCGGCATCGTGCTGGACTCCTTCCGAGCCGTCCGCGACGGCGTATCTGCGCTGACCGCGCGGATGGATGAGTATCGCGCCCAAGTCTCGCGCATTCAAAACCGCGCGATATTCGAAATCCCCGCCATCCTCGGTGAAATACTGCGGCTCAGTGATGCAGGCGCGGATAGGCGTCGATTTCATCCAGCATTTCCGGGCCGCCCAGCGCCTGCATCTGATCCAGTATCCATTCACGCCGCTGCTGAACGTACCGCGACGGCGCTGCCGCCGAAAACCGCTCTGGGTTCGGTAACACGGCGGCGAGCACGGCGGCATCGGCGCGCGTGAGCCGGGAGGCGGGTTTGCGGAAGTAACGCTCCGCGGCCGCTTCGGCGCCGTACGTGCCGTAGCCGAATTCGGCGATGTTCAAATACACCTCCAGTATCCGCCGCTTCGGCCACAGGCTCTCGATCAGGACGGTGAAGTAGGCCTCGAGCCCCTTGCGAAAATAGCTGCGTCCCGACCAGAGGAAGAGGTTCTTGGCCACTTGCTGGCTGATGGTGCTGGCGCCGCGTACCTTGTGACTGTGCTGGTTGAGCGCATAGGCCTTCTCGATGGCCTCCACGTCGAAGCCCCAGTGCTCGGGGAACTTCTGATCCTCGGAGGCGACGACCGCGAGCGGCAGATTGGGCGAGATGCGATCCAAATCCACCCATCGATGGCGGAACACGTAGTTGGAGTCGCGGTTCGCCCACGCCGAGGCTTGCGATTCGGCCATGAACGCCGTGAACGGCGGATCGATCCAGCGCAGCAACAGCACCGAGAGAATGCTCGCCACAATGCAGGCCGCGAGCAGCACCAGGATCGCCCGTAACAATCGGGCGAGGAATGACCTCTTTTGCGCCACGCCTCGCGTTAGACCGACAGGCGCCGTACGCTCTTCATGATCACCGCCTCGACGGGCACGTCGTCGAAGCCGCGCTTGCGGCCGGTCTCGACCGCGGCGATCTTGTCGATGACGTCCATGCCTTCGGTGACACGGGCAAACACCGCATAGCCGAAGTTGCCGCGCGAGTGATCGAGAAAGTCGTTGTCCTTCAAGTTGACGAAGAATTGCGAGGTCGCGCTGTTGATGTCGCTGGTGCGCGCCATGGACAGCGTGCCGCGCTTGTTCTTAAGGCCGTTGTCGGCCTCGTTCTTGACCGGCGGCTGCGTTTTTTTCTGCGTCATGTCTTCGGTGAAGCCGCCGCCCTGGATGACGAAGCCCGGAACGATGCGGTGGAAAATCGTGCCGTCGAAGAACCCGGCGTCGATGTAGCTCAGAAAGTTGGCCACCGATAGGGGCGCGTCTTTCTCCAATAGCTCGATCGTAAAATCGCCGAGGGAGGTTTCGAAGCGGATCATAGGGGTTCCTGATGAGTTGAGTGAACGGCTCCCAGCGTGACGCGGGGTTTGCCGGAGAAATCGGGATAGGACCGCACGCCGGTGAAGCCATGCCGTTCCAGCAATTGTGCAACATCCGGCGCTTGATCGCAGCCGTGCTCCAATATCAGCCGGCCTTGGGGAAGCAAGTGCGACGCCGCTTCGCGGACGATGGCGGTCAAGGCCTCGAGCCCGGTAGGTCCCGACGCCAAGGCAAGGGCGGGTTCCGCCGCCAGCTTCACCAGGGCGGGATCGGCGGCGGCGACATACGGCGGATTGGCGACGATCAAGTCGAATCGGCAGCCCGCCACCGGTTCGAACCAAGCACCCAAACGCCAATCGATGTGCGTGAGCCCCAGTTTGCGGGAGTTCCGGGCCGCCACCTCGAGCGCCGTCGGCGAGATGTCGATGCCGGTGAGCCGCCACTCCGGCCTCTCGGCGGCGAGGGCGAGAGCGATCGCGCCGCTGCCCGTGCCCAGATCGAGTACGGCGTAAGGCGCCCCCGGGGGTGTCCGGCAAGGAGGCAGCAACTCGAGCGCCAACTCGACAGTGAGTTCGGTCTCCGGCCGCGGGACGAGCACCGCCGGCGTGATCTCGAGCTCGAGCGACCAGAATTCCCGTATGCCCGTAAGATACGCGACCGGCGAGCCGCTCCGACGCCTGTCGATCAGGCTCGCGTAGGCCTGTGCGCGGTCCGCCGGAACGGGGTCGCGGTCGTGTGCGACTAAGCTTGAGCGCGGCAGCTTGAGCAGAGAGCCCAGCAGCAGCTCCGCATCGAGCCTGGGCGATTCGCTATGACCCTCGAGCGCGCGCGCCCCGCTTCGCAACAGCGCCGCGACCGTGCTCAGCGGAACCTCGCGGGCGGCGGGGTGATTCGGGATGAGGTCAAGATCACTCAACTTGTTGCGCCAGCTCTTCGGCCTGATATTCCTGATTCAACGCACGAATCAGCTCGTCGAGGTTGCCGTTCATGACATCGTCGAGTTTGTAGAGCGTGAGATTGATGCGATGGTCGGTCACCCGGCCTTGCGGGAAGTTATAGGTGCGGATGCGTTCGGACCGATCGCCGGAACCCACCTGCAATTTGCGCGATTGAGCCTGCTGATTCTGCTGCTTCTCGCGCTCGGCGGCGAGCAGCCGGGATTTCAGCAGGGACATGGCACGCGAACGGTTCTTGTGTTGCGAGCGCTCGTCCTGACATTCCACCACCACGCCGGTGGGAATGTGCGTGATGCGAATGGCCGAATCGGTCTTGTTGACGTGCTGACCGCCGGCGCCCGAGGCGCGAAAGGTATCGATGCGCAGATCGGCCGGATTCAAGTCGACCGCCTCGACCTCTTCCAATTCGGGCAGGATCGCCACCGTACAGGCCGAGGTATGGATGCGACCCTGAGCCTCGGTGGCCGGCACGCGTTGCACGCGGTGCGTGCCTGATTCGAATTTGAGCAGCGAATACGCCCCGCGGCCGATCACCCGGCTGATGACTTCCTTGTAGCCGCCATGCTCGCCCGGGCTTTCGCTCAAGGTCTCCACTTCCCAGCCCTTCGATTCGGCATAGCGAGTGTACATTCGAAACAGGTCCCCGGCGAAGATGGCGGCCTCATCGCCGCCGGTGCCGGCACGAACCTCCAGGAATATGTTGCTGTCGTCCTGCGGGTCCTTCGGGATGAGCAGGCGCTGTAACTCGAGTTCCTCGGCCGCGATGCGGGGGGCGAGATCCGCCAGCTCATCCTCGCCCATGCCCTTGGTCGCCACGTCGTCGTCCGACGCCAGCTCCTGGGCAACCCCCAGATCGCTCTCGAGCGCGGTGAAGCGCCGATAGCGCTCGACGAGCGGACCCAACCGCGAATACTCCATCGACAATTCACGGAATTGATTTTGGCGCGAGATGACGCCCGCGTCCGACAGAAGGCGGCTGATTTCCTCGAAACGCTCGTCCAATTTCTCTAGCTTGCGCCGGATGGAGTCTTTCATGGCGGCGGATTATAGCGGCCACGGGGAACACTCAGGCAGGTTCCTGGACCCTCATCGCCGGTCGCGTTCTTCGGTCAAAACCCGGGTTACGGCCTCCGCAAGGGCCGAATCCTTCAATTCCGCCGCCTGGCGCAGGGCCTGCGTGGGCGTGTGCAGCAGCCGATTCGTCAGGGTATGGGCGAGGTAGTCGATCACTTCATCGGCGGACTTTCCCGCGGCCAACAGGCGCCGCGCCTGTTCCACGGTCTGCAGCCGCACGCCATCGGCGTGCTCGCGCAGCGCGCGGATGGCGGGACCCGCATCGTGGGCCCGCGACTCGCTCAAGAATCGCGCGACTTCCTCCTCGATGAGCTGCCGCGCGCCGCCCGCCGCCACTTCGCGCTGCTGGCGGTTCTCGTCGATCACCTGTTGCAGATCGTCGATGGAGAACAAGTACACGTCCTCGAGGTCCGCCGCGGCCGGATCGATATCGCGAGGGACGCCCAAGTCGACCATGAAAATCGGCCGCCTGCGCCGTGCGCGGATCGCAGCTTCGATCGCGCCCTTGGTGATGAGCGGGACCAGACTCGCCGTACAGGAGATGACGATATCGGCCTCCGCCAATTCCCTCCCCAAGTCCGCGAGTCCGACCGCATGCGCCTTGAGCTCCGACGCCAGCGCCTGCGCCCTTGCCAAGGTGCGGTTGGCGATGACCATGCGTTTGACGCCGGCGCTTGCGAAGTGGCGAGCGGCCAGAGCGTTCATCTCCCCGGCGCCCACCATGAGTGCGGTGTGCGCGCTCAAATCCGAATACACGCGGCGCGCCAGACTCACGATGGCGGACGCGATGGACACCGCGTTCTCGCCGATGCGAGTCTCGGACCGCACGCGTTTGGCCGCCGAAAAGGCTGCCTGGAACAGCTTGTTGAGCGCGGGACCCGTGCTTCCGGCTTCTTGCGCCGCGCGGTACGCATCCTTGAGTTGGCCGAGAATTTGCGCCTCGCCGAGCACCATGGAGTCGAGCCCCGAGGCCACGCTGAAGGCATGCTCAACCGCGCGCTGTTCCTGGTGAACGTACAGGCTCTGGGCGAGATCGAGATTGTGGCCGTGGTGCCGCTCCAACCATCGCGACAGCTCCTCGCCGCTCGCGGACCCGGCCCAGTACACCTCGGTGCGATTGCAGGTGGACAAGATCACCACCTCGGCAACGCCGGCTTCCTGGCGCAGTGTGCGCAAAGCGGCAAGCAATCGCTCCTCGCTGAACGCCACCTTTTCGCGCAGGGCGACCGGTGCGGTCTTATGATTGATACCGAGGACGTTGAATGCCATTGAAACGCTTTTGACCTGTAACCCTCTGATTCTGGTGGAAGACGTACCGCAAGAGCAAATCGAATCCAGGGCACCCGGATAGTCATTTCGCTATAGTGCGGCCGTGTTCTCGATTCCAATCTTCGCAAGGGCTTCAATTGGGCTTGGGCTGGCTGCCAGCGCCGCCTGCGCCGCCATTCATCCCAAGCTCGAGGAACCCACGGCCCCGCAGTCATTTTATACGGTAACGGCCGAGATGGCCCTCGCCCGCCACCAGCCGCGCATCGCCGCGCTCCAATACGCGGCCGCCGCAGCCAACGAAACCGATGTGAAACTGCTGGAACGGGCGGCGCAAGTCGCCGCAGAGTCCTTGCAGCCCTCGTTGGCCGAAAAGGTGGCCGCGCGCTGGATGAAGGTCGATCCGAAGTCGCTGGAGGCACAGCGCGCGGCGGCGCGAGCGGCCTTGGCGCTGTACAAGATCGACCAGGCCGCGGCTCACTATCGCATTGTGCTCGCGGGCTCCCCGATCGGTACCGACGCGGAATTCGCGGCGCTGGAGTCCGAGCTCGGCGGCAACGACAACATCTTCGGCGCGCGTCAGCTCGCCGATCGCCTGGCCGCCTCCTTTCCGTCCTCCGCCGCGGCGCTTCGGGTGCAAGGCTTCACGGCCTTGCGTGCGGACGATCCGGCGGCGGCGGTGCACAGTTTGACGGCGGCGGCGGCCCTTCCGGGTGCGGGCGATCATGAGGGCGATCAGGGGCACCGCGAGTTGCTGCAGACGCTCGCGCGCGCGCAGATCATGTCGGGCGACGTCGAAGGGCCGCTCGCACGAGCGCAGGAAGCGGTCGAGCGAGAAGGGTCGCCCGCCAACCGCCTCGACTATGCGCTGTTGCTAATGACCGCGCAGCACGACTCGGCGGCTTCGCAGCAATTGGAAGTTCTGGCGCAGAACTCCGACTACGCGCCCGTGGCGCTGCGCCTGCTCGGGCTCATCGAGTTTCAAGAAGGACATTTCGAGGCTGCGGCCGCGAGGTTCGCGCAGTTGTTGCGGGCGCAGCGATACTTGGACGATGCGTTCTACTACTTAGGGCTGATCGCCGATCGGCGCGACGATCCCGAGCAGGCGCTGCGCCTCTTTGCGCAAGTGCAGAGCGGCGACAATGCCGTGCCGGCGTTGCTGCGGGCGGCAGGGATACTGCAGAAGCACGGCGCACCGGCGGCAGCCGAGGAATTGCTCGACCGGCTCATCGAGGATGAACCGCAGCGCGCACCGGAGATCCTGGCCGCGCGCGCGCGGATGTACGTCGACCTCGCCAATTATCCCCGGGCCATCGCCGTTCTCGATCGAGGGGTGAAGGATTATCCCGACAGTGTCGACTTGCGCTATGCGATGGCTTCGACGTACGAGGACATGGGGCGAATTGCGCCGGCGCTGCATGAGCTGGCCGGCCTTCTGAATGCAAGACCGGACGATCCGGCGGCGATGAACGCGCTCGGGTATACCCTGGCCGATCATTCCCGGGATCTGTCGCGCGCTCGAAAGCTCATTGAACGTGCCTATGCCGCCGCGCCAAAAAACGCGGCCATTCTCGATAGTCTCGGCTGGGTATTGTTCCGCCAGGGTCACGTTGCGGAAGCGGAACCCTACCTGAGAGCCGCCTACCAGGATGATCGCGGCGGCGATATCGCGGCGCATCTGGGTGAGGTCTTGTGGCGGCAGGGTAGGACCGGCGAAGCAGAGCACATCTGGTCCGAAGCCGGCTCAATCGACGGCGACAATCGATTGCTCAAGTTGACGCGGCAGCGATTTCACGTCGCGCCGCCGGCGCCGCTGCCCATGCCTGCGCAGCCGCCCCCGGCACCGCAATCGGCGCCCCCGCCGCCGCCGGTGTTGCCGCTACCGAAATCCTCGACCACCGTGAGTTGAGTCTTCGTGTATCGCGCAACCCTGGTTTTGCTGTGTTCGCTGCTGCTCGCCGCCTGCGCGACGACGCGGCGAGCGCCTGTGGGCCCCGCCGAACCGTGGGAACAGAGGGCCTCGGATTTGCAGCGGCGAAGCGCCTGGCAACTCGACGGCCGTGCTGCCGTCGCCGTGGCCGCGCAGGGTTGGCAGGCCACCCTGAATTGGCGGCAGCGCGGCGATTCGGAGGAGGTGCATTTGTCGGGACCGTTCGGGGTCGGCGCCTTGGTGCTCGAGCGCACCGCCGATGGGTTGTCGCTGAACGGTGCCCCGCCGAGCGACGCCGTGATGAGCCAGCTGCAGGAGAAATTGGGGTTCGAGCTGCCGCTCGAGCATCTGCGCTTCTGGCTTCTCGGAGTGCCCGATCCCAGCGCGTCCTTTGAGGTGAAGCGCAACGAGCAGGACCGCGCGTCGCAGCTGCGTCAGGCCGATTGGAGCATCGATTACGATCGCTACATGCCGGTCGCGGGAGACCTCCTGCCCGCGCACCTGGTGCTGAGCCGCGAGGGCGTGCGAGTGCGCATCGCCGTCGATCACTGGCAGTGGCCGCAGTGAGTGCGACGTGGCCGGCGCCGGCCAAGCTCAATTTGTTTCTGCACATCCTTAGGCAGAGGCCCGACGGCTACCACGAACTGCAGACATGCTTTCAATTCGTCGACCTCTGCGATGACATCACCATCGAGGTGCGAGGCGATGGACGGATCCGCCGCGTCGCCGACATGCCGGGCGTCGCCGAGGAGGCGGATCTTTGCGTGCGTGCGGCGCGAGCGTTGCAAGCAGCAGCGGGCTGCCGCTTGGGCGCGGATATCGGCGTGCGAAAGCGCATTCCCATGGGCGGGGGCTTGGGGGGTGGAAGTTCAGATGCGGCCACTTGTCTCGCGGCGCTCAACCACCTCTGGCAACTGCACTGGCCCAAGGAGGATCTTGCGGCCCTGGGGCTCAAATTGGGGGCCGACGTGCCGGTCTTCGTTCACGGCCGCGCTGCCTGGGCGGAGGGAGTAGGGGAGCGCCTGACACCCCTGTATCCGCCGCTGGCACCGATCGAGGCTAACTATCTGATTGTTAAGCCGAATATCGGTGTGAGCACGGCGGAGGTATTTCAAGATCCTGAATTGACAAGAAATTCTGCGCCCATCACAATTCACGGTTTCCTGGCGTCTGGTGGACGGAACGACTGCGTGGGCGTGGTGCGGCGCCGATATCCCGAAGTCGCGCGCGCGCTCGATTGGCTGTCGGCCTTCGGTTCCGCTCGCCTGACCGGAACCGGAGCCTGCGTTTTCCTGGCCTGCGAGTCGATGGACCGCGGCCGGGAGATACTTGGCCAATTGCCGCCGGGGCTGGATGCTTTTTTGGCCCGAGGATTGAACGACTCGCCCTTGATCGAAAGATTAGCGACCGGCTGAGAATCGGCTGCATGAGTTTAACGATAGTTGATTCCATTGGGGTGTCGCCAAGCGGTAAGGCAGCGGGTTTTGATCCCGCCATACGGAGGTTCGAATCCTTCCACCCCAGCCAAATTATTGCGGTTGGAGCGGTTTACTCCAGCCATTTTAGAGCTTGAGGCCATGTCGCAAGGTAATGATTTGACCATCGCGCTGTTCACCGGCAAGGCGAATCCCGCACTTGCGCAGGAGATTGCGCGGCACTTGCACGTGCAGTTGGGGCGCGCGGACGTGGGCCGGTTCAGCGACGGCGAAGTGAGCGTCGAGTTGATGGAGAACGTGCGCGGACGCGACGTGTTCATCGTGCAACCGACCTGCCCGCCCGCGGAAAATTTGATGGAGCTTCTGATGATGACGGACGCCTGCCGGCGGGCGTCGGCGAAGCGGGTCACGGCGGTGGTGCCGTACTTCGGCTATGCCCGCCAGGATCGCCGGCCGCGCGCGACGCGCGTGGCGATCACGGCGAAGCTGGTGGCGAACATGATTGCGAGCGCCGGCGTCGATCGATTGTTGACCGTCGATCTGCACGCGGATCAGATCCAGGGGTTTTTCGACATACCGGTCGACAATGTGTACGCATCGCCGGTACTGCTGGGAGACGCCTGGAAACAGAAGTACCGCAACATGGTCGTGGTGTCGCCGGACGTGGGCGGCGTGGTGCGCGCGCGCGCCCTGGCGAAGCGCCTGGACGATGCTGAATTGGCCATCATCGACAAACGGCGGCCGCGGCCGAACGAGTCGAAGGTGATGAACATCATCGGCGAAGTCGAAGGCCGGACCTGCGTGCTGATCGACGACATGGTGGATACCGCCGGCACGCTGTGCCAGGCGGCGCAGGCGCTGAAGGACGAGGGTGCGCTCAAGGTGGTTGCCTACATCACGCACCCCGTGTTGTCGGGTGCCGCGATCGAGCGCATCTCGAAGTCGGTGTTGGATGAACTGGTCGTGACGGACACGATACCGCTCTCGGAGAGCGGCAAGGCGTGCAAGCGGATACGCCAGTTGAGCGTGGCGGGATTGCTGGCGGAGACGATCCGCCGCATCAACGACGAGGAGTCGGTGAGCTCGCTGTATATAGATTGAATGGTCGGTGCCCGCGCAATTGGTCGCGATGCGCGAGCGCCGTGTTTGTGATGTAACTGGAGAAGATTATGAAGACCTCTTTTGAACTCGACGCCGAGTTCCGCGAGACGCAAGGCAAAGGTGCGAGCCGCCGCCTGCGTCACGACGGAAAGGTACCGGCAATTCTGTACGGCGGGCACGCCGAAGCGCGCGCCCTGACATTGAGCCATCAGAAACTATTGATCATGCTCGACAACGAGCGCTTCTACTCGACCATCCTGAGCTTGAAGGTGGGCGATCAGACGCAGGCGGCCATCTTGAAGGACGTGCAGCGGCATCCTTTCAAGAATGCAGTCGTGCACGTCGACTTTCAGCGTGTCGAGGAAAACGAAAAGATCCGCATCAGCATCCCGCTGCATTTCACGGGCGCGGCGGTCTCTCCGGGCGTCAAGTCCCAGGGCGGCATCGTGTCGCACATGCGCAACGAGACGGAAGTCTCCTGCCTGCCGAAGGACTTGCCGGAATTCATCGAGGTCGACATCTCCGGATTGTCGCTCAACGAGAGCATTCACCTCTCGCAGCTGAAGATTCCTGCGGGCGTGACGCTGGTCGAACTCGCGAAGGATGACGTGGCGGTCGTGGCCATTCACAGCCCGCGTGCGGAAGAGCCGGAACCGACGGCGGCAGCGGCGGCGGGTGCTCCGGCGGCGGAAGGTGCGGCAGCGGCGCCCGGTGCGCCTGCGGCAGCGGCAGCAGCGCCGGCGGGCGGCGCGGATGCGGCGAAGAAGGGCGAGCCGGCGAAGAAGGAAGAGGCCAAGAAAGAGCCGGCTAAGAAAGACGCCAAGAAGTAAATCTCGATACCTTGGAACAGTGGGGCCGTCTGCATGGCGGCCCTTACTTTTTCTACTTTTGTCCGGTGAGTGCGTTCACGATGAGTGGTCTACCGTTGCGCGTTATCGTCGGCCTGGGCAATCCGGGTCCCGAACATCTGGTCACTCGTCACAACGCGGGTTTCTGGTTCGTGGACTTGCTCGCGCGCCGCCACGGCGGCGAGTTTCGCGACTACCGAAAATACTCCGGAGAAACCGCGCGCATCACCTTGAGCGAGCGGGAAATCATTCTATTGAAGCCCACGACGTACATGAACCGCAGCGGCCTGTCGATTCGACAGTTGAGCGATTTCTACAAGATTTTGCCCGACGAGATTCTGGTCGCGCACGACGAGCTCGATCTGCCGGTGGGCAGCGTTCGCCTGAAGCAGGGCGGCGGTCACGGCGGTCACAATGGCCTGCGCGACACCATCGCGCATATCGGTGAGACATTCTGGCGCCTTCGCTTAGGGATCGGCCATCCCGGCAACAAGGCTGAAGTCATTGACTACGTGCTGACGCGCGCGCCCCGTGCCGAGGAAGACTTGATTCTGGAGACCGTCAGCACCGCGGCCGACGTCATGCCTCTATTGCTCGAACAAGGCGCGGAACGCGCCATGACCCGGCTGCACAGCCGGGCGGGAAAAACATAGGACCCCCATGCCCATCCGCTGCGGAATCGTCGGTTTGCCGAATGTGGGAAAGTCCACGCTGTTCAATGCGCTCACCCGCGCGCAGATCGCGGCGGAGAATTATCCCTTCTGCACCATCGACCCCAATGTGGGGGTGGTGCCGGTCCCCGATCCGCGGCTGGAGAAGCTGGCCGCCATCGTGCACCCGGAAAAGATTCTGCCCACCACGGTGGAGTTCGTCGATATCGCGGGACTGGTGGCCGGCGCCTCCAAGGGCGAGGGTCTGGGGAACAAGTTCCTCGCCCACATTCGCGAGGTGGATGCCATCGCCCACGTGGTGCGCTGCTTCGAGAACGACGACATCATCCACGTGGCCGGCAAGATCGATCCGGCCGGCGACATCGAAGTCATCAATACCGAGCTTGCGCTTGCCGATCTCGACAGCGTGGAGCGCGCCTATCAGAAGGCGCTGAAGGCGGCGAAGACCGCCGACAAGGACGCCGTCAGATTGAGGGACCTGCTGGAAAAGGTGCGCGCTCAATTGAACGAGGCGAAGGCGGTGCGGCTGCTCAAGCTGGATCCGCACGATCATCTGCTGCTGCGCGATCTGCACCTACTCACGGACAAGCCGGTGATGTACGTGGCCAATGTGGATGAATCCGGCTTCACGGATAATCCGCGCCTGGACCGCGTGCGCGAAATCGCCGCTAGCGAGGGCGCCATCGTGGTTCCCATCTGCGCTGCGATCGAAGCCGAGATCGCGCAACTCGAGGAGGCCGACCGGGCCGAATTCCTGGCGGAGCTCAAACTGGATGAACCTGGGCTCAACCGGGTCATCCGGGGCGGGTATTCGCTGCTCGGGCTTCAGACTTATTTTACGGCCGGGCCCAAAGAAGTGCGGGCCTGGACGGTGCATGCCGGCGCCACCGCCCCCCAGGCCGCCGGGGTCATCCATACGGACTTCGAGCGCGGCTTCATCCGGGCCGAGGTGATCGCCTACAATGACTTCATCGCATGCAAGGGCGAGGCCGGCGCCAAGGAAGCGGGAAAATTGCGGCTGGAAGGCAAGGAATACATTGTCAAGGAAGGCGATGTGATGCACTTTAGGTTCAACGTTTAGGGGTCGGCCGGGGCGTCCCGACCCGCCTTGACAGGGTGGGCGAGGCTGCTCAGAATCCGCCGCTCTTCGGCGCAAGGCGCCGAAGGGACTAGGTTTGCAGAGAAGATGGTGAGGTAGCTCAGCTGGTTAGAGCGTGGCACTCATAATGCCGAGGTCGAGGGTTCGAGTCCCTCTCTCACCACCATAAAATCAAGCACTTGCTGCTCCGCGCGCGCCGCGACTACTGTCGTTGCGGGGCTTTTGCGGAACCTCAGTGGAACACCTTC
>Ga0210394_10006054_pt1 | contig 13263 bp, 10 predicted proteins | sample IncBWC12MmetaG_FD_160121 | JGI IMG/M metagenome (GOLD analysis project Ga0210394, IMG submission 160121) | Forest soil microbial communities from Barre Woods Harvard Forest LTER site, Petersham, Massachusetts, United States - Inc-BW-C-12-M | ecosystem: Environmental > Terrestrial > Soil >...
GCTGACGCTTTCGAGCGGGGACGCGCGCTACTACATGTGCCAACCGGAGGGCGGCGAGGTGCAGGCCTTCGCGATTCTGCGCGGCATCGAAGAGGCACCCGATCAATCGAGCTGAAGCGGCTTGTGGTTGCTGCGCCGGGGAAGGCCCTTGGGCGTCGAATTCCTAAAGAGTTGATGCGGATTGCCTTTGAGGAATTCCGAGCGCACCGGATGTACCTGGATGTCTAGGAAGACAACTTGCGTGCCGCCTCTATGAAAGCGCGTGCGTCCTCTACGAGGGGGTCATGCGGGAAGCCGGCGAACGCGGCAGAGAATTCATTTCGCCGCATTTGATGTCGATGCTTGAACGCCAATGAAGGGTGAGAGCAAGTTTGGCGGCTCCGGGCGCGCCGCCGTTATAAACTAGCTTGTCATGGAAACCACAGGTTGCGGTACCGCGATTGTCACACCGTTTTGCACCGACGGATCGATAGATGAGCCCGCGCTCCGCGCGCTGGTCGATTGGCAGATTCACGAGGGCATCGACTTCATCGTGGCGTGCGGGTCAACGGGCGAAGCCGCGACCCTCGACGAAGACGAGTGGTTGAACGCCGTCCGCATCGTAGTGGACGCGTCCGCGGGCCGGGTTCCGGTCTGGGCCGGGTGCACGCACAACTCCACCCGCACTCTCCTCCGCCTTGCGCTGATGCTGCGACAGATTCGCGGCATCGGCGCGGTACTTTCAGCTAACCCGTACTACAACAAGCCTGGGCAGGAGGGCCAGTATCAGCACTTCCTCGCCTTGGCGAGGGCCGTCCACCCCATGCCCGTGTGCCTCTACAACGTCCCCGGCCGCACCGCAGCCAATCTCGAACCGGAGACCGTCGTCCGCCTCGCGGAAGCTGCCTCCAACATTGAGGCCATCAAGGAAGCCAGTGGGAAGCTGCCCCAAATCGCACAGCTTGTTCACGACGTGCCGCAGGGCTTCAAAATATTCTCCGGAGACGATAACCTGGCCCTGGCCTCGATCGGAATCGGCGCCCACGGGCTGATCAGCGTCGCCTCGAACGAAGCTCCCGCCGAGGTCAGCCGGATGATCCGCTGCGCGCTTACCAACGATTGGGTCCAGGCTCGCGACATCGAACAGCACTACAACCGGCTGTTTGAGGCCAACTTCTGGGAGTCCAATCCCTCGCCAGTCAAGACTGTCTTGAACCTGATGGGCAAGTGCAGCGACACGGTGCGGCTGCCGCTCGTTCCGCCAACGTCCGCCACCCGCAGCAGGCTTGAGCGGCTTTCCGGCGAACTCGGGCTGCTCAAATTCGCGCCTGTCGAAAGCGACCTCGGGAGGCTGTAATAAGGCTTTCTCGGCGATCATTCAAAATTCTGAGTTGATTTGCGCGCCGATGTCGAAATCGGCGACTCCCTGGCGTCATGGAAGTGACGGCGCAATTGGCCGTCCAAAATCCATCACGGAGGTTTCACCATGCAATATCTGTTGGCTCTTTATTTGGACGAGTCGGCCTGGGGCAAGATGACCCCGGAACAACAGCAGCAGGGGTCGGCTGCCTACACCGCTTACACCGAAGCGCTGAGCCAGGCGGGCGCTCTGAAGAACGCCAACCGGCTGCAGCCCAGCGCCACCGCCACCACGATGCGCACCACCAACGGCAAGACGCAGGTCCTCGACGGCCCGTTCGCGGATTCCAAGGAACAGTTGGCCGGCTACTACCTGATCGACGTTCCCAACCTCGACGCTGCAATGTCCTGGGCTGGCCGCTGCCCTGCCTCGCAGCACGGCATTGTGGAAGTGCGTGCAATCTGGGCCATGTAATTCTCCGCTCCAGCGCTCAGATGAAGATAATCTTCTCGCGCGCGGGAGCGGGGAAACCGCCTCCCTACGCGACAAAGCGCTGGATCAAATCAATGAGTTTTCTGGACTCCAACTGTCGGGCGCAGGACGCGGCAGAGGCAGCCGCGCGGCGCAGTTACGGAAAGCTGGTGGCTTTCCTGGCCGCGCGCAGCGGCGATGTGGCAGCGGCGGAGGACGCGCTCTCCGAGGCCTTCGCCGCTGCCCTGGCCGATTGGCCCGAACATGGGGCCCCCGCCAACCCTGAAGGATGGCTGCTGACCGCGGCCCGACGCAAACTGATTGATGCCCATCGGCGCAGGCGTGCCGAAGCCGGATCAGACGCACTGGATGCGATCGCCGATCTCGACCAATCGCCAAGGCCAAACGAGCTGCCGGACCGCCGCCTCGGGCTGCTGTTTGCCTGCGCACACCCCGCGATCGATCCGGCTATTCGCGCCCCACTTATGCTGCAGGCCGTGCTGGGTCTCGACGCGGCCCGCATCGCTTCGGCGTTTCTCATGTCGCCTGCCGCCATGGGCCAGCGGCTGGTCCGCGCCAAAAACAAGATCCGCGTGGCCGGGATTCCTTTTCGTGTACCCGAGCGTTCGGAAATGGGCGAGCGGCTCGAGGCCGTCCTGGACGCCATTTACGCAGCATTTGCGGAAGGCTGGCTCGATGCGGCCGGAACCGACATGGGCCGACGCGACCTGGCCGAGGAGGCAATTTTCCTGGGAACGATGGTTGCCGAACTGCTCCCGGACGAGCCGGAGGCGCTGGGACTGCTCGCCTTGATGCTCTACGCCGAGTCACGCCGCAAGGCACGGCGCGATCCTGCGGGCGATTACGTGCCGCTTGCCGAGCAGGACCTGGCGCAGTGGGACGTCACCTTGATCGAGCAGGCGGAAACGGCGCTTCGGTGTGCGGGCACAATCGGTTGCATAGGCCGCTACCAGTTGGAAGCGGCCATCCAGTCGGCCCATGTGGAGCGCCGGCGCAGCGGGAATGCGAACTGGCCGGCGTTGGTGCGGCTCTATGACGGCCTGGTTGCGTTGACCGGATCACCTGTGGCGGCACTGAATCGTGCCCTGGCCATCGCGGAGATGGAGGGCGCCAATTCGGGACTGGCCGCGCTCGATGCCGTTCGCACCGACGCTCGGGTCGAGGAGTATCAACCCTACTGGGCTGCCCGAGCTGAGCTTCTGGCGCGGACCGGCGCGCACGGCGATGCCCGCCATGCCTACGAGATCGCCATCGGACTGGAGCGAGATCCTTCGATGAGGCAGTATCTTGACCGCCGGCGATCAGCGCTCGCGGGATTTGACACCGTTAGAGGTTCAGGGCTCGGATAGGGCGGAGGTTTCCAGACTGCTGCAACTTAAGATTTTTGAAGACGATAACCCGGATGCCATAATCAGCCTTGGCCCGCACAAAGAGACACCACCCCTTCGTGAGTACTCTTCCGGTCAATCCAGCCACTTAGAGAGAATACGGAGTTCCTGAAGTGACCGCATCGAACCCGAGGAGCCAACAGTCGCTGGGTCGCAACTTCCGATCCGCTGCGGACGCCTTTCCGTGCGTGTACTGCGGGGTTAGGAGGCCTTTCCGCGAAGTACCTGCTCGGCGCGGTACCAGTCTTCCTCGTGCTGCCCATGCCTGTGGCCGCGCTCTTTCCAGAATCGGTGCGCCAGGACGGCCACGTCGTCGTGGGATACAGACGGTTGATATGAAACGGTGTTGTGATTCTCAGGTGATCCGTGGTGCATCTGCGCTACGGGATCGGCTGTCTTCTTGCTGGCGGACTTCCTGGGTTTTGCCGCCGACTTGGTCTTCTTGATAGTCTCTGCCATTCTTTACCTCCGAAGATTTGGGCTGATGAACGTGCCCTCCCTATCAGGATACAAAAGGTAACCGCCCGCCAGAAGTCCGAAGTTGATGGACGCACCATCGCGGTAAAAGGTGTCCCATTTCAGGACACCCGGGAATTCGGCGGAATCTGCATCAAAGTGATCTAAATCACTCGGATAGATGCGCCCTGGCACTGTGAGCGTCCGGGATCAATGCGACGCTTTCAAGTTGCGAGGTACCGCGATGCAGGATGCGATCAGCAATGGCTAGACACATCCCGCGGTGATTCTTGTGGCCACGGATCTGAGCGACCTGGACCGGCTGATGCCCTTCGCGATCGAACAGGCGCCCTCCTAGACGGGTGCGCGCCTGATCTTGCTGCATGTCCGCGCGACCAATGAGGCCGTGACCGCCGATCTCGCCGGGATGCCCTGCTTCGATCCTGCCGCCGTTATTGACTCGGTGGGCAGAATCCTTGAATGCTCTTGCAAATCGGCGCGAAGGCATGGAATTGCGTGCAGCAGCCCGGTTCGCGAGGGGTGCCGCCAAACAAATCTTGAACGCCGCCCACCAGAACCATGCGGATCGCATCGTACTTGGCACCCGGAGCCGGAGCAAGCTGAGCAAGCTTCTTCTCGGTTCCGTCGCAGAGCAAGTGCTGCGCTCGGTCAACCTCCCGGTCATTACCGTGGGACCCGAGGCTCGTCTCCCGGTGGAAAGCAACACGGATGTAGCAGTTGCGTTGCATGCCACCACATTAGGAGAGACCTCTCGCCCGAGCGCGGCACTTGCCTGCCAGATCGCTTCCATTTTGGGGGCGAGGCTGATCCTGCTTCACGTGCTTCCACATACCAATGAGATGGAGAGCAAGGGTTTGCCCACCGGACTTGATTCAGCCGCCATGAAGGAGCTGCAATCGATTGCCTCCACAACGGCCCACAGAGCTCAGTCTGTGTTGAAGCTCACTTTTCGCACGGCAACCCAGCCATTGAAAATCTGGCCGAAGCCGAGCAGCGCCGCGCCCGCGCCTGATCGTGATGGGATCACGGCGCGTTCCGGGTTCCAGAACCTGACCCGGGATCGCACCGTCATTGCCAGGGAACTGGCAGCATCTACTGCAGATTCAAGCGCTTCGTTGCGATCGATGGCCAGCACCACTGACCCACCCGGAGTGGGGCGATGTTCGCCCGCGTTCCAGTCCGCGGACACTCAGAGAACGGGGCACGGTGAAACGCGCACCAATTGGTCCGCGATAGTTCCCAGAGCAATGGGCCCCGCGCCATGGTTTCCGCGCGTTCCCAGGACGACAAGGCCGGCCTTTTACGGGCGGATCACATCCAGCAGCATCTGCACAACTGCGCCTTGGCGCACGTCCGAATGGCTGTGGATTCCCCACTGAAGCAGCTCGGCGCCCATCTAATCCAGCTTCTCCCTGGCTTCTTCTATCAATCTCCGGAGCACCCCGCCCGGCACCCCCTCGATGGCCGCGTACTCAATCGGGTCCAGGCCGTGCGTCAACACAATGCGTGCACCGTACGCCGGGGCCAGCTTGCGCGCGTACCTCTTGCGCCCGCAGCGGAGCCGTGACCACATCACCTGCCGGTGGGATTTAGATCACAAGATCGGTGCCTCCCTAATTCCGTTCCGCAACTCGGCCCCGCATGACACCAGAAATCGTGCGCGCACCACGCCAAATGCTGTACTCTTCTGCGTCATGAAAAATGCAAACAGATTCTTTGCTGAAATCGTTTCTGGCGGCGCGATCGCGTGCGTTTTCATAACCCTGCTCGCCTCCGCGTCGTTTGCCGTGGCCCAGGCGCCCGTACCGGACTCTCCCGCAATTGAAGCCAAAGCCCACGCTTTGCTTTCGAAGCTCACCCTCGAACAGAAAATTGAACTTCTAGGCGGCCAGGACGACATGTATACCCGCGCCATTCCGTCCATCGGGCTTCCACGATTCAAGATGTCCGATGCGTCGGTGGGGGTGCGAACCTGGGGCCCCACAACGGCTTACGCGGGCGGGGCAGCGCTGGCCGCTACATGGGATGTGGATTTCGCCCGCCAGCTCGGCGAGTGCCTGGGCAAGGATGCGCGGGTCCGCAGTGTGAACTTCCTTCTGGGACCCGGCGTCAATATCGCCCGCTCGCCAGTAGCCGGCCGTAACTTTGAGTATCTTTCTGAGGACCCGTTCCTGAATGCCACCCTGGTGGTGCCCTATATCGAGGGTGTCCAGTCCCAGGGCGTGATCGCCACCGTCAAGCACTACGCCGCCAACAACCAGGAATACAGCCGCCACGACACCGATTCCGAAGTGGACGAGCGCACCCTGCGCGAGGTCTACCTGCCCGCGTTCGAGGCCGCTGTCACCAAGGGCCATGTGGACGCGGTCATGAATTCCTACAATCTGCTGAACCATGCTCACGCCACGCAGAACGAGTTCCTCAACCTGAAAGTGCTGAAGGGCGATTGGGGATTCAAGGGCGTTTTGATGTCGGACTGGGACTCGACCTACGACTCGGTGGGAGCCGCCAACAACGGCCTGGACCTGGAGATGCCGTCGGCGCGATTCATGAACGCCAAGGGGCTGCTTCCCGCCATCAAGGCCGGCACGGTGCAGGAATCGACCATCGACGACAAGGTTCTGCGCATACTTCGCACTGAGTTGCGCTACGGCTTTACCGATCGCCCGCAGTTCGAGCCCGCGAATTCCACTTATTCGGTTGCGGATCGGGAGATAGCTCTCAAGGGCGCGCTCGAAAGCCTCACATTGCTCAAGAATGACGGCCACCTTCTGCCGCTCGACGCAGGCAAGATAAAGACTATCGCGGTGATCGGCCCTGCAGCCTGGCCGGCCATGCCCGGCGGTGGGGGATCGTCGGAGGCAGCGGCCTTCGCCCCAGTCAGTATCGTGACCGGAATTGCGGACCTGGTCGGTCCCGGCGTGCGCGTGCTGTTCACCCGCGGCCTCCCCGACATGCCCGACGTCTTTTGGAATACACACTGGGACGGCAATGTGGAGGCGGCGACCTACCCCAGCAAGGATTTCTCCGGAACCCCGATAACAACCACGCAGCAGAAGATTAACGAATACAAGGTGGATTGGTGGGGGCCGGCCGACAAGACGCCACGCAGCATCCACTACACGGCGAACTTTAAGGCCGCCAAGGCCGGCAAATACATCGTCCTTGCCGCAGCTTCAGGCGGAGACAGGTACAAGATTTTCGTCGATGGCAAACAGGTTCTAGAGCAGGCACAGGCAGAAGGACAGTATCCCGAGTCGGCGACGATTGACCTGAATGAAGGCCAGGTCAAAGTGGTTGCCGATTACCTGCCTGCATTCGCCGGCAACCGTTTCGGCCTGGGCATGACGAGCGAATCCGAGATGATTGCGCCCGAGGTGAAGCAGTACGCGTCAATGGCCGATGTGGCCATTGTCTCGGTGGGCTATGGCACTTCGTTTGAAAGCGAGGGCTCAGACCGCAGTTTCACGCTTCCCTGGGGACAGGACGCGCTGGTCGATGCTGTCGCAGCAGCCAATCCCCACACGGTGGTAACACTGACCGCCGGAGGCGCCGTCGACACGCAACGCTGGCTCGATAAGGTCCCGGCTCTGCTGCACACGTTCTATCCGGGCCAGGAAGGCGGCACGGCCGTGGCAGAGGTCCTGTTCGGCAAGCACGACCCGGAAGGCAAGCTTCCGGTCAGCTTCGATCGCAGCTGGGAGGAGAATCCGTCGTATGCGTACTACTACCCCGTCAGGGCTTCGGATACGACGCTGCACGTGACTGAGCCCGATCATCCGCCGGTCGACATCACCATTGGCCACGTGAAATATGGCGACAAGCTGATGGTGGGATACCGCTACTGGACCACAGCCGGCAAGCATGCGCTGTATCCGTTCGGATTTGGCCTGAGCTACACCACGTTCAGCTTTTCAAACCTTAAGGCACCCTCAACCGCGGCCTCGGGCTCGACGGTCCCGGTCACCTTCGACGTCACGAACACGGGCAGCGTGGCGGGCGCGGAGGTGGCTGAGCTCTACGTCTCCGACCCTTCAACGAAAGCTCAGCGCCCAGAGCGCGAGTTGAAGGGATTTGCGAAGGTCCACCTCGAGCCCGGCGAAACGAAGCACGTGACGCTCAATCTGGATGCGCGTGCGTTCAGCTATTGGGACGAAAGCGCCCACAGATGGACAATCGATCCGGGTAAGTTCGTCATCAGCGTGGGCGACTCGAGCGAGAGCACGCCGCTTAGCGCGGATGTGACGATGAACTAGGACAAACTGAACGGGTGGCCGGCTGTATTTTCGATCCGGGCCGACACTTAAGCCGCGCGTCTTGTATTGACATTTGTACGTACAATTGGCGCACCGGAAGAAGCCGGCGAAGAAGAGCCGATTCGGGTGGGACCCGGCGAAGAACCGCGACAACCTCGTAAACACGGCGTTCGATTTGAGACAGCAAAGCTCGTTTTCGAGGATCCTTGGATTCTGTCCCGAAAGGACCTAAGCCACGATGATGCGGAGGAGCGGTACAACGCACTCGGTGACCATGCATGAAAAGAGGTCATATGAAGAAGCTCGCCGCCACGCAAAAGCTCGACATCGCCGCCATCGCCGACGCTACGATTGATTTCTCCGAGATGTCCGAGGTCCGCGACTGGTCGGACGCGGAAGTGAGCCGGTTTTATCGCCCTCAAAAACGTCCCGCGACGATCAGGCTTGACGACGATCTGATCGACTGGCTGAAGAGCTATGGGCGCGGCTACCAGACCAGGGTAAACCTACTGCTTCGTCACGCCATGGAAGCAACCCGGCGCGCCGCGTCGAAGGACCGCGGCAGTGGCGGATAAGTCAGGTGCGCAGAGTCGTTGTCACCACAGCCCACTCAACTGGCGGGTTCCGCCCGCGCCGGACAGCCTAGATCCTGATAAAGACTTTCCGCTTGAACATCCAATACAAGGCCAGCCAATAAACGAGCAGAGTCAACGAGCCGATCACAAGCGGCTCAAGCTGCGCGCCCAGGATACTCAGCAAGCTCATGCCGAGATGGATCCTGAAGCTGTTTTGAATAAAGTCTTCCCACAGGTGCGCGATCAGGTAGGCGGCGATGGAGTTCATGCCGGCCACGACCAAAGGAAATGCGAGCCCGCGATTGTTCTTAACGTCGACAATCCACGAAAAGGCGGCGAGAAACACAAAGCACACTCCACCGCTGAAAAGAGTCCAGGATGGGGTCCAGATGCGCTTCACGATCGGACAGACTCCGGTGAAATGACAGACGAGCCCGACGGCGATCAACACCGCGGCGGCGAGCAGGAATCGGCGCAGTGGAATGCGGGGCGCGGCCTCATGGAACCATCTGCCTGCGATGATGCCGAGCAGCACGGTGCCCAGCGTTGGAATGAAGCTCAGCGTCAGATAGCCGCCGGCGTTGAACGCAAACCGAGCGGTACGCGGGAAGAGATTCAGAAACCATACGTCGAATGCCTGCCCCAGATTGCTGTTCTTGTTCCAATGGGAGGCAAAACCTGTGAAGAGATGCCCGCGCCAGTCGGGCGGCACGCCAACGGCCGCGTAGTTGAATCCCGCGCCCGGTGCAGGATAGAGCGCCCACGCCAGCCAGTAAGCGAAGAGAATGGCGGCGAGCGCGATCCACTGCCAGCGCGGACGGGCGAAGGTCAGCAAAAAAGCGAACGTGTAGCCGAGGCCGATTTGTGTGAGCGTGTCTTCAAGAGTGAAGTAAGTAATCGGCCCGGCAGTCGACCGTAAGAAGATGCCGAGCGCGATCAGAAGCACGCTCCGCCAGATAGTATGGACGAGCATGCGTGTAAAGCTCTCGCCTTTCAGCTGGCGGCTGCGGATTGAGTACGGCAGGGCAACTCCGGCGAGGAAGGTAAACCCCGGCTGAATGGTGTCGTGAAGGCTCATGCCAGCCCACTCCACGTGCGACTGGTTGAATGCCAGAAACCGCCAGACGGGATTACCGGGGAAGGAGCGCGCCACCTCGGAGAGGCGCAGCACCTCTGCCATCATCAGCAGCATCACCAGGCCGCGATACGCATCTACCGCTACGTTACGCTGCACCGGTGGACTGACGGCGCTTGCACGGGCGCCCACGTCGATGCTGGTTGATGCCTCGTGACTCGCTGCAGGCACTTTGTACTCCCCGGCAGGACTTTCCAGCCTCGCCATGCTCCGACCAACAACAGTAGGCCGGGGCTCGCTCGAAGTTCAAGGAAAATCGAGCCGAAGCACGGTCGTCTCACGCCCGCCGTTCTACCGCAGGCTTCGCAGCGCCGGATAGAGCTTGCGCCACTTCTCGTAGCCGGTCTTGTACGCTGCCACATCCTGCGCATCGGGCGCAATCCGCTGTGCCACTTTGATTGCAACCCCGCAGGCCTGGTCCAGATTGGCCCAATGGCCCGCGCCCACTCCCGCCATCAGCGCGCATCCGAATGCACCGCCCTCCTCCGCGGTCAGCACTTCCACGGCATGGCCGTACACTCCGGCCTGGATCTTGCGCCACAGCGGCCCGCGCGCTCCGCCTCCGCCGAGCCGGATGCCGCTCACCGGGATTCCCAACTCCGCGAACAGAGTGAAGGTATCCTGCAGCGAGTACGCCACACCCTCAAGCACGGCTCGCGTAAAGTGCGCCGCCGTGTGCAGGGTGCTGATGCCCGCAAACGCCGCGCGCACCTGGGGATCGAGATGCGGCGTGCGCTCGCCCAGCATGTACGGCGCCCATTCGAGGCCCTCGCTCGTTGCGGGCACCCTGGCCGCCGCGTCAGTAAGTGAGTCATAGCTTTGGCCGGCGAAGAACGTATTGCGCAGCCACTGGAGGCTAAGTCCCGCAGACTGCGTCACGCCCATCACGTGCCACAAGCCCGGCACCGCGTGGCAAAACGTGTGCAGCCGGCCCTTGGGGTCCTTGGTCGGATGCGCCGTAGCCGCAAAAACCACGCCGGAAGTGCCGATGGTGGCCGAAACCGAGCCCGGCTGCAGAATGCCCATGCCCACTGCGCCTGCGCCCTGGTCCCCTGCGCCCGCCACCACCGGCGCTCCAGCAGCCAGGCCCGTCAAGCCTGCCGCCGTTTCGCTCACGCGCGCACACACTTCCGGCGACTCGTACACCTTTGGCAGCCAGCTCTCAGAGATGCCCGCGGCCTCGGCCACTTCCTTCGACCAGCGGCGGTGGGTTACATCCAACAGGAGTGTGCCCGAAGCTTCCTGCACGTCGATGGCGAACTCGCCCGTGAGCCGGTAGCGCACATAATCCTTGGGACACATCACGTGGCGAATTTTCGCGAAGATTTCAGGCTCGTGCGTTTTGACCCACAGCAGCTTGGTAAGCGTGAAGTTGGGCAGCGCGGGATTGCACGTGAGCTCGATCAGCCTTTCGTAGCCGATCTTCGCGTGCAGCCAGTCGCACTCCGGCTGGGTTCGGGTGTCGCACCAGATGAGCGACGGGCGCAGCACCGCGCCGTTTTCGTCCAGCATGACCGCGCCATGCATCTGACCGGTAAGGCCGACGGCGGTTATGGGTAGGCGCGGTTCAGGAGCGGCAGCCAAGGCCTTGCGAATGGCATCCTGCGCCGCCCGCCACCAGTCCTCGGGATCCTGTTCCGCCCAGCCTGGATGCGGCGTGCGAAAGGGCGCATGTTCGCTTGAAGCGCCGCTCACCAATCTGCCGTCCACATCCACCACCACGGCCCGCGTTCCGCCTGTGCCCACATCCAATCCCAGGAACCACATGGCTGCCCACTCCCCCGCCCTAAATCGGTTTTCTTAAGCGCTCGCAGCATATCAGCTTTGCGGTTGGGCAGAAAAGCTTCGCGGACCAGACATTCGTCACATCTCTCGAACTTTTCTGCACCCCACGACGTATCTCGCTCCATTGCGACCGGTGTCACAGGGCCCGGACAGCAATTGAATAAAGTTCTCGCGAGGAGACTTCAAATGTCCGCCTATTTGGAGCAGCTCAAGCAGGTTCTCCGCAGGCTCGTCCGCGCCCCGCTCTTTTCCATCCTTTCACTGATCACAATCGCCGTCGGTGTGGGAGCCAACACTGTCGTGTTCAGCGTCGTGGATGGCGTGCTGCTGAAACCCCTCGCCTATCCGCATGCCGAGCAACTCATCGGAGTCTGGTATTCGGCGCCCGGCGTCAATATCCCCAAGCTCAACATGGCGCCCTTTCTCTATTTCATTGAGCGCGAGCAGGGCACCACACTCCAGGACATCGGCCTGTACCGCGGCGACGGGGTCAGCATTACGGGCGGTGCGCAGCCGGAACACCTTGACGCACTCGACCTGACCGACGGCGTGCTGCCGATGCTGGGCGTGAACCCGGTCCTCGGCAGGGTATTCTCGCGCAAGGACGATCTGGCCAGCTCGCCCAAAACCGTGCTCCTCGCTTACGGGTATTGGCAGCGGCACTTCGGCGGCAGCAACGCGGTGGTCGGCCGCACCCTCACCGTCGATGGCACGGCGCGCGAGATCATCGGCGTGCTGCCCAAGGGCTTCCACTTCCTCGACTGGAACGATTCCGACCTGCTGTTGCCCATGCAGCTCGATCGCAGCACGGTCAAGCTGGGCAACTTCAGCTTTCAGGGTATGGCCCGGCTCAAGCCAGGCGCCACCCCCCAACAGGCCAGCACGGACCTTGCTCGCCTCATCCCCATCTCCCTTCGCAGCTTCCCCCCGCCAGAAGGATTCAGTGCGGCGGTCTTCGAAACGGCACGGTTTTCCCCAGACCTTCACTCCCTCAAGGCTGATGTCGTCGGCGACGTCGGCAATGTGCTCTGGGTGCTGCTTGGGTCCATTGCCATCGTGCTATTGGTGGCGTGCGCCAACGTGGCCAACCTCCTGCTGGTGCGCGTCGAAGGGCGCCGCCAGGAACTCGCCATTCGCACCGCCCTCGGCGGAAGCCGCCGCGACATCACCGCTGTCATCCTGGCGGAGAGCCTGATGCTCGGCATCTCCGGAAGTCTGGCCGGCCTCGGCCTCGCTTTCGGAGCGCTGCGCATCCTGGTTGCCGCCGCACCCACGGGCCTGCCGCGCCTGCATGAGATTGGCATCAACCCCGCAGTTCTGCTTTTCACGCTCGCGCTCGGTGTCTTCGTCAGCATCGTCATCGGCTTGATCCCCGTGCTCAAGTACTCCGCGGTGCGCACTGGAACCGGTCTGCGCGAAGGTGGGCGTTCTCTCAGCCAAAGCCGCGAACGCCACCGTGCTCGCAAGACTCTTGTCGTTGTCCAGGTAGCGCTGGCGCTCGTCCTGCTTATTTGCTCCGGCCTTATGATCCGCACCTTCATGGCCCTTGCGCGCGTCTCTCCCGGGTTCTCCGATCCCAAGACGCTCCAGGCTTTCCACATCGTCATTCCTGAGACGCAGATTCCCGACACCCAGAAAGAACGCGTCGTTCGAACTGAGCAAGCCATCGCCGCCAAACTCGCCACCATTCCCGGCGTTTCCTCCGTCAGCATTACCACCGATGTTCCCCTGGCCAATAACCATTCATTCGATCCCGTCTACGCCGCTGACCGCACCTACAAGGAGGGCGAGCTCGCGCAGGTCCGTCGCTTCAAGT
>Ga0210394_10006055_pt1 | contig 13262 bp, 8 predicted proteins | sample IncBWC12MmetaG_FD_160121 | JGI IMG/M metagenome (GOLD analysis project Ga0210394, IMG submission 160121) | Forest soil microbial communities from Barre Woods Harvard Forest LTER site, Petersham, Massachusetts, United States - Inc-BW-C-12-M | ecosystem: Environmental > Terrestrial > Soil >...
GCGCTCTGCTGCGCTGTAATGTTCAAGAGAGTGAGCGTTTGCCCCTGACTCATCTGCGTCGAGAGCAGGAGCAAAGCACCATTCGCATTGATTAGGACGGTTTGTGATTCTTCTTCAAACGGCGAACCGAGCGCGTTCCGGCCGGAAACTCGCACAGGAATTTGCAAGAGCACCCTTTGACTTCTATGGCGGTGCAGAGCCAGCCACTCCTTTTGGCGGAACGGTATGAGCCATCTCTCAAGGATCCGAAGCTGCTCCTGCACAACAGCCGTGAACAGCAAGCCCATGCCTTTTGTCCCCGAATGTACAACTCTGGCTCGCGCTTCAAAAGCCTCCGTTCCCTTGCTAATACGCAGCGTTGTCTCTGTTCCTAGCGAAAAAGGGCTCTCCGTCTCCACGAAGCAGCCTCTTTGACTTATATCACTGATGTTGGAGTGGGTCCGGATGCCAGACTTCTCGTCCGTGATTTCAACCACGGCTGCGAAATTGTAACGCGGATCGGTTCGGCGTTCAGCCAAGCCAACTTGACCACCCGGTTTTGGAGTTCTGTCTGACATCTAGGTTCAGGTCAATGTAGCGTCCCGGCAGCAAAACCTCCCCGTTCCGATTCGCCCGACACTACCGGTCACTCGCGGGCCCACCCGGGACATTATTTTTTGGCGTCCAATCGATAGGTGGAAACGCGATGCGCCAAAAGCCAGGCGCCGGATGCCGGAACTCGATTCCCACCTCTCTAGAACGCATCTCCTTCGTCTCAGTGAATACGACACGGCATTCCTGCTCTTCCCCAGTGAGCGCATTCTTCAAAAGGAGCGTTTGATCAACCGCCACTTTGGCTGTCAGAATGATTAATGCGCCATGGGCGTTGACCACCAACGTACGGGTCCCTTCGGAAAAAGCGAGACCCTGTTTTTGGGATCTGTAAGCAACGACGGAAACGCTAAGGACGATTCGTTGGCTACGTCGTTTCTTGTTCCAAACCATCTTTCGTTTCGTGTAGGCTTCGACCAGATCCTCGCTGAATTTCAATTATGATCACCGGTCATCGTCTGGCGTGGCTAGATTAAATTGTATCCGGCAACGTATTCGTTACCTCCGGCCTTGAAGCGTAGAGGTAATTCCGTTCCCAAGAACCAAGGGATTCGCACTCCGATTGCCAGGTCTGCGAGGAATCTCGCCAGCGAACTAACAACATAGAACCGTAGCGGTTGTAGATACCGCCGGTTTGGCTTTCCGTCAGATTCTGTCCCAAATTGGCCCGACCTGCCTTCAACCCGGGAACGGGGTATATTGTATGGGCATCCCCTCGGGTGTAGACTCCCGCTATAGAATTCGGCAACGTGCGAAGAGCGCGACGCGTCCGGCCCCCCGGCGGAGCGACTCCTAGGGAGGCGCTCTTCGCATTCGCCTTTGCCGCGTAGCGAGCGGGCGATGCAGCAAAGCCCGCGTATCAGGCTCTCAAACTAGGGAGGATCAGATGAAGCGATGGTTCACGGCCTTGGCAGTAACCGCACTCATTTCCGCCGGCGTTCTTGCGGCGCTCACCACGCGGCCCGCGGCCGCCGCCGACGATGAGGTCGTCACCGCCGACCGTGCGGTTACAGCTGCCTTCGAAAAAGGCGACAAGGCGATCATCAGTAAGTGGGTCGATCCGGAATTCACCTGGATCGATACCGACGGCATCATGTGGCCTCTGCGCGAAGCGCTCGAGGCCGGCGTCAAGCCGCTCGTGCCCAGCACCGGCGATATCAAAGTGGTCGAGCATAAATACGGCAACGTAGTCTGGATTCAGGACAATCTCGACAAAAACTACGCCGCGCACACCTGGGTGAAGGGCAATAAGGGCGGATGGAAACTCCTGCAAACTTCCGAGATCGCGGTGCACGAGCGCGACTACAAAGCTGTGCGGCCAAACTACGCCGTGCCTTGCATCAACCCCTGTGAATACGTCCCCTACAAGCCGCTCACTGCGAACGAAAAGTCGTCACTCGCCGGCTGGATGGAACAGGAATCCGGCAAGCCCGGCATGTGGGCCAAGCACATCGCGGACAACTACGACCAGCGCGCTGTGAGCAGTTACGGCGGGCCCCGCGGACCGAAATCCCAGATGGTCGCCCAAATCGCCAAAGGGCAGGAAGAAGCCGCCGCAAAGCATCAGCCCGAAGTGGCGACGGTTCCCTTCCTGTGGTCGCGCTGGTGGGATTACGGCTCTGCAGTCGTCATGATTTCCGTGCAGCCGACTTACGGTGAGCGCGCCTACTGGGCCAGCCGTGTGTTTGCGCCGCTGAACGGCACGTGGATGATGATGGAGAGCTACCACATCTATATCGATGCCGCTCCGGTTATGACCGCCGTGCCGCTCGATCAATCGAAGGACCCCAAGGGTCTGAAGATGATCTCCCAAAACGGCGGCAACTGATCGCGCTCGTCTGAGCGACGTTGTCATTCTGAGCGAAGCGTCCCGACGTCTTTCTCCGGAAATCGTGCCTTCCGATTTCCCGTCGGGACGCGCAGTCGAAGAATCCCTCCGACGCTTTTGCTTTTACGGGTGCCCCACCCTGTTTGCCCGGCTTGCCCTGAGTCTCGAAGGGAGCCTCGAAGGGCGTTTTTAGTGGTGGGTTCGACGTTGTCATTCTGAGCGAAGCGTCCCGACGTCTTTCTCCGGAAATCGTGCCTTCCGATTTCCGGTCGGGACGCGCAGTCGAAGAATCCCTCCTCGCTTTTCTGTAGCCCAGCCTTTGCGCTTTCAGCGCGAGCATGCTCGCACGCGAGAAAAAAGTCGCAAAGGCTGGGGTTTCTGTGCGCCCGGTCCGGCACGGCCCCCTGATTGGCACGCGGATTCACAAAATCCCCACCCTTTCCTGAAATGCAGAAAGGGTGGGCTACAAAGCTGGGCTCGATGTCCTCGGTGTCTCTGCGTCCTCTGTGTTAATCCTGATTCCTACATCGTCAGCACGGCGCGGAAACGCGCCTTGCCGTCGACCACGCGTTGGTACGCCTTCGCGGCCTCCGCTAGCGGATACGTCTCGACAATCGTCTTCACTTTTCCCTTCGCCACAAAATCGAGCGCCTCATACAAATATTCGGGGCCGTTCTGCTGGCTTCCGATGATCCGAAGGCGTTTCAGCAGCAGATCCATGAGCGACACCGAGAGCGGCTCGATATCCGCCCCCATGGTCACGAGTCGCCCGTCGGGCCGCAGCCCCTGAATGCTGTCCACCATCGACTTTGTCGAATTGGACGTGCTGAGAATTATGTCTGCGCCGCCGGCCGCGGCGAGGCTCTTGCCGTCACGCACAATTTCGTCCGCGCCGAGTTCGCGAATCAACTTGTCTTTGTCGGGCGAATGCGAAATTGCGATCGTCTCAAATCCAGTAGCTTTCGCGTACTGCACAGCGAGGTGCCCGAGCCCGCCGATGCCGAGCACCGCGACGCGTTCGTGCGGCTGCGGGTCGGCCCAGCGCAGTCCGCTGTACACCGTGTAGCCAGCGCAGAAAATCGGCGCGGCTTGCTCGTAGGAAACTTTGTCGGGAATCAAGTAGGTAGCGTCGGCATACATCGGCATGTACTCGGCGTGACCTCCCTGTAGATTCACACCTGTGCTTTTTTGATAGGGGCAAAACATCCGCTTCCCGCGCTGGCACCACTCGCAGCGCCCGCACGTTTCTTGAATCCATGCGGTGCCCACGCGATCTCCTACCTTTCGCTTGGTAACGTCGGAGGCCACGGCGACGATCTCGCCGACCGGCTCATGGCCCAAAATTCGTGGAAATTCGCCGGGAATGTGTCCCAGAGTTTCGTGCACGTCGGTATAGCAGATCCCGCTCGCATGCATTTTCACTAGAACTTGATTCGGTCCGGGTTTTGGCTGAGGAACATCTTTAACTTGCCAGGCACCGCTCACAGCAGGTACGACCGCAGCTTGCATAGGTTTTCCTCCAGGGCGGATTGGATGCACGGGCCCGTCAAATTGACTCATCAGTCGAGCGCGCAAGGCTTAGCGCCGCCGGCCTGCCGAAAATCCTTTGATGATGATCCCAAGCCCTGATCGAAGTGCTTGTCGAAATCCGCAAACGTGTGTTCCCCTGCCGCTGCGGCCAAAGGAAATTTCTTGCTGTCGACGCGCCGTGAGCCGACAAGCGTCACGGGTTGAAAGCTACACAGAGATCACTGAGGTACTGAGGCCACAGAGAAACCGACTCCGTATGCTTCCTCTGTGCACTCCGCATCTCTGTGCACTCCGCATCTCTGTGCACTCCGCATCTCTGTGCACTCCGCATCTCTGTGCACTCTGTGCACTCTGCGTAGATTTGGCTTTTGCTGTTTTCACTACCCGCACGGTGTTAACCTTCACCGGGTGAAGGCCGTTACAGCTTCTCTTGGGAATCTCTGTCGAGAAAACCGGGGTGAAAAGAGGCAACGCATGAGAGTAATCCGCTTCCTGCTCAAAGGCCTGGCAGTGCTCATCGGACTCGCCGTTTTAGGCCTTATTGGTTTCTATATTTATCTCTCCACGCGCCCGACGCCAAAAACCATCAAGGCCGCCGGCATCATTACTGTGCCAGCAGCATCTAGTTTCCCGCTCAAGTTCATCGACTACATGTTCGTGAACGGCTCGAAACTCTACGCAGGCTACACCAGCCAGGGTGTCGTTGCGGTGATTGACACCGCGACGAACCAGGTGGTCGCCGAAATCGGCGACTTGCCGCGCTCCCACGGCATCGCCGTCGCGGGCGATCGCGGCTTCGCCACCGCCAGCGGCGACGATACCGTCGGCGTCTTCGACGTGAGCACCAATAAGCTGCTGAAGAAAATTCCCGGCGGCGTCGGGCCCGACGCCATCATCTATGACGACAAGCTGCGCTTGATTTACGCGGCCGACCATGCCGGCAAGACCGGCACGCTCATCGATCCCGTCATGATGTCAGTCGTCGGCACGGTACAACTCGGCGGAGTGGCGGAATATGCGCAAGCCGATCCGCAAAGCGGCTTGATCTACCAGAACGACGAAGATACGAACGAACTCGTAGTCGTCGATCCGCAAAAGCAAATGGTCACTCAGCGCTATAAGCTTGGCGACGGCACGGGCCCTTCTGGACTCGCCTACGACGCAGGCAATCGTCGCCTCTTCGTCACGTGCGACAACAATAAGCTCATCGTACTGAATGCCGATACGGGTCAAGTCGTCGCCACTCTTCCCATCGGCTCGGGCGTCGACGGCGCCTCTTACGATCCCGATCTGCGCCGCGTGTACACCTTCAATGGCTTCGGCACCATGACGGTCATCCAGCAGGATTCGGCGGATTCGTATCGCGTGCTCGAGCAGGCAACCACTCACTTCGGCGGCCACGCCGGCGCCGTAGACCCGGCGACGCATCGCATCTATGTCGCCTACTTCGGCTCCATCGCCGCCTACGACCCCGTCACCAATCCGTGAGCTGTGTGATGTTTGTGTAGCGCCGGCTTGCCCTGCTTGCCCTGAGCTTCGAAGGGAGCTCTGAAGGGGCTTCAGCCCGGCATCTTCGTAGCGGCGGCCTTCAGGCTGGCATCGATGCTTGTCATCCTGAGGCGCGCCTTTGCGCCGAAGGATCTCTCCGACGCTTTTGGTTTTAGGGGTGCCCCATCCCTTCTGAGGGGTGGGGCCGTCGTTTTCTGCCCCGGTTTGCGGCCATGGGGTTCGTAGCGCCGGGCTTCAGCCCGGCATCTTCGCTAGTGCCTGTAGGAGAGATCCCTCGCTCCGGTTCGTCGCTCGGGATGAGCATCCTGATCGGATTCCTCAAGAGCCCGTGCGGCCAGCACTCACTTCTCTTCCGCCGCGACCTGCGTCGCGGGTCCGTCGCCCACGATTTCCAGAACCACGTCTCCATCTTTCGCCCCGTCGTAATGGACCTGCTTGCCGTAATGCTCAGCAAACGTGCCCGTCGGCATTGGCACGGTGCTGTCGGGATCGTACTTGTTGCCTGTGCCCACCCACCACGTTCCCGAAAGCACCATCACATAGCGATCGTTGGGATGAAAATGCGGACGGCTCATGTGATGCGCCGTCCATTTCGTCAAAACAATGTACGGACCGGGCTTCGAAGGATCGCCGCGCAGCACGGCATTGATTGCGCCGTTCGGCTGCGTCACCCATTTGAGCTGATCGGGCAATGTGTAAGAGATCGCCGCCGGATTCAGACTGGCCGGATTCCCTTCGGCTTTGGCCGGCCGAACGAATACGAGTGCGGATACAAATCCCAACACAAAAATGGCCACCGCCGCGCACGCCAGCGCCGCAGCCCCATAGTGCGTTCTGAACTGTCGCCCAAAGTTTTGTCCACTAGCCGCTGTGAGCATGCTTCCTCCTGTTGTCTTGCCTCAGCCGCCGATTGTACTCCCCTGCCCCCTTTTTTCTGCAATCGCCACCTGCCGCGTGCGATAGCTTCGGCAGTGGGTAAGTTTCCGATGATCCGTTTTCCGGGACCTATTGGGCTTAGCCTTCCTATTGATCTGGGTCCGTCCATGAAATAGGCTGTTTACACTGGAGTCTCAATCCAGGCCCTTTAAGCAGTGGAAACCACAAATCAAATCGCTTGCCTCGAAGAATCGGAAAAATACGTCCGGGTTAATCGGAGACTTATTTTCATAAAGACCTATTGGTACGCACTTGCCGCCACTCCGATCCCTTTCGTAGCTTTCCTTGCAGCTCGTACTGTCCGTCATGACAAGTTATGGATTACGGCCGTGTACGCCTGCCTTGCCTGGGCAGAGATTGTCTGCTTTTACGCACTGATTACCTCGGTCCAATGGTTTCTGTTTCGCTGCCCTCGTTGCGGATGGCGCTTTGGCCACAGAGCTAAATGCAGTTCGTGTGGACTTCCGAGGTCTGCTCCATTGCAAAAGAACAGCTCACCACTTGACGGCGAAGTAACGAGAGGCAACCGGTAGTCTAGGCGGCCAGCTCCTAATAGTCCTGTTGAGCCCGCACCTCTTAACGGAAGCTGACCCACTAACTATACTTGCGCTCTTATGGCGCGATCTGGCGAACTGTGATATTAGCGAAGGACGCCCTGCAACTCGGAGATCCGAAGATGCTCGCTGCCAAATTCGCAAGATCGCCTCGATTGCCCGCAGCATTCCTGACGCTCGCCACTTTGCTCATTGCTGCGGCGCCCGGCTCACTCGCGGCTGCCCAGCAGCACGATCACGCCGCATCAGGCGCCTCCATCGTGTGCACTGCCAACGGTTTCGGCAAGGTTCACCACCCGGTGAAGACCTCGAATCCGCAGGCGCAGCGCCTGTTCGAGCAGGCCATGGCCCTCGACTACGGCTTCAATCATGGCCAGGCCGAGCAGTGCTTCCGTGAAGCAGTGCGGCTCGATCCGAATATGCCGATGGCCTATTGGGGCATCGCGCTGGTGCTCGGAACGAACTACAACATGCCCGTAGATGACGCGCGAGAAAAGCTGGCTTACGAGAACGTGCAGAAGGCTCTGGCGCTTTCCGCGAACGCTCCGCGCAACGAGCGCGACTACATTCAGGCCCTCGCCAAACGATACACCGGCGAGCCTCATCCCGATTACGATCGTCTCGAAGCCGCCTACCACGACGCGATGCGAGAGGTTTATCAGAGCTATCCCGATGATCTGGACGCCGCGACGCTTTTTGCCGAAAGCGGCATGAACCTCCACCCTTGGCAGCTCTATGATCTCGCGGGCCAACCCGCGCCCGGCACTGATGAGATTGTCGCGGTGCTTGAGTCTGTGTTGAAGCGCGATCCGAACCACGTCGGCGCGAATCATTTCTATATCCATGCTGTTGAGGCTTCCACACATCCGGAAGCCGCCCTCCCGTCGGCGCGGCGGCTCGCCGCGCTCGCGCCAGCTTCCGGGCACCTCGTGCACATGCCTTCACACATCTACATCCGTACCGGCGACCATGAAAGCGGAGAAAAAACAAACGTCGCCGCGGTGCGCGTCGATGACGCCTATTTCGCCGTGGCACATCCGCAGGGCATTTACCCGTTGATGTATTACACGCACAATCTGCACTTCATCGCTGCGGAAAACGCCTTTATGGGCAACTACTCTGCCTCGCTTCAGGCGGCCAAGCGCGTCCAGGAGCAAGCCGCACCTCACCTCAAAGAGCAGGGCATGCTCGCGGGAATGATCGACTTTTACTACTCTTTGCCGTTACAGATCATGGCGCGTTTCCATCGTTGGAACGACGTCATGGCCGTGCCGCCGCCCGACGCTTCGCAGCCGGTGACCAGCGTCGCGTGGCACTACGCACGCGCGTTGTCTGCCGCAAACACGTCGAAGGCGGATCAGGCTCGAAACGAGTTGGCAGCTTTGAACGCCGCTGCGCCCGCCATGGCCAAGATCACCACCAACACCACGGGTCCGCACAACTCTGAGGTCATTCCGCAAATGATGTCGGAGATCGTGGAAGCGCGCCTCGCCAACGCGCAGCATCAGACCGACACTGCCATTGCACATCTGCAACGCGCCGTTTCCCTCGAAGACACCCTCGACTACGCCGAACCTCCCGACTGGCTCGCGCCCACGCGCGAATCGCTCGGCGCCGCGCTTCTGCAAGCAGGAAAAGCCGCCCAGGCGGAAGCAATATTCCGGGAGGACCTCAAGCGCAACCCGCGCAATCCCCGTTCGCTCTTTGGTCTGGCCGAAACACTCAAAGCCGAGGGCAAGACGACCGAAGCTGCCACTGTGCGCCAGCAGTTCCAGCGCGCCTGGAGCAAAGCCGATACCAAGCTCGCTCTCTTCGACTTCTAGATTCCTCGAGTGAACGTCACGCGATAAACTTCCGGGCCACCGCCGCGAGGCTGCGATGCCACTTGTCCGATCGATCGGCCGCTGGACGATGACCGCCCTGGTCATCAACACCATCATCGGCAGTGGCGTATTTGGTTTGCCGGCTGAACTGACTCGCCTGCTCGGCCGCGCCAGCCCCTTCGCCATCATTGTTGGTGCTCTGGGCGTAGCCATCATCATGGCCTGCATGGCCGAGGTTGCCTCGCAGTTTTCCGAACCCGGCGGGCCTTACCATTACGTTCGCACCACGTTCGGCCCTTTCTTCGGCATACAGGTTGGCTGGTTTCATCTTCTTTCCATAATTGGCGCAGTTGCGGCTGTCGCCCATCTGTTTATGGACTATCTGGTGACGTTCGTGCCCTTAAGCACTTTGGAGCGTGACCTGCTGCTGGCAATCCTGTTCGCCATCCCCGCGGTCACCAATCATTTCGGAGTCCGCGCCGGCGCGAACCTGAGCACCATTCTGACTCTCGCGAAGCTGTCGCCGCTGGCGCTGCTGATCGTTTTCGGGGTAGGCCGATTAGTTCATCAGCCGCAGATGATTCATCCGTCCGAACTCCTGTCCCCTGGTTTATCAAATTGGATGCGGGCATTCATCTTTCTGATTTTCTTGTATGGCGGATGGGAAGACACGCTGATTATCGCCGGTGAAGTTAAGGAACCTCGCCGAACGATCCCATTTGGTTTATTGCTTGGCCTGTTGATATGTACGGGGTTTTATATCTTATTGCAGTTCATCACGCTCGCAGCAATTGGTACGAACGTCACCGAGCGGCCTCTCGCCGCCGTTGCATCCGTGCTGATCGGACGCAGTGGCGCGGCAGTGGTGGCCATCGCCGCCATGGTTTCCACCTACGGATGGGTTTCGGCGAGCTTACTGAATGCTCCGCGGCTGGTTTATTCCTTTGCCGCGCAAGGTGATTTCCCCAGAGTCTTTGCGAAACTCGATCCGCGTTACCATACGCCGACAGCAGGGATTATTTTGTTCGCGCTCACGGGATGGCTCCTGGCTGTAAGCGGCACCTTTCTCTGGATCGTCGCGCTCAGCGCCGCTTCGATGATCGTCTACTACGCCGCAACCTGCGCGTGCCTCGGCCGATTGCGAAAGCTACACCCGCACACCGACGCCTTCCGAGTGCCCTTCGGGCGAACACTCAGTATGGTCGCTATCGGAATCGCCCTGCTCCTGATGACCGGCTTGCACGCCACGGAAGCCCTGCTGATGTGCGTCACCGCACTCATTGCCACCGCCAATTGGCTCTTGGTGAGACGCCGCCGGGTGCACCCGGCATTGCACGTGACAGCAGTTCCGTAGAGTTCGCCCGCGGCACCGCGTGACATGTCCCGGGCGCCTCACGTCGGGCGTTAGCGTCAACAATGTCTGCGCAGGCGGAGGAGCTTCCGGTCCGCGTTTTTCTCTGTGCTCTCTGTGCCTCTGCGCCCTCTGTGTTAAATTCCAATCTGTTGCTTAGCGTTCGTAAAAGGAGACACGCCTTGGCGATTTATCAAACCGGTGGTTACCAGGTTAAAGCGTCAGCAGTAGAAAAGGTCAAGAAGGCAATCAAGGAGTTCGTTGCCTACGTGCAAGCCAATGAGCCCGGCACGCGCATGTATCTTGCCTGGCAGCAACAGGACGATCCGACACGCTTCCTGCACCTCTTTATTTTCGAGGACGAAGCCGCTCAAGCTCGCCACGGCGAATCCGACGCGGTCAAACGTTTCAAATCGATTTACTCGCCTGAACTGGTCGGCGGCGATGTGGTCTTCACCGACTACGAGATGATCGCCGGCAAGCCCACCGCCGACCAGTGGCTCCAACTCCGGCCGGCGTCCAAATCGGCGCTCTGATTCGATACCGTCGGCTCTTTGTTGTCATCCTAAGGGGCGCTCTCCGCCAAAGCGAAGCTTTGGCCCTAGAAGTCAGGCCCGAAGGATCTCTCCGAGTTGGTTTTGTGGGTGCCCCACCCCTCGTTTTCAGGGGTGGGAACTGCCACTCGTTTTTGTGTATTCGGGCCGCCGTGGGTCGAAACCACGACTGAAACAGTGCTAGACTCGCCGCAAAGATCGCTTGCCGAGGAGGACTCTGCATGAAAAAAGACATGCGTTTGCCAAAGCTGCCGGCGCTCGCTTTAGTGCTACTCAGCCTAGCCCTGCCCGCATGGTCGCAAAATGCCGACGCCGTCCTCCTGAACGCCAAAATCCTCACCGTCGACAACCAGTTCTCGACGCGCGAGGCGCTGGCCATCCGCGAAGGCAAAATCGTGGCGCTTGGCACCAGCGCGGAAATGAAAAAGCTTGCAGGCCCGAAATCGCGCTTGATTGACCTGCAAGGCCGCACGGTCATTCCCGGCTTGATCGACAATCACATGCACGCCATTCGCGCCGCCCAAACCTTCAGCACGGAAGTGAACTGGATTGGAGCAACATCTCTAGCCGAGGCTCTAGCCCGAATTCGCGACGCGGCGCAGAGAATGAAACCCGGCTCGTGGTTGATCGTGGTGACCCCGCCGGCGACGACCGACGCATTTAAGGAACATCGCCGGCCGACCCAAGCGGAGCTCATTTCCGCGGCGCCCAATAATCCCGTGTACGTGCAGCTCGGCTACGGTTGGGCGATGATGACGCCACGCGCCTTCGAGGCGCTGAATATCAAGAGCGACGCCGATTTGCCCGGCGGCGCCAAACTCGAAAACGACGCCGGCGGAAAACGCACCGGCGTCGTCACCGGCAACATGGTCCCCGTATTCGATCTACTGCCCAAGCCGACGTTCGAGGAACAGGTCGAAGGAACCAAGGAATTTTTCCGTGAACTGAATCGCCTCGGGCTCACCGGTGTCGTCGATCCGGGAGGAAACAACGTCACGCCGGAAAGTTATCAGGCCGTCTTCAAGCTTTGGCGCGACAACCAACTAACATTGCGCGTTGTCTACAGCCTCTGCGGCATCACGCCGGGCCACGAGTTCGAGGAATACAAGAATTATCTGGCCATGATGCCGATGGGATTTGGCGACGAGATGCTGCGCTTCAACGGCATTGGCGAACGCATCACCTGGGCGATGAACGGCATCTCCGGACAAGCTCCGCAGGCCGATCTCGATAAGTATTACGAAATCGCGCGCTGGGCCGCCCAGCACAATCTCGGACTCACCATGCATTGGGATCGCGAAAAAAACGTGAACCAGCTTCTGGACGTCTTCGAGCGCGTCAATAAGGAATTCCCCATCGCCAATCTGCGCTGGACAATCGCGCATCTCAACGACGGCTCCGCCGCCACGTTCCAGCGCATGAAGGAGCTAGGCGTGGGCTGGACGATGCAGGACATGATGTACAACGATGGCGATCAGCTAGTCGCCAAAGAAGGCCCACAAGCCGCGCAGCGCATGCCGCCGGTGATGACCGCGAAAAAGATCGGCATCGTCGTCAACGCGGGCACGGATGCGCACCGCGTCTCCACCTACAATCCCTTCACCGTGCTGCAGTGGCTGATCGATGGGAAAACGGCCACTGGCCATGCCCTGCGTGGCCCGGAGGAAACGCCCAGCCGCGCCGACGCGCTTCGGTTCTACACCATGGGCAGCGCCTGGGTGGCCCACGATGAAACCAAGCGCGGCTCACTCGAAGTCGGCAAATTCGCCGATCTCGCCGTTCTCAGCCAGGATTTCATGACCGAGCCCGTGGACGAGATCGGGAAGAATTCGTCGCTGCTCACCATGGTCGGCGGAAAAATCGTCTTCGCCGCCGGCCCCTACGCGCAGTTCGAAGACAAGCCCGTCGGCAAACGCATCATCAGCGAGAGACAGTACTAATTGTGCCAAGCCCACGCTCGCCGGGGCTCGGCTTTTTTCAGCTAAGGCAGCCACGAGATGAACACCGAGCCGATGTAGATCTCTTACCTAAGTGATTAGCATCGCATCAAACCATCCACCGAACGCTGAGGGTGTCAGAGCTGAAGGGGGAGGAGATGTTCAAAATCAATTTAGCTTTTCTGATTGGCGTAATGATCCTCACGGCCCAACTGCAGCTTCACGCTCAGGGCGACGAGGAAAGAGGTCTGGTGACCATCGAGATTGGAAAAGACCGCTTCGCCGCAGGTCAGGACATCACGGTGACGAATACCGTCGCCGGAGATCTCCTGGCCGCGGGCAGCGAGATCATCTTGAATGAAAAAGTCGGCGGCGATGCAGTGGCGGCCGGCGGCACCGTGCGCCTGAATGGAAACTTCTCCGATAACGCATACGCGGCGGGTGGCCGGGTCTACGTTAACGGCACGATTGCACGCAATGCCCGCTTGGCTGGCGGCAGCGTGGAGACCGCGCCCTCCTCGCGAATCGAAGGCGGCGCCAGCATCGCGGCCGGCCAGGCGCGGGTGAATGGTGCGATCGGCAGTTACCTGCAAGCCGCGGGAGGAAGCCTCTACCTGAATGGCCCCGTCGGTGGAGACGTGAACGCCAG
>Ga0210394_10006056_pt1 | contig 13260 bp, 7 predicted proteins | sample IncBWC12MmetaG_FD_160121 | JGI IMG/M metagenome (GOLD analysis project Ga0210394, IMG submission 160121) | Forest soil microbial communities from Barre Woods Harvard Forest LTER site, Petersham, Massachusetts, United States - Inc-BW-C-12-M | ecosystem: Environmental > Terrestrial > Soil >...
GCGCTCTGAAGACCTATAAATTGAAGTATGGGCGCCTAAGCGATGTGGCTGAGACCGCCGCCGAGCTGCTTTCGAACGGGAAGATACTTGGATGGTTTCAAGGGCGCATGGAATTTGGACCGCGGGCGCTGGGCAGCCGGTCGATTTTGGCAGACCCGCGCGATCCGGAGATGAACGCGAAGGTCAATAACGCCGTGAAATTTCGCGAGTGGTGGCGTCCGTTTGCGCCTTCGATGAAGAAGGAAGTCGCAGGGGAGTATCTGGAGAGCGCGGGTGATTCGCCTTTCATGATACTTACTGCGCAGGTGAGGCCGGAGATGCGCGCAGTGATTCCCTCGGTGACGCACGTGGATGGAAGCGCGCGGCCGCAAACGGTGGAGAAAGAGATCAATCCGCTTTACTGGCGGCTAATTGACGAATTTGGGAAACGCACCGGCGTGCCGGTGATCATGAACACGTCGTTCAATCTTCGGGGTGAAGCGATTGTGAATACGCCGACGGATGCGATTCGCACTTTTTTCAGTTCGGGGATGGATGCTCTGGTGATTGGCAGTTTTCTTGTGGAGAAATGAATTGAGCGCTTCGCAAGGCCGTCTGGCGCAATTTGTGCTGCGATACGCTTCACCGCTGGCGGGACTACGGCGCGTGCCGGTGCTGGGCCGCTGCGTTAGCTGGGCGGGAGCGAAGTTGGTGCCGCGCGATTCGCTTGCTTGGGTGCAAGTACAGAACGGACCGGCGCAAGGTTTGTGGCTGCATTTGAATCCGCGCACAGGAACGACTTACTTCGAAGGCGGCGGCGAGCCGGAAGTGCAGGAGGTTTTGCAGCAGCATCTGCGCGCTGGGATGACTTTTTACGATGTAGGGGCGAACATCGGTTTTTTCTCGCTGCTTGCGGCGAGGCTCGTGGGGAAAGAGGGACGGGTGGTGGCGTTCGAAGCCGATCCGGAAATTGCGACAAGATTACGCGAACACGTTGCACGAAACGAATTTGGCTGGACCACGGTCGAGGAAAAGGCCGTGTGGTCGAAATCTGGTCCAGTTTTCTTCGCGCGCACTGATCCGGCGGCCTCGCCTGATCGAGGGCTCGGGCACGTTGTATCTTCTGGCGCTGGAGATACCATTCAGTTGAGTGGAGTCTCACTCGATGATTGCGCGCAGACGCATGCGGCGCCGGATTTTCTCAAGTGTGACGTGGAAGGCGCGGAAGTGGAAGTTTTCCGCGGAGCGCAGCGGCTGCTGAAGGAAAAACGCCCCGGAATTATTTGCGAAATGCACAGCGAAGAAAATCATCGCATCCTTCTTGAAGAATTCTCGCGACTCGCCTACGCGTGCAAATCCTGCGGCACGAACCATATTCTGGCACTCCCCCAATGACGCAAAAGTGTATCGCGCTGCTCGGCAGGCGAGATGCGCCGACGGATGCCGTCGAAGAGTATTGTCAATACCTGGGCGGGGCGTTGCGCGCGCACGATTTTGCGTTGGAGCTCACGCGCGTGGCCTGGCTCGAAGACGGCTGGCCTGTGGCGATGCGCGAACTTGAGCGCCAAGCAGGTGCGTGGCGCGGATGCTGGGTGCTGGTCCAATACACAGCGCTGTCGTGGTCGGAGCGCGGTTTCCCGCTGCGGTTCTTGCGTGTGCTGCGTATTCTTCGGCAAGCCGGAGCGCGCGTGGCCATGGTCTACCACGACGTTCTGCCCTATCACGGCAACCGGACCATAGATAAGCTGCGCCGCCGCGCACAGAATCACGCGATGAACGAAGCGCTGCAGTCTTCCGACCTTGGCATCCTCACCGTGCCGGTCAGCAGAATTCCGTGGATTGGAAAAAAACACATGCGTGCGATTTTTATTCCCGTTGGCGCGAATTTGCCAGAACCCGAAAGCGCTTGGAAGATAGCTCATCTCGGTGCGAACCGGCTGCCAACGATTGCTGTGTTTGGCATCACCGGCGGAGAAGGCGGCATCTGGGAGATCGCCAGTATTTCCGAAGCTTTGCAAATTGTTGGGGAACGTTTGGGAAAGCTGCGGCTGGTTGTGATGGGACGTCATTCAGACACGGCGGAGAAGGCGCTGAAAAATTTGTTGGACAAACAGCCGATTGAAGTTTCCGCGCTTGGCATCCTGCCAGGAGCGGAAATTGTGCGGCAATTGGCATCGTGCGACGTGATGCTTTTTGTGCGCGGAGGAATTTCTTCGCGGCGAGGAAGCGCCATCGCGGGAATTGCTTGCGGCTTGCCAGTAGTCGCGCTGGAGGGTCCGGAAACAGCTTCGCCCATCACTGAGGCGGGAGTGGTGTTCGCTGATCCGAAGCGCCAGCGAGGGTTGGGAGAAGCGCTGCTCAAAGTCCTCGCCGATCCCGAGTATCGCGCATCGCTTGCCGAGCGCAGCCGCCGCGCACAGGACCAATATTTTTCCTGGAGGGCAATTGCCACTCGTTATGCAGAGGCGCTGGGTTCCGCAGATGGAAGTGTGAGCTAACGGCATCAGTTAAATTGCAGCCGGACGAAAGTTCAACGGCATAACGCGTCAATCAAAGTTTCTTTCTTTTTTTCCGCTAGCCCGGCCAGGGGATCGAGCGAGGACGCGTAGCCTGCAATCGCCGCCGCAGCGAGAAATGCAAAAACTTCGGCGGGAAGCCATTTGTCGCCAGTCCAACGGCTCATGAACAGGATGGGAGCGCTGATGCAGCCCAAAAGAATTTGCGTGCCAAACGAGACGAGTACGGCCATGCCAGATTGGCGCTGCCCGCGCATCTGCCCAAAATTGAGTTTGCGCGGGAAGGACAGGGAGGACCAGTTGGCAATGGTCAATTGCCCCGCGACGTTGAATATGATCGCGGCCAGCGTGGCCAGCAGAACGGGCAACGAAGGAAGTCCCACCAGGTAGGAAAATGCAACGATCGAAAGCGTCAATTCAAAAGCCAGCATCCCGGCTTGCAGAAGATTTTTTCCAAGAAAAACTTCGCGAAAACTTACCGGCGCGGTGAAAAATGTTTGGATGCCCTTGCCGTCGTAAGCGAAGCTGTTATAGGCCGGGGCCATCAAAATCAACAGGAGATAGGCCATCATGCCGGGGAAAAAGAACTCGGCTGAAACGGGATGCTTCGTGGCCGTAGGATGCCTGCCCGCGAACTGCGTGGTGAAGAGCAGTACAAACACGGGAGGCATAATCAGCAGAAAAAAGGCGAAGCTGTTGCGCGTAAGGTAGCGGAACTCCTTGCGAAGGACGGCGGCGACTTGCGGCGTGAGCAAACGGAGAGCGTCCGACTTTTCGCCCGTACGGGAAACAGGACGAGCTATCGCGCGAGCAGGTGCGGCTGATTCGCTCAGTTCCTCGCCGCGATATTGGGTGGCGAAGCGCAGCCAGAGAAAAACGCTGAACAGCAACAAGTAAGCCGAAATGCCTGCCGCGCCGAGGAGAAGGTCCGTGAAATTGTGCTGTGCGGCGCCTGCAATGGCGTGGCCCGCAAGCGACGGCGGAAAAACAGACAGGTAGGGGACAACTTGTTTGACCCAAGGCTGTGCTGTGCGGCCGTATCTTTGCACCAGTGGATTGATGAACTGGACGGAGACGGCAAAAAGAATGAACAATGCAAAGAACATTTCCCGCGCACGGCGGCGAGCCAGGATGCGTTCGAGCCAGGAACCAATCGTGCGCTCGAGCGTGATGTTCATCAGCAGGAAGAGCGCGGAGATCAGTAGCATGGCGGGCAGGACGGCAGGGTTTGCCACGGTTGCGCCGATGATCATGGTCGTCAGCCAACAGATAGAGGCGAGCGCCGCAAAATCCGCCACTCCGTAAGCGAGACCGATGATGTAAAATGCGCGCAGGCTAAGTGGAAATCGCAGCAAAGTGCGAAATTCAAAACCGGCGCCAAACCCAGCCGTGAAAACAGGAAAGAGCTGCCAGAATAGAAAAATTCCCCAGAAAAGCAATGCGATCCAGGCTTCACGGCCGTTCGACATAAACGCATACGCGCCGAAATAAAATGCAATGGACAGACCGATCACGAACAACCCGGCGAAAATGCCGGCGAAAATCATTCCAATCAAATCCCACTGGTTGTGCTTCTTGCGGAGATTGTTTCCCAGAATCCGCCATCGGAGCCCGGCGACGAGCCGGATTTGTTCCCAAACACCGGGGAGTTGAGCTACATCAGCCACGATAGTTCCTCGAGTTGTGGCCGCTGGGCGCCATCTTGGCCCACGATAGAGAGGAAAATCTGCTCGAGAGTTGTTTTGCTTCCCTCTTCGCCGGCGATGCCTGCGCGCAACTCTTCCAGCGAACCCTGCGCAACGAGCCTGCCTTTGTGAATGATGGCCACATGGCTGCAGAGGCGCTCGACTATTTCCAAAACGTGCGAAGTAAGAAAGATAGTGACGCCGCGTTCGGTCATGCGCCCCAGAAGCGCTTTGAGCGCGCCTGCGGCAAGAGCGTCCACGCCTTCGAACGGCTCATCGAGAAAAAGAATGCGCGGACCGTGAATCACCGCCGCAGCCAGCGCGAGTTTTTTCTGCATGCCGTGGGAATAGTCCGCGATCAAAGATTTCGGCCGATCGGAGAGCTGCATGAAATCGAGCAACTCTTCGGAGCGTCGCTGCGTTGTAGGACGGTCGAGGCCGTACATTCGGCCAACGAACTGAAGATATTCGGAGCCGGTCAATCGTTCGAAGAGGCCCATGCCTTCGGGAACGACGCCGATTTGGCGTTTCACTTCAACAGGATGCGCAGCGAAGTCCAGCCCGAGAAGCTCGGCGCGCCCAGAACTCGGAGCCAGCAGCCCGGTGAGCATCTTGATGGTCGTCGATTTGCCCGCGCCGTTAGGGCCGAGAAAACCGAAAAATTGTCCCGCCGCAACAGTGAGGTCGACGCCGTCAACTGCGGTCAAATTGCCGAAGCGCCGAGTAAGTTTCTGCGTCACGATGGCTGCGTCGGTCATCGCTGCTCCCGCTTGCTGGATGTAGTTCGAAACAAGACTCTAACATGAGTACGGCAGACATCGGGACGATCGAACGAAAGCGTTCGCGCACCGCCGTGACGTTCGGTCACGAAGGCTTCTGCGGATTTGTAGCGGAAGCGGCGAGCAGCGATTCCTTTGTGGGCAAAGCCGCGAGGACTGCCGGCAATTCCACGCGGAACACCGCGCCGCCTTCCTGACTGTTGTAGCAAAGAATCCTGCCGCTGTGCTCCTGCACGATGCCAAAACATATACTGAGGCCGAGGCCGGTGCCCTTGCCGACCGGCTTGGTCGTATAGAAAGGATCGAAAACGCGGTGAGGCTCCTTGACGCCCGGTCCAGTATCCATAAACAGCACGACGACATAAGCGCGATCGCGCATGGTTTTGATGGTGAGGACGCCGCCCTGCGCCGCTTCCATGGCGTCGACCGCGTTGCTGATCATGTTGAAGAAGACCTGCATCAGCTGGTTTCCATCGCCGCGTACGCCGGGGAGAACCGATTCGAGCTGCAGCTCGATCCGCACAGTTCCCGTGCGCAAATCGAGCGTGCGAAGCTGCACAGCATTGGTCACCACGGTGTTGATGTCGAGAAGCGTGCGTTCCGTCGGAACCTGCCTGGCAAAGCTGAGTAAATTCCCGACAAGCGTTTTCGTGCGGCGAGCCTGGTCGCGAATTTTCGACGCTGTGAGGCGGGTCTTTTCAGGCAGAGTTGAATCATCCGCCAGCAGATCGGAAAAGCCGAGAATCGCCGTCAGCGGATTATTGATTTCATGAGCGGCGCCGGCGGCCAACTGTCCCAGCGAGACGAGTTTCTCAGATTGCACGATTTGCGCCTGGAGTCTCTGTAAATTCTCAATGGACCGTTCGGATTGGGAGAGTAAGCGCGTGCGGTCGGCATCGGCGAGATAGGTCCTTAGGAAGACAAGCAGAGCCAGGGGAATGGAGGCGATCAGAACAGTCAGCAGCCGGAAATCGCGGACGGCAGGATTTCCGTGGGCGAATCGGAGCGTGACGATGGCAAATAGTGGCAACGAGATCACTGCGGCCATGGCCAGACGCGCAGGCACGACACTCTCTCCGCGGGAGCCATCCGATTCCGTGTCGAAATCATTCTCCGATGGCGCGTCAAGCGCGACGCGCTTCTTGTAGGCGATAACGCCAGCGAGAGCAAACCAAAGAAAGGAGGAAACCATCGGCAGGTCGTACAAACTGCCCGTGTAGTAGCGGTCGAATCCCAGCGCGATGTTGATGGTGAGCGAAGAGAGCATGTACATTGCCGAGGCGCCGAAAAGATTGGCGTAGACTACTCGCCATGCTCCCGACGACCGCAGCCAGAGGTAACCAAAGCCGCCGACGATGATCATGTTCTCGATATTGTGAAGAAGGACGAAATTGTATTTGTACTCCGCGAGCGATGGAACGGCGTACATCCAGGGCAGCACGATGAAAACGTAGAGGAAGATCCACCACGTGAGCAGCAGAGCAAAGTCCAGATAACCGAAGCGAAGGCGCAGCTCGCCGCGTTTGAGATGCGGGCGCAAGGTCAGCGCCGCCATCATGGGAATACCGCGAAGGAAGAAGACGAGGTCTACCGGGTCGTTCTCGGGCACGTCTCGGTGCAGATAAAGTTCGTAGTACGTCCACTCGAATTGCCCGATCAGCCAGAGCGTGCAACCCATGGCGAGCAACATCCAAAAAAGATTTCTGCGCCAGTGCGGAGTTCCCGCATTCAGCAGAAGCCCTGCGTTCGCGAGGAGCGGCACAATACACTGCGACAAGTCTCCGAAAGCGGTGAGCGCGTGGCTTCCCCTGTGCAGAACTAGCGAGGCGCTGGCATAAGCGACAAGGAAGAACAGCCAGAGCCCCGCGATGCGAACAATTGTTTTGGAAGAAGACATAAGATCAGGCGAATCTATTTTAGAAGGGAGAAGCGGGTAGGGCGGCGCCGCATTCAGCACCCCATACGTAAGTATAAACGAAGCCGCAAGCCGCCATCGATGGCTGGCGCTCCGAAAACGGAAAAAGCTGGCGGAGGAGGAGGGGTGCGCCCTTTGTTGGCAAGGGGATGGCAGGGGTAGGCGTGGGCGACCATAGCGCTTGATGTAACTCGCTGTGTCTAGATGAGAGAATCGCAAGTGTTTGAGCGGACCGCCGAAGAGCTCAAATTGACCTCAACTAGTAGCAAATGAGATCAGTCGTTGGGCATGGCTGTTGGATGTTCCACGTCGTCTCACGAGCCGACGTTTTTGCGGCGAGTCTCGCATTTCCCAAGAATCACGGTCAAATCGGATCGGAGAGACGCTATTCAGAATGGCTCAATACGAAGGCAATAGATGACTGTCGAGGTATAGCTAACTGAATCTCCTCTGTAATATGATCGCTCAGGCTTTCCCTCTTACCTAAGAACAGCGAGGCCCCTTATGTTCGCGCGCGAAGCCATGCCGAAATGCGTTCCCGGTCTTCTTTGTCTGGCTATTTCAACATTTTGGCTTTGCGCTTGCGGCGGGGGCGGATACTCGAGCGTGCCGATCCAGTCGAACCCTTCGCCAGTTATTGGTTCTTTGTCCCCTTCGAGCATAACTGCGGGAGCGGCAGTAACTACCGTAACGGTTAACGGTAGTGGGTTCATTCCTAGCTCTATAGTCCAATGGAACCAAAGCAATCGAGCCACAACCTTCGTGGGATCTCAGCAGCTTCAAGTCGCGCTGACGGCTGCAGATCTTGCAGCAGGGGCGACCGGGCAAATAGTAGTTGTCAACCCGGCACCGGGCGGAGGGGCATCCAACCCGGAATCGTTTCAGATCAACAACCCAGTTCCTCAGGTGACGAGCATTTCTCCGGCTACGCTATCACTAGTCAGTGTAGGTTCTGTGGTAACGATCATGGGCAGTGGCTTTCTGCCGACTACGTCGGTGCTGTGGAATGGGGCAACACACGTTTCAACTTACGTGAGCGCTAGTCAGCTTCAACTCACGGTGCAGGCGAACGACGTGGCTGGGGTGGGTAACGTACAAATCGCAGTCGTGAACCCTGCGCCTGGCGGCGGATCTTCTCCTGCGAGTCCGATTGGGATCGTTTATCCAATGCCGCAAATCACCTCTCTTAGCCCCGCGAGTTTCACTGCGGGCGCCTCAGCGCAGACTTTGACGGTCAACGGAGTCGGATTCGCAACGACATCGGTCGTGCAGTTTAACGGCACCGCTCGTCCGACCGCTTACTTCAACTCTAACACCCTGACCATCGCCTTAAGCGCGACCGATCTCGCCGCCCCGGCCACAGTGCCGATCACCGTATTTACCGGTGCGCCTGGGGGGGCACTTCTGCACCGGCGGACGTCACCATAATTCAGTATGCCGTGCCAGTTCTTACCAGCATTGATCCCGCCTCTGTCGCAATCAACTCGCCGGACACCCCGGTCAGCATTCAAGGCAGTGGGTTCGCCGCAGCTTCGATGGTTCAAGTAAACGGTAGCGCAGTGAACACGAACGGCTGGACGTCCAACCAGTTGTTCTTCGTCTTGCCCGCCGCAGATCTGACTTCACTCGGTACACTTTCGGTGACCGCCAGCAATCCGGGTACCGCCCTATCGAACTCCCTGACCATTACAGTGACACCTAATCCAGTGCCAACTGCGACCGCCCTTTCTCCTGCTTCAGCGGCGATTGGGGGCTCAGACTTTGCTGTGACGGTAACTGGCTCGAACTTTGTGCCAACCTCTATAGTTCAGTGGAATGGGTCTCCCCGTGCGACGACCTACGGGGCAGTTCGCAGTTGACGGCCGTGATCGACGCTCAAGATATTCAGTCGCCCGGAAATAACAACGTCACGGTCTTCAATTCGGCCCCGGGGGGCGGTACATCCATACCAGTAACATTTACGACCTACCTCGCTTTGCCCAGCAACGATCTTATTTACGACCCCTCTCGCAAACTCCTTTGGGCCGCCGTGCCGAGCAGCGCAGGTTCTTTGCTTGGCAATGCTGTTGTCTCGATAGACCCGTATACCGGTCTACTAGGCACACCGATATGGGTCGGAAGCGAACCAAACAAACTGGCAATTTCGGGCGACGGCACTACTCTTTGGGTTGGTTTTATCGGTACACCTTCCGCTCGCGAGATCAACCTGACGAGTGGCACCCCGACCTCCGCCCAGCCTTACTTTCCTGGAGGATGGGGAGGAAATATCTATGCAACGAGCTTGGCCGTCTTGCCAGGAACTCCCTCGAGCGTTGCGATCGCTACAGGATTTGTTTCGATTTACGACGGTGGAACGGCACGGTCGCAGACGAGTACTGCAGGTGCGACATACCTGGCGTTCGGGCCTAGCGCAAGCACTCTGTATGGATACACCGGATACTCCAGTGATTCGTTGGCAATTTTTTCCATCGATAGTACGGGAATCACGTCCTCGACCACGCCGCCATCGTCAAACTCCGATTCCGCTGATCTTCGCTATGACAATGGACGCTTGTATCTCACTTCGGGTGGAGTGCTTGATAGCACTAGCGGCGCGCTACTTGGGACATTTGCCGCAAGCGGGCCAGTAGCCTCGGACTCTTCTCTTGGGCGCGCCTTCATCCTGAACGACTCGGGGCCGTTCGGCGTAGCCGATCAGATCACTGTGTTTAACGAAAGCACGTTTAACCCGATTGGATCATTTTCGGTCGAGGGTCTGCCTTCCAGCGGTTTCAACAATCCCTCTTCACTAGTACGGTGGGGTAGCGATGGTCTAGCGTTCCGCACTACCAGCCAAATCTATGTTCTGCGCAGCACGCTCGTTCAGGACCTTAGTAGTAGCCCAGCCGACATAATGACGTCGATTTCCGCCCCGCCCGCTTCAACGACGGGCACAAACACGACCATCACTATCACGGTTAAGAATAACGGTCCCAGCGCGGCGTCCGGTGTGACCCTCGCAGACAACTTTTCGCCGAGCGTAGTTTTTGTTTCTGTGAACTCGAGTCAAGGCAGTTGTGGAGGCATTCCCGCTGTGCAATGTAACCTCGGCAGCTTAGGAAGCGGCTCGTCTGCCACGGTAACGCTGACAGTGTTGCCGACGCTGTCGGGCAGTTTGACCAACACCGCAACAGCTGGCGCGGATCAACCGGATCCAAATACCGTCAATAACACCGCCAACTCATCTACCGCGGTGACGGGCTCCGCCTTCAGCCCCACCCCGATTTTGTCTTCTCTTGCTCCGCAATCGGCCTTCAGTGGGGCATCGACTCTGACGCTGACAGTGAACGGAACGAATTTTACAAGCGCCTCGACCGCGGAATGGAACGGCGCTGCGCTGCCAACCGTTTTTGTTAACTCCGGGCAGCTCACTGCAACAGTAGACGCCAGCCTCCTCGCTACATTAGGTTTCGCGGATGTAACCGTGAACACGGCCAACCCCGGCGGAGGTGTATCCGGATCTTTACCATTTTCTATTTTTCAAACGGTGGCTCTTGACGCGAATGATTTGATCTTCGATCCGTTCACCCGCAAGCTCTACGCGAGTGTTCCGAGCACCGCGTTGCAAGTCACTGGAAACAGTATTGTGTCAATTGATCCTTTAACCGGAGCTATAGGGGCACCTGTGTTGATAGGAAGCGAGCCGACGCGGCTGTCCCTATCTGATGATGGCCAGTACCTTTATGTCGTGCTATCGGGAAGCAACTCCGTGCGACGCATGGATCTGACGACGCTGACACCCGGCACGCAGTTCACAACCGTGAGCCCCTTGTTCGGGCCTTTCACTGCGAGCGATTTGGCCGTCATGCCGGGCAACTCCAGTGCTATCGCCACAGTAGGGTACTCGGATGGCATTCAGGTTTGGGACGTTACCAGCAGCGGAGCTACAGCACGAGCGCTCACACAGGGCCTCTCCAATGACGTTTATGAGGGAAGCGTCCTCGCCTGGGCGGACTCTGCTCATCTGTACTCGAACGACGAGGGTTTGAGCCCGTCCAGCTTCCACCGTTTTACCGTTGGCCCCAGCAGTTTTGCAGAAGTTGATTCGACTTATCTCGATGCTGTGGACGGAAAGATCACCTATTCCGGAGGGTTGGTTTTTACAGATGGTGGCGGTGTGGTTGATCCATCTCCGTTACCGCCGGTCACGCCAAAGCTCGTGGCAAGATTCATGGGTCCCCTTGGCGCCAGCGCCGCGGACACCACCATAAATCGAGTTTTCTTTCTGAGCGGGGGCTCTCCGTCTTCTACCGCGGATCTGATTGCAGCATACGATGCAAGCCGGTTTACTCTCGCTGGTACAAACGAACTGGACGGACTGGCAGGTGATGCCCTTGATCTGGTTCGGTGGGGAACAGATGGTTTGGCGTTTCGCACGACAGTAGATTTTTGGGGCAACGGGGCGGGACGAATTGTCGTTCTGCACGGATCCTCAGTACTACCGCGTTCGTCGACTCCAAATCCAGTCCCGTTTCTTTCTGCGGCATCTCCCAGTAGCGTGACGGCGCCGGCGGGGAATACCTGGCTCACCATCATGGGATCGAGTTTCGTCCCGGGATCGGTCGTAGACTGGAATGGGTCGCCTCGCACTACCGTATTTGTCAGCCCGGGACAATTGCGGGTAGCGATTCCTGCCGCTGACTTGGCGTCGCCGCAAACGGTTAGCTTGCAAGTAGTCAACCCTTCTCCCGGAGGGGGACCTTCATCGCCGCTCACCTTCACAATCCATTGAAGGTGATCTGCGACCAAGGTCATAGGCTCGCCTGCTCCGGATCTCACGCCTTGGGAAACGGTATGTAGCTCTAATTGGATTTCTTAACGCATTTGCCGGAGCCGCATCAGCGAATAGTGCATGTGGTTTGGGTTCTTTTGGTTTCCGGGAGGATCGGTTCAGGTTCGAGGGTCGGGCAATCTATCAAACAATTGGTCAAGAATAAAACGGAGGAGGAGGGATTCGAGCCTATGTTGGTGAGTGGGAGGAGACGGGTTGGTGAGTGTTGGTATGTCTCTTGTTTTCTGTGCGAGTTCTCGAATTGAAAGAATCGCGAATGTTTATGCGGCTCGGAAAGAGGGTCAAATCGACCCAATTTAGTAGCACAATTAGTCGCAAGAAACGGCGGAGTATGCTGGCCTTCTAATCCCCGGCCCTCGCCGCTTTCCGCCATGCTCTCCTAACCTTACTGCGTATTGTATTCCCCAATATCCGAAGTGGCGATTCGAATTCTTACTTGTTATGCAAAGTCCGTTTGCCTACGCTGTCGCCGAGGATAGGTGACGGCATACCTGCCAATCACCAAGAGACGGAATACCTGTCAATCACCCATAGCCACGTTCCATCCTTCTGGCGCCGCGCAACTTCCGAGGTCACGGTACCATTACGGCTACGCGTCGAGGTGAGGGCCAGATCACCGCAAATGAGCGCTGGTCGCTGTTCTCCGAACTCGAACTTTCGTTTTTCCGGTCCAAACCCCGTAACCTGGAGTTTAGTAAAAAACTCGTGAATGGCCTCTTTGCCACGCAGGAACGTTCCACCAACCAATGTCGACTACCGCGTCTGGCTCGAACAACACCGTCATGCCAGTAACATCTCCCGCGTTCTCTCTCGCCACCAACAATCGCTCCAAATCCTGGGGATCGTTGGCTGGTTCTCTTGTCGTTAACTCATTCATAGTGACACTCCGCCAACTGTTGCGGGTTGCTCGACCTTCACTCTGTTTTGGTTCAGCCTGAAATGGAAAGAGGGCGCTTTCTGTTAGTGAGTAATTTCACCCATCGCGCGGGGATTTTCAAGGCATCGATACGACCACCAGGCTATCCCTCAGCATGGTTGCGTCCCCGCAGAGCCCGCTTCCATTTCGCCCGGCAAGATCATTGCAGCTCCACCATGTCCATCCGTCTCAACTTCCGGTTAGGCCGTCATCGGGAGCAATCGGCGACATGAGTCAATCGACATCCGAATCTCGACAAACACTGTCACAAGCGGGTAGTGTAAGCGAGTCTTCTCTTGCATCTTTCCGCTGCGCCTACTGGGCAACGGTTCCCTGCAAAAATCAGACGGCGTTTTCGCTGCGTGAGGAACCGTTATGGCGAAAAAGTATTCGTCCGCCCGCCCCAACATTACGTCGCCATTGCCAGAACTCCAATACAGCCTCGAATCCGCATGTTTACCGGGAATTCCAAAAATTCAAAACTGCTCAGAAATGAGGACAGCATGACTCAAGCCATTGCTACACAACGAAGCAGCGAGCAAGCAGATGCCATTCGTCCGTTTCCGAAGGTGAATGTTCCAGAGGCGGAACTTGCCGAATTGCGCAGGCGCATCAACGCGACAAGGTGGCCTGAGCGAG
>Ga0210394_10006058_pt1 | contig 13256 bp, 10 predicted proteins | sample IncBWC12MmetaG_FD_160121 | JGI IMG/M metagenome (GOLD analysis project Ga0210394, IMG submission 160121) | Forest soil microbial communities from Barre Woods Harvard Forest LTER site, Petersham, Massachusetts, United States - Inc-BW-C-12-M | ecosystem: Environmental > Terrestrial > Soil >...
CCGGTCATAGTGCCGTGGGACTGATGCCCAAGCCGCCCGGAACTAAGTAGATCGAACTAGCGTTTAAAGTTTCTCCAATACAATGCAGCTTTCTTGGTAGGTTCTCAAGTCTGGCACACAGCAGGAATACTATAGGTAACATCACTATGGCCTTTGGCGAGGCACTTGAAGGTTATGCGCTTCTTCCAGAGCTAGAGCATCCGATGTTTGATCCTGCACTTATTCCCCCCGAAATCTGGTCGCCTCGTAAGGTGGCCGAACTGAATGCTATGCTGGCCAGGTTAGAAGCCCGCAAGGTCGATCGCATCGTCATGCCCGAAGCCGGCAGCGGCTTTCGTGGCAGCAATGCCATCCGCACTTACTGCCAAGCTTACCTGCGTCGCTGCTTGGTCCTCATCGGGAGCGCTTACGACCTGTTCTTCATCGAGAATGGACTGGTCAGCATGATGTGCCTGCGCGCCATCTATGAAACCGTCGCATCCTTCTTGGACTTCGAGAAAAAGCTCCAAGTGCTGATTTCACAGGGCGACTTACAGGCGATTTTCGACTTCTCTAAGCAGCGCACCCATTTCACGAAGGATCAGCATCTCATAGACACGATAGGCGAACAGATAAAGGCCACTAATGTGCTGACCCAGGTCGAAAAGATGGCGAAGTTGCGCCGCAACATCATGAAAGAATATAATTTTCTATCGGAGCATACCCACCCCAACAGCTTCGGCACGGTTCTGTATTTTGCCGACCTCAAAACCGAGTACGCAGCCGATGCCGTAACCTTTTCCGATGGTGGCCCAGACCCGCGAGCGGACCTCCAATGGATCCTCGTGGCTGCGGACCTTCTTAGATATTTTGAGGACGCCTTAGACCGTATCGAAACTGAGTTACCCGCACTCAGCGCCGAGGGCGCCGCGGCAGCGCCGAATAAGGCTAAGCCGTGATTAAATCACTCCTTAATCTGCGAATCATCAGCCACCGGCAGGCGTAATCCACCAGCCCCGCGGACCTGTTTGTATCTCCGCCCAATAATCACTGGGGTCCCAAGTATTTCTCCAGGATGAGTTGTGCATAGTCCTTCTGGACATTGAGAGATGAATTCCGCTTGTAGTGTTCGTCCGCAATTCGCGGATGGCTGTGGCCCAATAAGGCGCTCGCGAAGTACGGCATGTCGCTTTGCGCATCAGAGGCAGTCGTGGCGCCAGCGGTCCGAAACAAGTGCGGCGAAATCGCTATGCCAAGGGTCTCCTGAGTGACCTGGGTTATGAGTTTGCCAACATCGCGCGCGGACATAGGGCCGCCAGACGACACCCAAAGCTTGTTCGTTTCCTTCGTTGAAAGGCTGAGAAGGATCGGCCGAGCCTCTTCGAGATATAGCTCGATGTAAGGGGTGAGCCAGACGGCGATCGGTCGTTCTTCCGGTCGCTGTTTCGTTTTGGTTGCCCTTGCTGAAATGCAAATCCACCATTGCCCTTCAATTTTCCGGAACGTTTTGCCGATCTCGAGAGACGCGAAATTCTTCCTTCTGGTCGGGTTTGCTGCAAGCAGCGCAATCATAAGACCATTACGAATGGCGCGCGCCCGTTTCACGGGTGTCTCTGTGAAGTTTTTGGCTTCAACAACGAGCGTTAGACCCGCCTTGACGACCTGTTCTGCGTAGACAAAGCGGTTGAGCTTTGACCTAGGCTCCTGCATCAGCTCAAGATCCCTTTCAATTTCGACGAGCCAGGTGAAGTTGGTCTTGGGGGAAACGAGCTGTGCCGCCCGCCTGAGCTTGTAAATGCAGTTCCAAGCCGTGACGGAATTTATCTTGCCTTCGAAGTCCAACATGTAGGCTTCGACGTTCTCCGGAATTACCTGACTTGCTGGCGGAGCGTCTGGATCAAGACGCCCCGTGCGCTTTAGAAAGCCCAAAAATCGACCATAGCGACGGGCATAATCATCCAGACTTTCTGGAGCCAGATGACATCCTGATCCTCCTTTCTTCAGGCGAACGCTCGGCCGGCAAGCCACCTCCCATGCCTGCCTCTGGGGTTTTGGCCATTCACCGATCCGAAGTGTCTGCAGTCCGGCCCTGGGGTTCGTCATTCGGCAGCCTCCAGCTCTTCGTCCAGGCGCTTCTTGATGATGTCGTTGAATGCCTCGTTGGCGAACGTCGTCTCCAAGGCGACGTAGAACCGCATAGTGGTCGTGATATTCTTATGCCCCAAAAGCTGCCGGGCACGTTCGTACTGACCCGGGAACGCCTTGATGAAGATCGCGGCGGCCGCGTGCCGGAATTGGTGGACGGTCAGCCGCAGTCCAGTCGCTTCGAAGACCCGGTCAGTGATCTGCAGGCTTAAAGTTCGCGACGTCTTCACTCCTCCGGTTTCACCTGGGAAAAGCCATGGTGCGTTGAATCTCCGAAGCAGAACTGGGCGGAAATCGTTGATGTATTCGTCGATCAGTTCTCCAACCTCGGGGAGAATCTTGTGTTGCAGTTGAACCCTGTTCTTCACGTCCTCCTTTGGAAATACGAGCCAATACGGTTTGTCTATTCCGCCGGGCTGAATGAGGTTCTCTTCAAGCTTGATTTTGATCAGGTTGTTCAGCCGGACCGGGGCAATGGACTCGATCGCTATCGCGACCGCGATGCTGGCGTTTACCGCTGCCTTTATCGGCGCCGTATGGCGGTCCCGCCTGGCCTCCACCATCATGGCGCGAGGCAGCCTCACCACCTTGTCCCAGACTCCTTCAGTCAAGACCGCCCGAATGACATTCAAGTTCTTTTCAGTAATACCCCCTTCCCTATACTCCTCTATCGCGGCGCGGATATCGTCGAGCTTCGCCAAATCAGCTTCCGGCAGGCACTTCGTCTCTCTGGCGACTGAAAGAAGTTTCCAGGCCAGGTCGATAGTCCATTTGTCAGGTTCCTCTCCGCTCACCTCCCAATAAGCGTTCAACACCTCTTCGACCAAGTCCGGGTCAAGCAGGTCTGCTAGTGATTCTAGGCTCTCTGCTGGATAGCCCTGCTTTACCGCCATGCGGGCGAAAGCCTGCAGTTCCCGCCGGCGGGTGTCGATCGTGATCTGTTTGCATGGCCGGATTCTTTTGCCTCGAATCCCGCGACGAACCTTTTTGAACCGCTCCAGGTAGGTCTCAATCTGCTGCCGCAGCTTTTCGGCGAAACTTTCCCACGGCACCTTGGTGAGCGACTTCACCGGCGGCTCAGCCAATCGCTGCCGGGGCCAACCCGCGATGTCGTCCAGGCAGGCGTTCCAAGCCCGGGCAATCCGTCGGCGTGCCGCATCGTCAGCGGCAAGAGCCGTCGTCGCCGCCCGGTACTTCATGTACTCATCCAACGCCGCCTCATTGACCTGGCTCGGCTCAACGGCCTTGGCGGATGCAAAGCGAATCAGTCCGGAAAGCCGGTCGCGACGGAATTCGTCGGGTATCTCGGCCCGAAGGGTCACCCACGTCGGCGACAGCGCCATGCCGTGCTTCGGCAAGTTCTTGGCGCCGGCGAACCAAGCCAGGCAGGCCTTCACATTGGCCTTGTGGTTCGACAGCGCTTTTTGGATTGCAGCCGACGTGCGCATGATGCAGCCGCTGAATTGCGGCGTTAACGCCCGACCAGCGTCCGGGAATGCTTTCCGGCGGCCGGCCGATGCCCATGCAGACCTGACGCACCGAACACGACCAATGGGTCTTCTTGCTAGCGCTCAGATCTGGTGCCGCGTCGATCGCCTTCAGTACATCGGCCATCGAAGGCTCAAGCAACTCGATTTTGGTCATTAGGCGAGCGTCCTTGGCGCTCGTTGATGATTAGGGTTCCTCGTCGTGTATATCGGTGCAGATTGGGAAGTAGTCAAGGCTATAGAGGGTATCTATACGATCACATTACTTCCTAATACTTATTGCCGCTCGTTCTTAATTGTGTATGTCTATGTATAGTGATCGATGTATATTCCTCCCCTAGACCGGTTCCTCCCGCTCAGCGTTCGCTTGTCGAAAGCCTCTGACGGGACTTCATCCACTGAAGAATGGCCGCCTCGCTGTAACGAATGGCGCGACCCACTTTAATGTACGGCGGCCCATCACCGCGCATTCGCGCCTTCGCCAGCCAGGACGTACTCACCTTAAGAACGCGGGCTGCCTCAGCCGCCGTGAGCAAAACGACCAAATTGGGCGGCACCGGTCTGTGCGGTGTGCTCGCACTAGCGAGCGATGATTGTGAAGTCATTCTAGGTGCTCCTGACCTGCTGTGGTCCAAGCATCCTTGGACCGTCAGGAGCTAAGATCGGCAACGCTCCGCAATCTTTCCCATCGACATATGGGGGTTAGCCGACGCGGGGGTTCTGTCGATCCGTGTTAAGCAAGCGTTTACGACTGCGCTCCAGTCGTTTTCCGCACGCTTCTGGGCTGGGTGAGCACATATAGCGATCAAGGAAAGGCTCGAGCGCCTGGGCGGCTTCGAACAACCACCCGCCTCGCTTTCGAGTACGGCGATCCTTGTTTAGGTTGGGCTCGACGCCCGCCTTCTTGGCGATCTCGAGCAATAGGCTGGTGAATTCATCGTACCAGCCGAGAACATCGCGACCGTCCTTCGATGCCATGCCGGTTAGTTCGGCGTAGGCGCCCAGGCAAGCGCCGGAAATCTTAGCGGCATCCTCTTTGAAGGTGTCGATCAGCTCGTGCGCCCGTTTAATGGATCCGATGGCGGGATCGCGCGCCAGCATCCTAGCCGTCTGAGACGTGGTCTCCACTTGTACGTGAGTCTGAAACCCGGTCTCGTGACCGTTAAGAAGCTCGGCGATCTCGATTAGACATGTACCAGCCCGTCGTAGAGCGCCCGCGACTGGGAGAACCTGCTTAGCCTGTTGTTCTGCCAGCCATGCGCCATGGATCGCCGCGAGCTTCATGTAAAGATCATGGACTGCCGCATCATCGAACACCGCCGCTGCGCCAAGCCCGGCCAAAACGCGCTTGAGCTCCTCCCTTCCAAGCGTTGGAGTAGCCAACGATGTTCCTCTAATGGGCAACCGTTTCATGGCAGAATCGCTATCGCTCCCAGGAGCGAAGTCTAAATCGTATTCGGCAACGGCAGTAGGCGCTCTGCCCCCAAAGGTCGGACCTTCGTGCACCCATCATCAATGCGGAAGGAACGTTGCGTCGTCGAGCGCTACTGGTCCCGTTCCAGCGTGGTCAGCAATATCTCTTCGACATCCACGGGCACCGTGAGGTTTCGAACAACCTTCGGCCAAAGCTCGATAGGCGGCGAGGCAAGCAGATCCTTCGAAAGCGTCACGACGTGAAGATCATCGTTGAGATGCGCTCTGAGCCCGCAATGCTGGGCGCGGCATGCGACCCGTGGATGACATTCGCGATAATGGCAGATTCGACCAAGGTAATACCCGGTGGTATCAGCGAGGAAGATATCGGCCCCGAGGTTAATGGTCTGAGCTAACCCCTTAAGGCGCCGACCGGCACGCGCCAGCGGGGTCAAATCCATCGTCCGCTCGATCGTTACGAGAAGATCGACGTCTTTAGGGATGGCCTTGGCGGTTGTTATGGAGCCCAAAAGTGCAATGCGTCGCACACCCGGACAGAGACGCGCAGCCCGCACAAAGGAATGAGCCCAAAGCAGTAACGGCTGACGCGGCTCGACAACCGAAGGCGAAGGATCGCGAGGTCGATGCCGCCGCATTTTGCTCATACAGCACCGTGCACCCAAAGGGACTTCAATCGCCGAGGTCGGCCTCGTACCATATGTTATTGAATTCATCTTCTACGCCCCAGCCGACCGAACTTGCGCGTGACCTCAGTCTTCCGAGGCGTTCAGCGTAGACACGCCGCTCGGCTACCGGCAGATCCAGGACGCGTTGTACGGCCCGGTCATACATGTGGATCAGCCCAACAAAGTAGCGCTCATCTTCAAAGGCATAGGATTCAACGAAGCTAAACGCCTCCTCGCAATAGAAGACCGACAACTCGGCCAGCCCATCCGGCTGTCCAATCGCCTTTTTGTAATCTGCGATCGCCTTCTTGGCCTTTGAGATCGATACAAGCTGGTTTCTCATCAAGTCAGGACAAATCCAGCGCGAGATAATCGCCTTGAAGGGAGCAAGCTGATCCGAACCCAGGCCCAAACGGGCATGCAGGAATCCCTGGTTGTCCCTGTCCAGGGCATAGAGGTCTTGGACCAGCCCCAGGAGGCCCGCGCGGCCGAAGGATTGGAGTGCCGCCTTGACGGCCTTCCAGCTTGGCAACGTGCCTTTCTCGCCGGCCACGCCCACAAAATCCTTCGGCAATGGATTGGTCCCTCACATTACCAAATGCGAGCTGGCTTCGTGCAAGGTCGCCATTCGCGCTTTCGGCCGATGTCCGCTTCACCCCCAAAAGCGACCGTTTGCTGCGCTGCCGCGAAATGACGCGATGGGCCAAAAGCGACATTTCGCACCGCAGCAATCCGCGAGCCCGCTTAGGGCAGGTACTGGCGAATTCTCGCCAGCAGTTGGCGCGGGCTGTAGGGTTTCGGCACATATTCATCACAGCCTGCCGCCCGCGCCTTCTGCTCTTCGCCACTGAGCGCGTAGGAGGTGACCGCGATAATCGGAATCGAACGCAAGGCGGGATCGGCTTTGATCCGGCGCGTCACCTCGTAACCGTCAATGCCCGGCAGTTGGATATCCATCAGGATAAGATCGGGCCGCTGTTTCGTAACGGCTTCAAGCGCCTGCTCTCCGCTCTCGGCCTCTGTGATTTCGTAGTCGGTGGCGGAAAGCAGATCGCGAATGATTTGGCGGTTATCCTCCTGGTCCTCCACCACCAGAATGCGCTTGCTCATGCCGTCTCCACCTGCCGCTCAACGCGAACCGGGATCGTAAATGAAAAAGTCGAGCCCCTGCCGACCTGTGACTCAAGCCAGACTCTGCCGCCATGCATCTCGACGATGCGTTTGGAAATGGCGAGTCCCAAGCCGGTGCCACCCTTCTTGCGGGTGATCGCATTGTCGGCCTGCTGAAACTCCTGAAACAGCTTGGCCTGATCGACGGCGGAGATTCCGGGTCCAGTGTCCTGCACCGACAAATGGAATGATCCATCAGTCGCACTGGCTTTGATGACCACTTCGCCAGTATCAGTAAACTTGATAGCGTTGCCGACGAGGTTGATCAGCACCTGTGTCAAGCGCCGACCATCGCCATGACCCGCAGGCAGTTTGGGAGACACATCGACCTTAAAAGTGAGCTTCTTGTCGGCGGCCAGCGGCTCAAGCGTGCTGCGGACTGTTTGGGCAATATCTTCAAGGGAGTACTCAGTCAGTTCGAGTACGAGTTGGCCGGCTTCGATCTTCGACAGATCGAGCACGTCATTGATCAAGCCGAGCAAATGTCTCCCGTTGCTCTCGAGCCTTTTGAGCACGCCCATCGTCTTTTCCGGCAGTTCGCCGTAGATGCCGTCCGCCATCAGTTCGGTATAGCCCAAGATGGCGTTGAGCGGCGTGCGCAGCTCGTGGCTCATGTTGGCAAGGAACTGCGATTTGTGCTGGCTGGCGACTTCAAGCTGGCGGCTCTTGTCCTGGATTTCGTCGAACAGCCGCACGTTCTCGATGGCGATGACCGCCTGGTCGGCGAAGGTCGACACTAATTCGATCTGCTTATTTGTGAAGGGGCGGACCGTATGCCTGATCAGCACGAACACGCCGATGGAGACACCCTCCCGCAGAAGCGGCACGCCGAGGATAGTGCGTGCGCCTTGCTGCTCCTTAACTGCGGTCAAAGTGTACTCTGAATCGGCCCGGATATCGTGGACGTGGACGACCTTACCTTCGAGCACCGCACGCCCGGTGACCGAGCCGCGCCCGCGTGTCAATTCGATAACCTTCCACTGCTCCTGCAGCTCGGGGGGAAACCCGTAGCTCGCCGCATACACGTAGTTGGAGCCTTTCTGGCGAAGGGTGGCAGCCATATCGGCTTCACACAGACGCGCCGCCGATTCGACCAACGTATCGAGCACAGTTTGCAAATCGAACGTCGAACGACTGATGACCTTGAGTACGTCTGCGGTTGCGGTCTGCTGCTGCAGCGATTGTCGCAATTCGCTGAGCAGCCGCGTGTTCTCGATGGCGATGACGGCCTGGGCAGCGAAGTTCTGCACCAACGCAATCTGCTTCTCGGTGAAGGGGCGGACTTCCTGCCGGTAGATAGCTATCTGCCCGACAAGCTCATCGTCTTTGAGCATCGGCACATTAAGCATGGTGCGTGCCCCAGAGAGATCGAGGAGGGCAGACCGTGTGGGGTCTCTTGTATAAGCAGGGTCAGCCCGAATATCTTCGACTTGAACTATCTGCTTCGTCGCCGCTACGCGTCCAAGTGTGGTGGCGGGATTTAGCCTTATGACGGGCTCGCGCCGACGCGATTCGGCGAATGCGGGCGGTGCCCCATGCAAAGCGACGATGCGGTATGCGTCGTCTCCCTCTGGAAGAAATAGCATGCCAAACTTCGCACCACAGATGCGCACAGCGTTTGCCAGCAGTGTTTCAAATACGGGCTTCAGGTCGCCGGGCGACGAACTGATGACGCTCAACACTTCGGAAGTTGCCGTCTGCTGTTCCAAGGATTGCCGCAATTCGTTGAGCAGCCGCGTATTCTCGATGGCGATGACGGCCTGCGCGGCAAAGCTGGAAACGAGTTCCACCTGCTTCTCAGTGAATCCGACAGGCTCCTTGCGGTAGATGACGATGGCACCGACCAATTCGTCATCCTTCAGCATCGGCACGGCCAGCACCGCTAGGATACCGGCGTCGTCCACAGCGGTGCGGAACAAGGGGAAGCCATCGCGGTAGCCGGAGGTGTCGCGCAGGTCCGCGATTTGAGCGGGTTTGTGGGTTCTTGCCACTATCGAGATAGGCACCTCCGGCGGTGGGCGGAACAGTGTCCCGATCCGCCACGCCTCGGTGTAGGGCGGCGGCAGATCGCCAAAAAACGCAGCGGTGCGGAACGCATCGCTTTCGGAAAGCCACAGCGCGCCGTAGCTCGAACCGCACAGCCGTACCGCGTTGGCGAGCATCGCCTCGAACACCGGCCCCAACTCGCCCGGTGAACTGCTGATGACTTTCAGCACCTCCGACGTTGCCGTCTGCCGCTCCAAGGATTCACGCAACTCGCTCAGCAGCCGCGTGTTCTCGATAGCAATGATGGCCTGAGCGGCGAAGTTCTGTACTAACGCAATCTGCTTGTCAGTGAACGGCTTAACTTCTTCACGTTCAATGCCGAAAACACCAATCAGTTCTTCCTCTCTAATCATTGGAACGGCCAGTAATGTTCGCACCTTCGACTGCTCGACCGCCCAGACAGCGAGCGGTTCGCGCTCTAGATAAGCCTGGTCTTCAGAGAGGTTCGGCACGTGGACGATCTGCCGTGTCAGTGCAGCACGACCGATTGGCGTCAATGGACCGAGCTTAAGCGCCTGGGGCTTCATCTGCTCGATGAAGCCGACCTGTCCATGCGAGGATGCCACGATCCGGAAACCATCGTTTTCAGCGCGGAATAGGAAGCCGGATTTGGCTTCGCAGATGCGCGTTGCATTCCTCAGCATCGACTGGAATACCGGCTCCAGATCGCCGGGCGAGCTGGATATGACGCTCAGCACCTCGGATGTCGCCGTCTGCTGCTCTAACGACTCGGTGAGATCGTCGGTACGCTGCCGCAATTCGTTGAGCAGCCGCGTGTTCTCGATGGCGATGACGGCCTGGGCGGCGAAGTTCTCAAGTAACTCGATCTGGTTGTCGGTGAATGGCTGGACTTCCTGGCGGTAGATGACGATTGCGCCGGTCAACGTGTTGTCTTTTAGCATCGGCACGCAGACCATAGATCGCGCGCCAGCTAACTGGGCAGGCGGACTTGGTAGAGTTTCAGCCGCATCGTCTACGGTATGGCTTACCCGCTTCGTCTGCATGGCACGATCAAGTGGGCTGCCCGGTACCGGTTGAAACGCCTCGTGCTGCCTATGAAACTCGGCGAGTTTTGGCGGAAGGCCCGCACCCGCTGCGAGATGGAACGCATTGCCGTCAAAGCGCAACAGGGTGCCAAATCTTGCATCGCAAATTCGGATCGCATTCTCCAGCATGGCCTGGAAAACAGCCTCCAGATTACCGGGTGAACTACTAATGACTTTCAGAACCTCGGATGTTGCCGTCTGCTGCTCCAACGACTCGGTGAGATCGGCTGTGCGCTGGCGCAATTCGTTGAGCAGTCGCGTGTTCTCGATGGCGATGACGGCCTGCGCAGCAAAGTTTCTGAGCAACTCAATTTGCTTGTCAGTGAACGGGCGGACCTCAGTTCGGTAGACACCAATGCTACCTATCGGTACCTTGTCCTTAAGCATTGGAGCGGCCACCAGGGTACGCAGGCCGACCTTATCGGCACCAAAGACCAACATCGGATCGCCTTCGCGATAGCCCCTTTCCTCGCGGACATCGAGAATATGGATTACCTGTCCAGTCCGCATTGCGCGAGCCGTGGCGCTGTGCGGTCCTGGCCTGCGCACGCTCTGCATGAACTTCTCAAGGGCGGGCGGTACCCCAAGCGTAGCGCCGACGTGAACCACGCCATCGTCCAAGCGAAATAAAACTCCGAAATTCGCCTCGCAGATGCGCGTTGCTTTCTCCAGTACGGCCTTAAAGACCGGCTCCAATTCGCCCGGCGATGAACTGATAACGCTCAATACCTCCGATGTCGCCGTCTGCTGTTCCAATGAATCGCGTAATTCATTAAGCAGCCGTGTATTCTCGATAGCGATAACGGCCTGAGCGGAAAAGTTCTCAAGCAACTCGATCTGTTGGTTGGTGAAGGACCGCACCTCCTGTCGGTAGATGATCATAGCACCGACGATCTCATTTTCCTTGAGCGTTGGTACGACGATGAGGGTGCGCGCGCCGGTCAACGCAACAAAGCTGCGGCGCTGCGGATCGTCCTGCGTGGCCCGATGGTCAATTACGTCGGCAATCTGGGCCGCTCGCTTCGTCGTCAACGCGCGCATCAGCGCTGTATTGGGGGCAAGCTTCAAAAAAGGGTCGCGCCGTCTAAACTCAACATAGGCCGATGGTGCATTGTGCATGGCAACAACGCGAAAGCTGTTGTCGGCCTCCCTTAGCGTGAGGACACCGAATTTGGCCTCGCAGATGCGCGTCGCCTTCTCCAGGATCGCCTCGAAAACCGGCTTTAAATCTCCCGGAGACGAACTGATGACTTTGAGAATCTCGGAAGCGGCGGAGAACTGTTCTAACGCCTCGTCCCGTTCGCGCGTGAGCAGCGCAATCTTCGTGTCGGCGTTTGTGCTGGCAGGGTTGCGACGCCCCCTGACCTTGGGCGCATTGGAGCGGCTTAGCGTCGTCGCCTTTCGGCGTCGCGCTGCAATTGGTTTGCCGCCTGCTCTGGAGCGCCGTCGCATTGCCTCCCCCAAGGCTCAGGACAAGGCATCGTACGGGGTCAAACTAGCACAATGGCAGTGGCCGCGTGTGACTTCCAGCACAGAAGGCTTAGCAGGTGCGCCACCTCTGGAATGGACTGACCGCACTCCTGCCGCTCGGGGCCGCCAAAGAGTGGGCGTATGCCCGGTCTGAAAAGAGCGAGTGAACGTTCCGCAATGCGTCAATTGACGGTGGCCTAATGACGCTATGGGTCAGAAGCTGCCTCGCTCGCTTGGGGCAGTAATGTCCGCTGTGCCCCCGAAAGCTGCTGCGACAATCGCCGACTGCGGCGGCAGTTAAGGGCCAAAAGCGGCGCCACACTCTTTGCATCGAGGCAACCGCATGTCGAGCCGCGCTTTACAGGTCCGGTGGCGTTCCATAGAGTTGGCCGCCAATGAGCTCGCAAAATCACAAGCGCGTTGCAACGACCAAACCGGCACCCCTCGGGGTGTCCTTGGGCGTGCGCGCGGGGTGATCGCGAAAGCATAAGAGTCCGAGGGCCCGCCGGTAACGGTGCGGGGCCTCCTTCGATCAGCCCACGCATTCCCGGCACAATAGTGGAGAATGCGCGATGAGCCTGGATACCCCCGTTGAAGCACGGCGAGCGGCGCGGCGCGTGTCTACGCCTACCGTCGTCATTGTCGGCGCCACCGGCGCAGTGGGCATGGAACTGCTACGCTGTCTGGAGCAACGCGGCTTCCCACTCGCGTCGCTCCGACTGCTTGCGTCGCCGCGGTCGGCCGGACGTGAAATGTGCTTCCGCGACCGGACCATAATCGTTGAGGTACTAGACCGCGACAGCTTCGAGGACGTGGATATTGCCTTGTTCTCGGCGGGCAGCACTATTTCAAAGCACTACGCTCCGCTCGCTGTGGCTGCGGGCGCGGTGGTGGTGGATAATTCCTCGGCATTTCGAATGCATCCGGACGTGCCGCTGGTGGTACCAGAGGTGAATGCCGCCGTCATAGCCGACCACCACGGCATCATCGCTAACCCAAATTGTGTCGCCATCATCACCTGCGTGGCACTCTGGCCGCTACACCGCAGCCATCGCATTCGTCGCGTACAAGCCGCAACCTATCAAGCGGCCTCAGGTGCCGGGGCGGCAGCAATGGAAGAGCTGCGCGCTTCCACAATGGCTTATCTCGCTGGAGAGACCTATCTGCCACGGGTCTTGAAGCATCCTTACGCCTTTAACCTGTTCAGCCATGACGCCCCTGTAGACCAGGCGACGGGCTACAATGGCGAGGAGTTGAAGGTGGTAAACGAATGCCGCCGCATCCTCGATGCTCCGACACTCCCCATCGGCATCACTTGCGTCCGTGTGCCGGTGCTGAGAGCCCATTCCATTGCGCTGAGCGTGGAGTTCGAGCACCCCCTAGCGGCAGAGGACGTGCGTATGCTGTTGGCAGATGCACCTGGTGTGCGGCTGGTGGACGATACTGCGCACAACCATTTCCCGATGCCAGTCGAGGCCCAGGGACAGGGCGATGTGCTAGTGGGACGTATTCGGCAGGACCTCGGCGACCCGTCCGGACGTTCCGTCGCCCTATTTCTGGCTGGTGACCAGTTGCTCAAGGGCGCCGCGTTAAACACCATACAGATCGCTGAACAGTTGATCCATCGAGGATGAGATAGAAGCAAGTGAGTTCTGCTTCGGGTCAATTTCTGCCGCGCCATCTCACGGAATGCGCGGCTGCTTTACCCCCGATACTGTTGCAAAAGTCGTTTTGCAATGGTGGTCGGAAATTCTGCGGGCCGCCGATGCGACTTTCGTGTAAAGATGTGGGGGGCCTCATCTCCCCACGTTAAA
>Ga0210394_10006059_pt1 | contig 13255 bp, 15 predicted proteins | sample IncBWC12MmetaG_FD_160121 | JGI IMG/M metagenome (GOLD analysis project Ga0210394, IMG submission 160121) | Forest soil microbial communities from Barre Woods Harvard Forest LTER site, Petersham, Massachusetts, United States - Inc-BW-C-12-M | ecosystem: Environmental > Terrestrial > Soil >...
ATACGAGCTCCCGAATGGGCAGCGCCGCCGTCTTGCGCGATTGCGAAATCTTGGCCGAAGTCTCGGGGTATGAAGAAACGCCATATTCGAGCAGGCTTTTCCGGGATGTGGAACAGCTCCAACGCCGGGTGAATTTTGGCATCGAGCAGGTCGATTTGTTTGCCGTCGCCGCCGGTCCAGGGTCTTTTACGGGACTACGTGTGGGATTGACCGCCGTGAAGGCTTGGGCCGAAGTGCATCGCAAGCCCATCGCGGCGATCAGCGGACTCGAAGCCATTGCCGCCGCCGAGTTCCAAACCGGCGGAACTCCTAGCACTACTACGAGCACTACAAATCGGTACGTTGCGCCGTTTTTAGATGCTCGGCGTGGTCAAGTTTTTGGCGCCATCTACCGGCAAAAGTCCGAAGACGGATCAACTCTCTTTCTAGAGAGCGATGAATCAATTCTCTCGCCGGAAGAGTTTTTGGAGATGGTAAAGGGAAAAGTGGGCGCCGATTCGGTGGATTTTGTCTCTCCTACGCCCGAAGCAATCGCTGTCGCTCGCCTTGGCGAGGTTTTTCCGGGCACGCGTATTATTCCCGTTTCGGCAGCGCTCGCGCCGTCGATCGGCCGATTGGGATTTCACCGAGCCGGCCGCGGAGAGGTGGTCGATGCGATCCGCGTCGACGCGAATTACGTGCGGCGGTCGGATGCCGAAGCGGCCTGGAAGGACGGATAATTGCAGCCCTCGTCTGTAGAGGCGGGGCTGCGTCGCTGATGAGAAATTCCTCGCCTCTAAAGAGGCAGGGCTACAGCAGTCGGGTTCGCTTTTAGCGAATTTGAGAGGCAGCTGCACGATATGGATCCGACGGAAGGGAAAATCAACGTCACGGACGGTGTGCCGGTGCGGCCGATGTCTGGATCGGATGCGTCTGCTGCGTATTCCATCCTAAAGGAAAGCCCGGAAGCGTCGATGTGGTCGAGTGAAAGCTTGGTCGAGTCAGCCTCCAAAGGGATCGCGCTGGTGGCGGAGTTGGATGGCAGCATCGCGGGAATAGTCGTCGGCCGAGTTGCGGGGGACGAATTCGAGATCTTGAATCTCGCCGTCGGTAATGCTTGGCGGCGGCGCGGAGTGGCCACAAGTTTGGTAGGCGCCGCCCTTGACCGCGCCCAAAGTGCCGGAGCGAAACAGGTTTACCTGGAAGTTCGAGCATCCAACGACGCCGCGATTACCCTTTACACTCGAATGGGATTTCGCGTGTGCGGCCGCCGGCCAAAGTATTACCGCGACCCCGTCGAAGACGCCGTGCTGCTCGATTTCCACAATCCGGAACTCGATCTGTAAATTTGCGTTGAATTATGCTTGGCGGGCGCAACGCATTGTGCTAGCTTCGGGTTGTTATGTAACATTCCATTCACAATTCGGTCGCTCAGGAGGCAATCTATGCCGACCTTGACCCAGGAGATTCGGGAGCAACTTCTGACATATGATCAGGAGTTTCAAAAGCTCTCGCAGTTGCATTCGGAGTACGAAGCCCAGCTAAAGCAGCTCAAGCACTCGGCCTACCTCAATCTGGAAGACCTTCAGCAAGAAGCTACCCTTAAAAAATTAAAGTTGAGAGTGAAAGACGCGATGCAGCGCCATATCGAGCAGCGCCTGCATTCGCCCGCTTCGCGCTAGCCCTCCGGTACGCCGCCAATTGAGATAGAATATTTGTGTCGATACAGGAGTGTCGCCGCGTTTCCTCCTGACAAGGAAGTGCATGGTCAAAGACGGCTACAAGTTTGCCGCCGCGCCTCTCGCAATTGGCATAATCGCGCTGCTTCTTCAGTGGATTGTTTTGGGTAGCTTGCTCGTTGTCCTCGGCGTTTTTGTGGTGTTCTTTTTTCGCGATCCGCGGAGGACGCCTCCATCCGATCCGAATTTGATTGTATCCCCCGCCGACGGTAGCGTGATGGAAGTCGTGGAAGAATCGCTCGGGTCCAAGCCGGGGCGCCGCATCAGCGTGTTTCTCTCGATCTTTGACGTGCACGTCAACCGCTCGCCCGTGGCCGGGCGCATCACGGCGATCGAGTATCGCACCGGGAAATTTTATGCGGCGATGCGTGGCCGAGCGTCCGCGGAGAACGAGCAAAACGCGTTTCACGTCTCGACCGATCGCGGGGAAGTGGTCTTCAAGCAGATCGCCGGGTGGGTCGCACGGCGTATTGTTTGTTGGAAATCGGTCGGCGATTCCGTGATTCGGGGCGAGCGCGTGGGTATGATACGCTTCGGTTCGCGCATGGATATTTGGCTGCCGGAAGGCGTTGAGATTCTGGTTCGGCCGGGCGAGCATGTGTCGGCGGGTTCCAGCCCGCTCGCACGATGGAAATGAACGAATACGAACAGCACGAACTGGGGTTTCCGGGCGCCCGGCGAGCGAATCTGAGGCTCCGCCGGGGCGTTTATCTCCTGCCCAGCTCTTTAACCGTGGCCAATATGCTTTGCGGTTTCTATGCCGTGATGGCCACGCTCAAAGGCGGCGGAACGGATTTGGATAACGCCGCGAAGGCCATCGGCCTGGCTATCCTCTTCGATTCCTTTGACGGGTTTGTGGCTCGAGCCACGGGGACGAGCAGCGAATTCGGTAAACAATTTGACTCGCTGGCCGACATGGTCAGCTTTGGAATCGCGCCGGCGGCTCTGGCGTTTACTTGGGGAGTTCGGGGGATCGCCGAGACAGATTTTCTCGACATTCGCAAGCTCCACCAGATCGGCTGGTGGGTGGCGCTTTCCTTTGTGATTTGCTGTGCCTGGCGCCTCGCTCGGTTCAACATTCAAGGTATGGCGCCCGGATCGGGTTCCAAATATTTTGTGGGCTTGCCGTGTCCCGCTGCCGCGGGGCTGATTGCCGCCACGGTGCACGCGATCAAGACGCCGATCGAAGACTGGCGCTGGTCGGTTTTCTGGATGGTGGTCGTCATCGGGGACGCGGCACTGATGTCGAGCACGGTGCGCTATCGCAGCTTCAAGGATATCCCTGTGGCGGCGCGGCAACGATCGATCTTTGTGATCGTGATGGCGTTGCTGGTCTGGCTGATCGTTGCTTACTCGGAAGTGGTGCTCATGGTGATCGCGACGGTGTTCGTGACTTCCGGAATTACCCTTCAATTCGCGCGGATGGCTCGCCACTATTTGGTCTCGCGCTCCGTCAAACCATGAGTTCCTCCAACGAAGCGGTTCGGGTAGTCATTGCGGGGGCGTCTTCTCTTCTCGGCAAGGAACTGAATCAATGGCTGGAGGAATCGCATTTTCCAGCAGTGGATGTTCGCCTTGTCGATGAAGAGATCGTCGCGGGGACGCTGACCGAAGCGGGCGGCGAGCCTGCGATCATTGAAACTGTCGAAGAGGACAGCTTCGACCGGGCTCGATTTGCGTTTTTTGCCGGCTCGCCGGCATTCTCGAAGCGTCACGCCGCGGGTGCGCGCCGCGCTGGCGCCACCGTCATCGACCTCAGCGGCGGCCTGCTCGGGGAAGCAAACGCGCGGCCCTGGATCCCGTCTCTGGACGCGGTGCTTGCGCCGCCCGCGGTAAGCGCCACGTCCGGTGAGCCGCAGAGTTTGTTCGTGGTGCCCTCCGCTCCGGCCGATTTCGCAATTTCCGTTTCCGCGGCCCTCGCGCCTCTTGGGCTGGATCGCGTCATCGTGACGGCTCATCAACCGGTCTCCGAGTATGGCCCGGATGCCATAGAAGAATTGGAAAGCCAGGTGGTCAAACTGCTGTCGTTTCAGCCCGTGCCGAAAACCGTGTTTGACGCGCAAGTCGGGTTCAATATGCTCTCGAGTTACGGGCCTGAAAGCGGGCTAAGACTGGCCGATGCGCGTGAAAGAATCGTGAACCAGTCTCGAAAATATCTGGAGAACCGCGCGCCGCTGCCCGCCATCCTGCTCGTCCAGGCGCCGGTGTTTCACTCGCACACGCTCGCGGCGTACGCCGAATTCAGGGCCGCTCCGCAGCTCGATGAGATCGTTGCTCGATTGCGGGCTGCGGGCCTAAGGGTGGCCGACGCAAAGGAAGAGCCCCCCACGAACGTGAACGTCGTCGGCGAATCGCGGCCGGTCTTGAAGCAACCGCAGCGCGATCCCAGCATCGAAGCCGGTGTCTGGCTGTGGGGCGCAGCCGACAATCTGCGCGTCCCGGCCGTTAGCGCGGTAGCCATCGCGGAAAAGCTGCTAGCGTCGTGAAAAGCAAAACGAAAATGTACTTGGCCCCCGTACGTCGCGGTGGAGACCAGCTTTGAAATTGTCGGCATCGGCTGTGGCCTTGTGTCTATCTACGACTGTCTTGCTTTCCGCTTGCGGCTATCACGTTGGCGGGACTGGCGCGCTTCTACCCCCGGGCCTGAAAGTCATTGCTGTGCCCGCGCTGAAGAATGACACCGCGAGCTACCGCATCGAGCAGCGCATGACCGAGGCCGTCGTGCACGAATTCATCGCGCGCACGAAGTACCGCATCGTTTCTTCGCCGGATTCTGCGGACGCCGTGCTGCGTGGAGAAATTACGAGTTTCGAGGCCGTGCCGGCGGTCTTTGATACCACCAAGGCACCGACCTCCACTTCCGCCACGGTGAATACGACCACCGCGCGCGCCACTACCATGCTCATCTCCGTTCACATGAAGGTGCTGCTCGAAGAAACCGAGACGAAGAAGACGCTCTACAAAAACGACAACTATCTGTTCCGCCAGCCGTACGAAATTTCCACCGATCCGTCCAAATTTTTTGACGAGCAGGGGCCGGCGCTCGAGCGCATGTCGCGCGATTTCGCCGCTCGCCTCGTTTCCGACGTCCTGGAGAATTTCTGATGCCTTCGGTTTCACCGCAACAGCTTCTGGATCGCCTTGCGAAAGGGAAACCCATCGCCGGGATCTTGCTCGCGGGTTCGGATGGCTACTTGCGGGAGTTGTGCCGGAAGAAGCTGGTCGAGACCTTTGTTGCCGAGGGAACGCGCGACTGGGGCGTGCGAAAGTTTTCCGCCAAAGAGGATGACATCGAAGTAATCCTGGGCCAGGCGCGGACCATGCCGATGCTTGCGCCGCTGCAGGTGATTTTCGCCGGCGACGTGGAGGCCTGGGAACGGTTGGGCGACGATTCGCGGGAATCGCTGGTGAAAGAAATTTCGGAATACTTCGATAATCCCGCCCCGTTCACAATTCTTGTTTTTGAGGCCGCGGCGCTCGATCAGCGAATGCGCCTCGCGAAAGTGCTTGCGGAGAAGACGCTCACGGTTTCGGTGGAGCTTTCTAGCGAGCCGGCCGAACGCGCGCGCCTCGCCATCCCGCTTTCCATCCAGATGGCGGCGGACTTGGGCGCGAGCATCGACCCGGAAGCAGCGGAAGCGGTCTGCGATCTTCTCAACGGTGATTTGACGGCGATTCGCACGGAGCTTGCGAAGCTTGCCGCCTACGCGCGCGTCGGGAAAAGGATTACGCGAGCCGATGTCGATCTGCTGGTCATCTCTTCGCGAAGGTATGAGGTTTGGGATGTGGCCGACATGCTGGCAGCGCGCCAGCCGGGCCGAGCGCTCGAGTTTCTGGACCGGTTGCTGAGAGAAGGGGAGCAAGCGGTGGCGCTGCTCGGGGCGCTTGCGTGGATGTATCGGAAGCTTCTCGAGGCGCAGGAACTGCCGTTGGGCTTGCAGGGATGGCAGGCCGCGAGCCGCCTGAAAATGCGCTCGGAGAAGGCGGAGCTTGCCGTGCAGCAATCGAGAAAATTTCCGAAGGCGCAATTGACGTGTGGCCTGGCCGCGCTCTACGAGGCGGACAGCCGCCTCAAATCCGGCGGAACAAATCAGCGCGCCGTGATGGAATTTCTCGTTGCGCAGCTCGCGTCTCCCGGGGTCGCGTAGGCTGTCGACCGCAGGCAGGTCTTGCTGGGACGGAGGAAAAGCTTTAGCACAGAAGACACAGAGAAAACCGAGAAAAGCATTTCTCTCGGTTTTCTCTGTGTCCTCTGTGTTGAAAGAATTCTGCCCGAAAAAGAGAAAACGCCCGGAATCAACTCCGGGCGTTTCATTTGAATCTGCAAAATTCTGCGTTACGCTTTTGCCGCCGCGCTCAGACCGTTCACCGCCAGGCTCAACCGTGACTTGTACCGGTTTCCCGTATTTTCCTCGAGGACGCCTTTGCTGATCGCTCGGTCGATCGCGGAAAGCGTGGGCCGCAGCAAGCTTCCGGCAGACGCGGCATCCTTCGCGGCGATCGCGCCGCGGAGTTTCTTCATTACGGTCCGCACGCGAGTCGTGTTCGTGCGATTGACTGCCGCGCGCACGTGCGACTGCTTGGCCCGCTTCAAGACCGATTTCTTACGCTTTTTTACTTTTGTAGGTGCGCCCTGCGCCATTCCATTCTCCTATCTTGATAAATTACGGTGGAACTACACTAGCGGACACACAACTTGTTGTCAACGCGATCACGCCAATTCAGGGGCGATTTCCGCGTGGGACAACCACTCTTGGCGGTCTTGCGCTTGTCATAGTGTTGCTGAGTGGGACAGCCAATAGTGGCTGTCCCACGGAGACCGATGTATAGTACCGCGCAGCTGAGACTGATGGAGCCGATCATGGTCTTCAAAAATAGCGTGTACAAGAAATTTGTTCTTGCCGGATTGCAATTGGCCTTGGCGATGGCTTCGATCAGCGCGTCGGCCCCTTCGCTCTTCGCGCAGCAACCCAAATGGGAAAAGCTCGCGCCGTTTCCTGAGCCGGCCGAGGAGATCCTCGGCGCGGCCGCGGGCGGCAAAATGTACGTTTTCGCCGGATTCATTCCCTTTTGGAAACCAAAAGGGCTGGTGTACGAATACGATCCAGCCGCGGATCATTGGACGAAGAAAAAGCCGATGGCTCTTCCTTCCCACCATATCGCATTCACGGAATATCACGGGAAAATCTACGCCTTCGGCGGATTCGTGTATCCGGCCTCCGGCCCCGCTGCGTGGGTGCCCATCAACAACGCCTGGGAGTATGACCCGGCCGCCGATACGTGGAAGGCGCTGGCGCCCATGCCCTCGAAGCGCGGCTCGCCTGTAGCTACCGCGGTGGGTGACAAAATTTATGTGATCGGCGGAGTCACGCTCCTTCCTGGTTCCTCCGATACCGCTTTGAATTTCAACACACCGCAGTTGGTGGTCGGAACAGTTGAGGAATACGACCCCGCGATGAACACCTGGCGCGAGCGAAGTCCGATGCCAACTCCGCGCAATCATGCGTCCATCGGCGCCGTAAACGGAAAGATCTATGTGATTGGAGGCCGGGTTGGCGCAGCCTTCATCGGTTTGGCGTCGGATGAATCCGTGGTCGAGGAATACGATCCCGCCACAGACAAATGGAGCGCTCCGCGCGCCCGCATGCCCACCGCGCGCAGCGCGCTCGGGTACGCAACGATCAATGGGCGAATCTATGTGGCCGGCGGCGAGTTCCAGGACCCGCACATGATGGCGACGTTCCGATCCGTGGAAGCCTACGACCCGGCCAGCAATTCGTGGTCGATCATGCCTCCCATGCCGGTCAGCAGGCACGGGCTCGCGGCCGGCGCCATCGGCAACCGCCTGATCCTCGTGGGCGGGGACGTACAATCGTCCGGTACCGGAGTCGACGTTTCGACCGCCGAGGTGGACGCGCTGGTTGTGCCGACGGCCGATCGCTGAGTCCTGTCATAAAAGTTTGATTGCCTGGAGCGAATTGCAGCTCCCGCTAACTTATTGGCGTATCATGCCTTGCTCGCGTCCTTGACCGCACGTTACCTTTCAAGTACGCTTTGACGTGTTCTCTTTAGAAGGCGGAGGTGCATACCTTATCGGCTGCCTGCTCGACCAAGCCTGACCAGCCGAATTCTCCATGCGACGCACCGTACAAATTGCAGGCCAAGTCGAATCCCTTTTTGGCACACTAGACGAGAACGTCAAATTGTTGGAATCCGCGTTGCGCGTCTCCACGCGTTTGCAGGATGACCACCAGCTTGCCATCGAAGGCGACGCCCCCCAGGTGGATCGGGCTGTCCGCATTGTCGACGAATATAATCAGCTGGTCCGCGAAGGCCGCCGCATGAATCACGGCGACGTGAAGGCGATGATTCGTGTGGCCACGCAGGACCCCAAGACCACGCTGCGCCAGGTCCTCGATCCAGGCGCTCCCGCGCGAGCCCGGGTTTTTGGCAAGAAGCACGTCACGCCGAAGAGCTCCAACCAGCGGCAATACATGGAGGCCATCGAGAAGCACGACATGGTCTTCGCCGTGGGCCCGGGAGGCACGGGCAAAACGTACCTTGCCGTGGCCATGGCGGTTTCGGCGCTCCTCACCAAGCAGGTGGACCGTATCATCTTGGCCCGCCCCGCAGTTGAGGCTGGCGAGCGGCTCGGATTTCTTCCCGGCACGCTGCAGCAGAAAATCGATCCGTACATGCGGCCGCTCTACGACGCGCTGTATGACATGCTGGACGCCGACAAGCTCGAGCGATTTCTGGAGAAGGGAATCGTCGAGGTCGCGCCGCTCGCGTTCATGCGCGGGCGCACGCTGAACGATTCGTTCGTCATTTTGGACGAAGCGCAGAACACGACCAGCGAACAGATGAAAATGTTCCTGACGCGTCTGGGCTTCAACTCGAAGGCGGTGGTCACGGGCGACGTCACGCAGATTGACTTGCCGGCGGGGCGGAAGTCAGGTCTCGTCGAAGCGCTCGAGGTGACCGGAAGAATCGAAGGGATCGCGTTCATCCGGTTCGACGAGCGCGACGTCGTTCGCCACAATTTGGTGCAACAGATCATCAAGGCCTACGAAGAATTTGGCGGAGGCGAGGCGCGGCGAAACGCCTCGTCCAACAATGGCAAGCCTGAATCTTCGAGCTAGTCCGCGGGCGCCGGGGCCGGAAACCGCTTCGGGACTTTTCCGAGTTCGATGATCGTCAACCGCCAGCGCCGCGTGCCCGTGGCAATCCCTCCCTTGCGGAAATTCTACGAACGCGCGCGGCAAGAGCTCGGCTTCGCTCCCGAATCCGTGACCATCGAGCTCATCAGCGACCGCGCCATGGCCCGGCTCAACGAGACCTACCGAAAGAAAAGCGGACCCACCGACGTGCTCTCTTTTCCCGCGAATGGCGCGCACCGCGCAGATGGAGCGAACGAGCCCCGCACGGAGGAATACATTGGCGACATCGCCATCTCGCCGGAAACCGCGCGCCGTAACGCGCGGCGTTTTTCCCGTTCCTTGCCCGAGGAAATGCGCATCCTGATTCTTCACGGCATGATTCACCTCGCCGGATTCGACCACGAGACCGATCACGGCGAGATGGATCGTTTTGAGCGCCGCCTGCGAAAGCGATTGGGAGTCGCGGCACAATGATGACGTTCCTCTACGTGCTCGGAGTCCTGGCGCTCGGCGTGGGCCTCGTCATTTTTTCCTACCTCGACCGGATTTATCGCGAATTGGGCCGCGTGAACAAGGGCCGCGTGCGCGAACACCTGGAATTCTTCGAGAGGGGAATCGAGCCTCACTTCAAGCTGGATCGCACGCGGGCCACGACTGGGTTTCGTCTCCTTGCAAACCTTTGGCTGGTGCTGGTCACGGCGGAGACCGCGCGCGGCGTGATTGTGTTCGTTCCGGGCGCGTGGGACGCCCTGGAGCAGGCGCTCGTGTACGTGCTGGTCGAAGTGCTCTTGCTCGCCCAGTTCATTCCGGATTTTTTGCTCGCGCGCACCAAAGGCCGATGGCTCGTCCGCCTGGCCTTCGTTATTCGGGTGTTTCTATGGATCGTGTGGCCGTTCCGCGTGCTCGAGGATCTCGCCGCTTCTCTGGCGCGCATCTCCGACGAACATCCGGCTGACAGCGCCGCCGCGCAAGGGGAGGGAATTGAAGCCCTCGTGGATGCCGCCGAGCAGGAGGGAATTCTCAATCCCGGCGAAGCGCAGATGATCGAGCAGGTTGTCGAATTCAGCGACAAGCGCGTCCTGGAATTCATGACGCCCCGGCCGGAGGTCGTCGCGATTCGATCCACCGCTTCGGTGGACGAGCTACGGGCTCTGCTGATCAAGACGAAATTCTCGCGCATTCCTGTATTTGAGGGTTCGCTCGACGACATCACCGGCATCGCCTTTGCGCGCGACTTGCTGCAAATTCCCGAAAGCGAAGGGGCGAAGAGAACTGTCGAGGAACTCGCCCGGCCGGCCTTCTTCGTTCCGGAAACGAAGCACGGTTCGGACTTGCTGAAGGAAATGCAGCGCCGCAACCAGCAAATGGCGATCGTCGTCGATGAACACGGCTCCGTCGCCGGCATCGTCACCGTCGAGGATTTGGTCGAAGAGATTATTGGAGAAATCGGAGAAGAGGACCGCGTGCCTTCTCCCGACGCCGTGCGCGAAGCGGACGGCAGCCTGATTCTGCGCGGCAGCGTGTCGGTTGAAAAAGTGCAGGAACTATTCGGCGTGGAATGGGACGTCAAGGAAGAGGAATCCGCCACGACCATCGCGGGCCTGCTCAATCACATTGCAGGACGTGTTCCGGCCGCGGGCGAGCAATTGCAATACGGCGGCTTGCGGTTCGAAATTTTAGAAGCTAATCAGCGCAAGGTGCTGCGCTTGAGGGCACGCCGCCTTCCGGCCGCAGTCGTCGCGGGTTGAGAGTCGATGTCTGGGTGAACTCCGCCCGCGAGTGAAGGTCGGAAAACCTTCAACACAGAGGGCACAGAGAACGCCGAGAAATAAGTTCTCCCCTCCGCTTTTCTCTGTGTCCTCTGTGTTAGAGATTTTCCGACGTGTTGTCACTCCCTAACTGATCAGCTTGGCAATCAGAAATGCCGCACCCGCGGCAAGCCCGCCGGTGACGACGGTTTGCAAACCCCCCTTCAGTGGATGGATGCCCGTAAATCGCCCCTTCACCCATCCGAAGACTGCGAGCGCAGAGAGTGTAAATCCGACCGAATACCAGAGACCGGTTCGCACGTTGGAAAGAATGATGTAAGGCGCGAGAGGAATCAGCCCGCCGATGATGTAGGACACTGCGATGGTCAACGCGCTCGTGCGCGCACGCTTCGGCTGCGGCTCTTCCAGGCCCAGCTCGAAGCGCATCATGAAGTCGACCCAAGCTTTGTCATTTCCGGTGATGGCCTTCACGGCCGGCGCCATTTCCGTTTCCGTCAGTCCGTAATCGCGAAAGACTTTGGCGACCTCTTCGATTTCCACGTCGCGCAACTCCACAATTTCCCGCACTTCTCGCTCACGTTCCGAAGCGTAATGTTCCTGGTCTGTCTTTGCGGCAAGATAACCGCCGAGTCCCATAGCGATCGAGCCCGCGGCAATTTCCGCCAAGCCCGCCGTCACCACCAGAGTCGAAGCGTGTGGATTCGACGCGATGGCCCCCGAGATTCCTGCAGCCAGGGCAAACGGCACCGTCAGCCCGTCGGACATGCCAATGACGACGTCGCGGACCGACTCCGGCGCGGTGAAATGATGTTCCGTATGGGGTGTGGCGGGCATCCTGGAACGTCTCCAGTAGTTAGGCTTTCGTTTGAAGGCGAGAGTTTACACCGGCCATCTCGAACCGCAAGAGTGTAGCACGCAGGCGTTCAGCGAATCAGACGATGTATTTCCACAAACCGCGGGGTACTATGCGAGCATGGCGGAAGAATTCAAGTTCGGATACGTCGCGGTCGTAGGCCGGCCCAATGCCGGGAAATCGACGTTAGTGAATCGGCTGGTCGGCGAAAAAGTGGCGATTGTGACTTCGCGTCCGCAGACCACGCGCAACCGCATTCAAGGTATTGTCAACCAGCCGAGCGCGCAGATCGTGTTGATCGACACGCCCGGGTTGCACCGTCCGGATTCCGCGCTTGGCCGTCAGATGATGAGTGAAGTCAACGCAGCGATTGACGCAGTGGACATCCTCGCTTTGATCATCGATGCCAGCGAAGATTTCGGCGTGGGAGACCGCCGCGCCGTCGAGCGCGTGCAGCGCTTCAGCGGCAAGCGATTTCTGCTCCTCAATAAAGTGGATCGCATTCCGAAATCCAATTTGCTCCCATTAATTGAGAAGGCGGCGAAGCTCGGGGAGTTCGATGAGATCATCCCGATCTCCGCGCAAAAAGGTGAAGGCGTTGACCTTCTCCTCCAAAAAATAATCGCGAACATTCCCGCCGGCACGCCGCAGTTTCCCGTGGACCAATACACCGACCAGCCAGAGCGGTTCCTGGCGGGCGAAATCGTCCGCGAGAAGGCGATGGAGACCACCACGCAAGAAGTTCCGCACGCGCTCGCGGTGCTGGTGGACTCGTTCGAGGAGAGCGAAAAACTGATTCGCATCCGAGCCACGATCTACGTCGAGCGCGAAGGGCAAAAGGGAATCCTAATCGGCCGTGGCGGCGCTTCGCTGAAGGAAATCGGCACTGTCGCGCGGAAAGAGCTGGAAACGATCCTGGGCACGAAAATCTTCCTCGAGCTGTACGTGAAAGTGCGGAAGGACTGGCGCGAGAATCCGCACATCGTGCGCCAGCTGGACTGGCATCAGCAGCTCGAACGAATGGCAAAAGAGTAGCAAGTGCCGCGTCTCCCTGGCCGAGCCGGTCACCCATAAGAGAACGTATCGCGAGTTTTTCCGGCCGGCAATGCACTTCAACTGCCAACAGGCGCGGGCATTCGAACGCAACGATCGATTCCCCCAACTATTTCTCGACTTTCAAGTCGTTCGTTACCGAAAATACTCCCGTAAACCGAATTGCTTTCGTTGGTTCATTGCAGCTTCTCAGGCTCAGTCGCGAAAATGTTCTATCTGATCCGGCTTATGGCTGCAGAGTGCTTGGGGCCTCAGATTTTTCCGAAGATTTCTTGTTCTTCACTTTCTTAGGCTTCTTGGTTTTCGTGTCCGGGTTTTTCTTGATCCAATTGATTGGATTGTAGGAGTGCGAAGTATCCGAACTCTTTGCTGCATTCTCTGAGCCTGCGCCCTGTGCGCCGGGCTCTTGCGCCGCGACTCCAAGGATGCTCGACGAGACAATCATCACAAACGCGGCGAAGACGAAACATGGGTTTTTCATCTTTGATCCTCCGAAGGCCGGGAAATGCATCGGCCTTCAGTAGGCCACGTCCTGTCAGAATGCCGGGGAATTAAAGCAAGGTACTACTCGAATTCGGCAATCCTGACCATTCGATCAGGCCAAACCCTAACGTCCAGGCAGGTCGCCGAGACTTTCTCGAAACTGCAGCTTTCCAGCCCAGCGCCTTGTTATTAAGAACGGCAAGCCTTCATGTATGTGGG
>Ga0210394_10006060_pt1 | contig 13255 bp, 13 predicted proteins | sample IncBWC12MmetaG_FD_160121 | JGI IMG/M metagenome (GOLD analysis project Ga0210394, IMG submission 160121) | Forest soil microbial communities from Barre Woods Harvard Forest LTER site, Petersham, Massachusetts, United States - Inc-BW-C-12-M | ecosystem: Environmental > Terrestrial > Soil >...
TTGATCGAGGAAAGCGGACGGGTTGCAGGACTGCGCGCAAAGACACCGGACGGTACACTCACGATCCGGGCCGATCTCGTCGTCGGCGCCGATGGGCGGCATTCGACGGTACGCGAAAAAGCCGGTCTGACAAGCGACGATTACGGCGCGCCGATGGATGTGCTGTGGTTCCGCGTCACGCGCAAACCGAGCGACAATGCCGATACATTCGGCCACGTCGAGGCCGGCAAAATGCTGGTCATGCTGGATCGCGGCGCGTACTGGCAGTGCGCTTACGTCATTCCCAAAGGCGGTATCGAAACCGTCAAAGCGAAGGGCCTTGACGCATTCCGCGACGCCGTTGTCGGGATGTCGCCGTTCCTCGCGGACCGTATTGGCGAGTTGAAAAGCTGGGACGACATAAAGCTCCTGACCGTCACTGTCGATCGCTTACGGCAGTGGTCACGGCCGGGCCTCATCTGTATCGGCGACGCTGCGCACGCGATGTCGCCGATCGGCGGCGTCGGCATCAATGTCGCGGTGCAAGACGCAGTGGCCGCCGCGAATCGGCTCGCCGGACCGCTTAAATCCGGTACGCTGACGGATGGCGATCTTCAGGCCATCCAAGATCGGCGTACTCTGCCGGTTCGCTTCACGCAGTGGCTTCAACTTAACGCGCAGAATCGGGTCGTTCGCCGCGTGTTGACGAGCGAGCGGCGGCCGAAGCCGCCACTCGTGTTCAAATTGTTCGGGATTTTTCCCGTCCTGCAGCGCATTCCGGCGCGGTTACTCGGTATCGGCATCCGGCCGGAACACGTCCACACCCCGGATGCTGCATCGGCGCTTTAACGCCGCCGCAATTCCGCGTCGGTGCGGGCGAGGATTTCGACGAGACTCGCTTCGGTTTCCGCATCACCTTCGAGCCGCTTGCCGACGGCTTCGCGCAGATGATCGAGGGCGGCCTCGACGAGCGGCGGCAGCGTACGCCGATTGCCGCGTTCGCCGCGCGCGTCGCGCCGCCAGCGATTAATGCGCTCGCCGAGCGCGGCCAGCCGGTCAAGCACGACGTCGGCGAGATCGCGATTGGTTTCGAGGTAGGCGCGGCCTTCCTCGGTGATGGTGTAAAGCTTTTTGCTGCCTTCGGTCGACGCGGTCACGTAGCCGGCTTCTTCCAGGTAGGTCAGCGTCGGATAGACGATGCCGGGGCTTGGGCTGTACCAGTCGGCGGTCTTCTCCTCGACCAGTTTGATGATTTCATAGCCGTGGCGCGGCGCTTCGGCGATCAGCGCGAGCGCGACAAGCCGCAAATCGCCCTGCGCCAGCATACGCCCGGCGCGCATGTCGTCTGGGTTCATTTCGCCTCGTCCGCCGCCGCCGTGCCGTCCGCCGAAACCGAACCCGCCGAAGCGGCGACGATGGTGCCGGCCCGCGGCCCATCGGCCGCCGTAAGATTCACAATGTCCGTGCATTTCTGGGTTCTCCTAACTACAAGATATATCTTTAGATAGATCATAAAGAGTTATAACGCAAGATATATCTTTAAACGACAAAATTTGCTTTGGCGACAGGGGTTTGCGGACAAACACGACACGGATGGCCGTAGCGGTGGCGCGGTGGTCGGGACTAGAATGGCCCGATGTTCGCGACCTTTTTCCACGAGCTGAAACAGGCCGGTGTCCCAGTGACGCTGCGTGAATACCTGACGCTCATGGAGGCGATGGAGCAGGACGTCGCCGGCCGGCGCGTCGAGGATTTCTACTATTTGTCGCGTTCGGCGCTGGTGAAGGACGAGCGCAATCTCGACAAGTTCGATCGCGTGTTCGGTCACGTGTTCAAGGGCCTCGATCTCGTCGAAGACGCGCTGACCGCCGAAATCCCGATCGAGTGGCTCAAGAAGCTGACTGAGAAATATCTTACCGACGAAGAGAAGCAGCAGATCGAGGCATTGGGCGGCCTCGAAAAACTTCTTGAGACGCTGCGCCAGCGGCTCGCCGAGCAGAAAGGCCGCCACCAGGGCGGCAAGAAGTGGATCGGCACCGCGGGCACATCCCCCTTTGGCGCGTACGGCTACAATCCCGAAGGCGTGCGCATCGGTCAGGACACGAACCGCAATTTTCGCGCCGTGAAGGTATGGGACAAGCGCGAGTTCAAGGACCTCGCAGGCGACGTCGAGCTCGGCACCCGCAACATCAAGATCGCGTTGCGCCGCTTGCGTAAATTCGCGCGCACCGGCGCGCCCGACGAGCTCGATCTCGACGGCACCATCAAGGGCACCGCGCACAAGGGCTATCTCGATATTTTGATGCGGCCGGAGCGGCACAACACGATCAAGGTGCTGCTGTTCCTCGACGTCGGCGGTTCGATGGATTGGCACGTCAAGGCGACCGAGGAATTGTTCTCCGCCGCCAAGACCGAGTTCAAGCATCTCGTTTATCTCTACTTCCACAATTGCCTCTACGAGAAAGTGTGGAAGCAGAATGCGCGGCGCTGGACCGAGACGACGCCGACCTGGGACGTGCTGCACACTTTTCCGCACGACTACAAGGTGATCTTCGTCGGCGACGCATCGATGTCGCCTTACGAGATCGTGGCACCGGGCGGTTCGGTCGAGCATTTCAATGAAGAGGCGGGCCGCGTTTGGATGGAGCGCGTCGCCGCGACTTATCCGTCCTGCGTCTGGCTCAATCCGGTGCCGGAGCGCGAATGGGAGACGACAGCCTCGATCCGGCTGATGCGGCAAGTGCTCGGCGGGCGGATGTTTCCGCTCACGATCGAGGGCTTAGACGCGGCGATGCGGGAGTTAGGACGCTGAGTCCATTCTTCGCGGGAGATTCACATGGCGGCTGAAGCAAACATCACTGAGCCAGGCACCGTCGTGGTGCGCGAGACGCGGCGCGGCTTGTTTCAGCAGGAAATCATCTCCGGCCCGCATCGTCTCGTCGCGGACGAACCGGTCAGCGCGGGCGGGCTCGATACCGGGCCAGGTCCGTACGATCTCCTGCTCGCGGCGCTCGGCGCGTGTACGTCGATGACGCTGCGGCTTTATGCCGATCGCAAGAAGCTGCCGCTGACTCGCACGCAGGTCCGGCTGCGCCACAGCAGGATTTACGCCACCGATTGCGCTGAATGCGAAACCAAGGAAGGCATGCTCGACCGCATCGAGCGCGTCATTACGCTCGAGGGCAATCTCGATGCGGAGCAGCGCGCGCGGCTCATGGAAATTGCCGACAAGTGCCCGGTGCATCGAACATTGAAATCGGAGATCGATATCCGCACGGTGGAGGAGCCGGCGAGGCCGTAGGCGGGCTACTTATTCTTGGTTCTCACCGCCGCGATCACCTCCGGTATCGCCGCATCGTTGCCCGGCGCCATGATATGCACGCCGGCCACGCCGGGAATGGTAGAAAGCTCTTCGATCAGTTCGACGCAGATGCGCACGCCCTCGCGCGCCGGATCGGTTGCCTTCTCCATCCGCGCGATGAAAGCGTCGGGAATGATCGTGCCGAACAGATGGCTCTTCATCCAGGCCGCGGACTTTGCCGAGCGCAGCGGATTGACGCCGATGAGAATAGCAAGCTGCTTAGTGACGCCTGCCTGCTCCAAGGCGGCGACGTAACGGCGTACAATTCCGGCATCCATGCAGAACTGGGTCTGCGCGAATTGCGCGCCGGATTTGATCTTGCCGAGAAGCGCATTCGGCTGCCAGCCCGCGGGCGGATCGATCGGCACGTCAGCGGCGCCGATAAAGAAGTCAGCCTTGCCCGAAACCTTGCGTCCGGTCGGCAGCGTGCCGTCGTCGCGCAGCCGCCGCGCGGTCTCGATCAGCAGCTTTGAATCGATATCGAAGACCGGCTTGGTGTCGGGCTGATCGCCGGCTTTCGGATCGTCGCCGGTAAGAAGCAGCAAGTTGCGGATGCCGAGCGCGGCCGCGCCCATCATCTCGCTTTGCAACGCGATGCGGTTCTTGTCACGGCAGGTGATCTGGAGAATAGGCTCGATACCGGCGCCGAGGAGGAGGCTCGCCGCCGCGAGCGCGCTCATATGCGCGCGTGCGCCGGCGCCGTCCGTGACGTTCACCGCGTCGGCCAGGCCCTTCAGCCCGGCCGCCTTGCGCAAAAGCTCCTGCGCGTCGCACGACACTGGAGGCGCGAGCTCCGCCGTCATCACGAATCGGCCCTGACGCAGACGCTCTTGCAGGCTTTGGGGCAGGGGGGTGCTGCTGTGCTCGTTCATCGCCGCAACAGCGCATATATGCTTTGCGGCGTTACATCAATTCCACCGTAAAAGCTCAGCTTTTCTGGACAGGAAAGCTGTGTCTCGTTACAGAGTGCCCATCATGACTGGCGTCAACGATATCAGGTCGGCCTTCCTCGGCTACTTTGCGCGCGAGGGGCACGAAGTCGTGCCGTCTTCGCCGCTCGTGCCGCGCAACGATCCGACGCTGATGTTCACCAATGCCGGCATGGTGCAGTTCAAGAACGTCTTCACCGGCCTGGAAAAGCGACCCTATTCGCGCGCGGTGACGGCGCAGAAATGCGTCCGCGCCGGCGGCAAGCACAACGACCTCGACAATGTCGGCTATACCGCGCGCCACCACACTTTTTTCGAAATGCTCGGTAATTTCTCGTTCGGCGATTATTTCAAGGAGCGTGCCATCGAGCTCGCTTGGAATCTGGTGACGAAAGAGTACGGCGTTGCGGCGGATAAGTTGCTGGCGACCGTCTATATCGACGACGACGAGGCGTTCAAGCTCTGGAAAAAAATCACCGGCCTGCACGACAAGAAAATTCTCCGCATCGCCGGCAGCGATAATTTCTGGGCCATGGGCGATACCGGGCCGTGCGGTCCGTGCTCGGAGATTTTCTACGATCACGGCGAGCATGTCTGGGGCGGTCCGCCCGGCAGTCCCGAAGCGGAGGGTGATCGCTTCACCGAAATCTGGAACCTCGTCTTCATGCAGTACGAGCAGCTTGCCGACGGCAGGCGCCTCGACCTGCCGCGGCCGTCGATCGATACCGGCCTGGGACTCGAGCGCATGGCCGCCGTGCTGCAGGGCACCTACGACAATTACAAGATCGACCTCTTTGTTGCGCTGATCGAGGCGGTAGCCGATCTCACCGGCGTCGATCCCGAAGGCGAGCGCAAGGCTTCGCACCGGGTCATCGCCGACCATCTGCGCGCCAGCGCGTTTCTGATCGCCGACGGCGTGCTGCCGTCGAACGAAGGCCGCGGTTACGTGCTTCGCCGCATCATGCGCCGCGCCATGCGCCATGCCGAATTGCTTGGCGCCAAGGAGCCGCTGATGTGGCGGCTCGTGCCGGTCCTCATCCGCGAGATGGGCCAGGCCTATCCGGAATTGCATCGCGCCGACGCGCTCATCACCGAGACGTTGAAGCTTGAAGAGGTTCGGTTTCGCCGTACGCTCGAGCGCGGTCTCGCGATCCTCGACGAGGCGAGCAAGACGCTGAAGAAAGGCGATATGTTCGACGGCGTAACAGCGTTCACGCTTTACGACACCTACGGCTTTCCGCTCGATCTGACGCAGGATGCGCTTCGGCCGCGCGGCATCGGCGTCGACATCGCGGCGTTCACCGACGCCATGGAGGAACAGCGCCGGAAGGCGCGAGCCTCCTGGGCGGGCTCAGGCGAGGCGGCGGACGAGGCGGTGTGGTTCTCACTTCGCGAAAAAATCGGCCCCACTGAATTCCTCGGTTACGAGACCGAAAGCGCCGAAGGCGTCGTGTCGGCGCTGGTGCGGGACGGCAAAGAAGTTGTTGCGCTCAAAAAGGGCGAGAGCGGCGCCGTCGTGCTCAACCAGACACCGTTCTACTGCGAATCCGGCGGCCAGGTCGGCGATAACGGTGTCATGACCGGCGAGGGCGTGCGCTTCAAGGTGACCGACACGCAAAAGCATCTCGGTGATCTGTTCGTGCACATTGGCGCCGTTGAGGAAGGCACACTGAAAACGGGCGCGGCGCTTGCGCTCGAGGTCGATCACGTCCGCCGCGGCGCGATCCGAAGGAATCATTCCGCGACGCATCTCCTCCACGAAGCGCTGCGGCAGGTGCTTGGCGATCACGTGGCGCAGAAGGGCTCGCTGGTGGCGCCCGACCGTCTGCGCTTCGATTTCTCGCATCCCAAGCCCATGAGCAACGACGAGATCGAGCGTGTGGAAGATATTGCCAATGACATCGTGCTGCAGAACTCGCCAGTGACGACGCGGGTGATGGCGCTCGACGATGCACGGGACTCCGGCGCGCGCGCGTTGTTCGGCGAGAAATACGGCGACGAAGTCCGCGTGGTCGCCATGGGCGAGCCAGGCGGCAATACAATGGGCTGGTCGGTCGAACTATGCGGCGGCACCCACGTCAAGCGCACCGGCGATATCGGCATTATTTCTGTTGTTGCAGAAGGTGGTGTCGCGTCTGGCGTGAGGCGGATCGAAGCATTTACCGGCACAAAGGCCCGGAAAGATGGTCGCGAATATCGGGAAATGGTCAAATCCGCCGCGGCCTCACTCCGCACGAGCCCAACAGAGTTTATAGATCGCTTGAATGCGCTCCTTGAGGATCGGAAACGGCTTGATCGCGAACTTTCCGACGTCAAAAAGAAGCTCGCGATGGGCGGCGGCGGCAAGAGCGACGGGGCCGACGGCGTTCGCACCGTCGGGGATGTGAAGCTCATGGCCCGTGCGGTGGAGGGAATCGATCTTAAGGACCTGCGCAGTCTCGCCGACGAAGGCAAGAAGAAAATGGGCTCCGGCATTGTGGCGATTGTCGGCGTCAGCGACGACGGTAAAGCCGGCATCGTGGTCGGCGTCACCGACGATCTTGTCGCGCGCTTTAACGCCGTCGACCTCGCGCGCAAGGGCGCCGAAGCGCTCGGCGGCAAGGGCGGCGGCGGCAGGCCGGATATGGCGCAGGCCGGCGGTCCCGACGGGTCTAAGGCGGACGCAGCGCTCGCAGCGATCGAGGCTGCGCTCGGCGGCTGAATGCCGCAATCCTTTGATGGGGTCCGGCATATGGCCGAAATCCATTTTACCAGCCATCTGCGAAACTTGGTTCCGGGGGGCCCGTTGTCCGCGTCAGGCGCGACGGTCGGCGAAGCACTGGCGAACTTGCTGGCAAAACAGCCTCATGTCCGTGGCTATGTGCTCGATGAGCGCGGCGAATTGCGCAAGCACGTCTGCATCTTTGCCGACGGCGAGCGACTGGCGCGGGATTCGGCGTTGTCGCGAAGTATCGGTCCGGATTCGAAGCTTTATGTGATGCAGGCGCTGTCGGGCGGGTGAAGTCAACGGAGTGAGGCGGTGATGAGCGATCAGCTATTGGTGGCGACACGCAAAGGCCTGTTCACGCTCGAGCGCAAGCAATCGGGCTGGGCGGCAAATCTGATCGGGTTTGCCGGCATTCCGGTGACCAATGCGCTGCGCGACAATGGCTCCATCTACGCCGCGCTTAAGCACGGCCACTTCGGGCCGAAGCTGCATCGCTCCGACGACGACGGACGCTCTTGGCATGAACTGCCGGCGCCGGCATTCCCGGCCGATGCAGCGGGGGCGCCGTCATTGTTCCAGATCTGGTCGCTCGACGCGGGCGGGCGTCATCACCCGGATCGGCTCTGGATCGGCGCAATTCCAGCGGGCTTGTTTCGCTCCGACGATCGCGGCGAGGGCTGGCAGCTCGTGTCATCGCTCTGGAATGTTCCCGAGCGCGCGCGCTGGTTTGGCGGCGGTTATGATGCCGCCGGCATTCACAGCGTCTCGCCGGACCCGCGCGATGCGGACCGCGTATTTGTCGCGATCTCGTGCGGCGGCGTGTGGGAGACCCGCGACGATGGCGCGACTTGGACCGTGCTCGGCAAGGGGCTCGTCGCGCCCTATGTGCCGCCGGAGCAGGCCGAGGACTCCGCGATCCAGGACCCGCATCGCGTGGTGCGCTGCGCGGCGGCGGCGGACGTCATGTGGATGCAGCACCATGCCGGCATCTACCGCTCGACCGATGCCGGTGCGCATTGGAGCCGGCTCGCGCTACCGTGCGACGATTTCGGCTTCGCCGTGGTGGCGCATCCGCGCGACCCGCAGACCGCGTGGTTTGTGCCGGCGATCAAAGATGAGATCCGCATGCCGCGCGATGGCGCGTTCTGCGTGACGCGGACGAGCGACGGCGGCAAGAGCTGGGAAATTATGCGTGAAGGCCTGCCGCAGCGCGACGCCTACGATCTGATCTACCGTCATGGGCTCGATATCGACGAAAGCGGCGCGCGGCTTGCCATGGGCTCGACCACGGGCGCGTTGTGGACCAGCGCCGACGGCGGCGAAATCTGGGATCTCGTCAACGCGCATCTGCCGCCGATTTATTCCGTGCGGTTCGTCTAAAGCACCATCCCGAGCGGTCTCATAACTCAACGATCATTCCGTCCTCGGCGCTTTCGAACGCGAGTTCGGCGCGGTGCGCCAGCATGTCGTTACTCATGTGAGTGAGAATGAGCCGCTTTGGGCGAATTTGTCCGAGATGCTGCTCAAGCAAATTCAGCGCCATATGACCTGTCACCGCTTTGTTCCGCGTGTACGCTTCGCAAATGAAGAGGTCGGCGTCACGGCCGACATCGATAAGAGAGTCCGTCCACTGTGTGTCTCCGGAAAAAGCAATGACCTTGCCTTCGGCTTCGAACCGGAAACCAAGACAAGGGCCGGCGCGATCGTCATGCACGACATGGAAGGCTGTTACGTGCAGCTGGCCGATTGCGCTACGCTTGCCGATCTCCAATTCTCGTAGCGTCACCGGAAACGACCATGCCATGGCCTTCGCTCCCGGAAAGGCGATGTCCATGATGTCTCCATAGCGCGATTTTAGGCTGGGAGGTCCTGCAACGGTGAGGTCATGCTTACGTTTGAGGACATAGTTCGAGTCCAGGATGAAGAAGGGCAGTCCGCCGACGTGATCGGCGTGAAAGTGCGAGATGAAAATGGTGCTGACGTCATTTGGATTGATCGCAAGCTTGTTCATGGAAACAAGCGATGTCGCGCCGCAATCGATCAATGCGTTGATCTCGTTGCCGACGAGATGAAAGCACGTGTTAGATCGTCCGCCCGAGCCGAAGGCATCGCCGCAGCCGACGAATTGCAGGTGCATGAAAGGCCCTATGAAGTTACTGCGGTCGCGGCGAGTTCCGGCCGTTAGGCACGGACATGAGCCGGCGAGTGTCGCGTCAAGGCGCGAAGCAGTCCGTGATCTCTATCACAATAGAGCGCCGGCCCCCGAGATTCGGGTAATCAGGTCAAGTCTTTGTCTTGTCATTGATTTTTACCTTTACCCAGTTCGTTTATGGTTCCGGAGCGCGCAAGCCATGGATGCGATAGTGCAGACGCGATAGTATAGTGTGGGCGTTGCGCCTTGATCGCAACACAAACCGGCGCATTGTTCCGCTCGGCTAGGCTTAAGGGGACCTCGGGTGCAGCTTCGCTTGAATCGGTCCAGCTTGCTGGCGGCGCTGGCGACGGTCGTCGCGCTCTCCGGCTGCGCCGACGTCGATTGGGAGAGCCCCCAATCATGGTTCGCCAAGCCGCTCGATGTATCGGGGCGTAGCGCCGGCTATACTTTCTCGGAACTGCAAGAAACGAGACAGCGGCAGCGTCCGATTACCGCGAACGATCTCGTCAATGGCAACGGGTCTTGTCCGGCGCCGCCGGTTCCGCAAGCTCCGCCGTCTGCACCCGGCAGCCCAGCGGCTGCGCCATTGGCGCCGGCCGCGGACACCGCCTCTCTGCTCGGCGGCGGCATCGCGGTCGGCATGAGCGAATGTGACGTCGTGTTCCGCGCCGGCCAGCCGAGCGCGGTCCAAATCGGCAGGATGCCGAACGGCGATCGCACAGCAGTGCTGACCTTTAACGCCGGACCGCGCGCCGGCATCTATCGTTTCGAGAGCGGCGCGCTTCGGGAAATGGATAGCGCCCCAACGGCGGCGGCTCCGCCGCAGACTGCAAAAAAGAAGGCCGCTAAATCGGCCAAGGCGACCAAGCCGAACAAGCTGCAAAAAAAGAACGACACGTAGCCGACGGTTGGCTGACATTTCGCAACCCGCCTGCGGCAATGCCGACCTCGATTAACAACGGCTCCAGCCGCCAAGGCCGGGGCCGTCGTTTGTAACTGCAGCAATCGGATCGCGATCAATAGCAGCGATTGACCCAGCGCAACGCCGGTCCGTAAGGCGTGTAGACCCAGCGCCGCACCATGCAGCCGCCATAACCCGGGCCGGCATAAACGCGAACGATGGGGTAGCCCCAGCCGCCATGCCAGCCGCCGTGCCAGCCGCCGTAGCCTCAGGCCGATGCGGAATTGGGTGCAAGTGCGGCAGCGCCGAGCGTAACGCTGGCGGCGAGTGCCAAGATCGTCTTGCCCAGCATTTGAATTCTCCTTGGTCTGACGTTGTATAACGTCGATGTTTGTTAGTGAGGCGAAGCGGCCTCCCGGTTCATGACGCCGATATTGGGGGGTCGTGCCTGAACCGGCGCTGAGAGCAAGATTTATTGCAGATTTATCAGACTGAACGCGGGGTCGGCGCTTCGTTCACGCCACATTCATGCGGGATGCGCCCGCGCTTGCCGCGATCCAGAGCTGAGGTTATAAGCCCGGCGCGGTTTCACGCCGCGTTCATAATTCCCCAAAGGACGATCTGATGGCGATCGAGCGTACGTTTTCGATCATCAAGCCGGATGCGACCGCTCGCAATGTGACGGGCGCCATCAACGCGATGATCGAAAAGGCGGGTTTGCGCATTGTGGCGCAGAAGCGGATAAAGATGTCCCGCGAGCAGGCCGAGACGTTCTACGCCGTCCATCGCGCGCGACCGTTCTTTGGCGAACTCGTCGACTTCATGACTTCGGGACCGGTCGTCGTGCAAGTGCTCGAAGGCGAGAATGCCGTCGCAACCTATCGCGATCTCATGGGCGCGACCGATCCGGCCAAAGCCGCGCCCCGGACGATCCGCAAGGTGCACGCGATATCGATCGGAGAAAACTCGGTGCACGGCTCCGATGCCGCCGATACCGCGCAGAAGGAAATTGCTCAGTTCTTCGCCGGCAATGAAATCGTCGATTGAGACCGGCCGTGATGAGTTTGATTGCTGAATATTTCAATCCCGCGCTGTGGCGCGATTTGCTCGACGCCGGCGTCGAGCAATTAGGCTACACGGCGTTCTGGTTCGCCGTATTGCGGATCATCTTCGTCAATTTCCTGCTGTCCGGCGACAATGCGGTCGTCATCGCCATGGCCTGCCGCGGCTTGCCGCCGCCGCAACGGCGCTGGGGCTTGGTTATCGGCGCCGGCGTCGCCGTGATCCTGCGCATCATCCTCGTTGGCGTGCTGACACGGCTGATGCTGCTGCCTTACCTCAAACTTGTTGGCGGCGTTGCGCTGATCTTCATCGCCGCCAAGCTGATCGTGCCCGAGGAGGCGGAGCGAGACGAAATTCAAGCGGTGGCGTATTTGTGGCGCGCGGTCGTGATCATTGCAATTGCCGATATCATCATGAGCGTCGACAACATCGTCGCCATTGCCGCGATCGCGCAGGGCAACCTTTTGTTGCTCGCGATCGGCCTTGCCGTTTCCATTCCGCTGATCGTGGCGGGCGCGGCTTTGATCATGGCGCTTCTGAACCGCTTTCCAATCCTGGTTTGGGCCGGCACGGCGCTCCTCGGCTGGGTTGCCGGCGAGATCATCGTAGCCGATCCGGTGTTGTCCGGACATGCGGCGGCCGCTTTCGGCGCGCAACTGACGCAGCAGATCGAATTTGCCGCGCCCGGCACTGGCGCGGCGCTTGCGATTGCCGCGGGCGGGTTGTGGCGGTGTTGGCACGAAATCAGGGCGAATGCCGCAGGCCGGAAGGCCAGCGGCGCATAGTGCGGGATTGCGAAATTTATTCTTCGGCTTGCGGAAAAGAGCGGCGCATTTTCACTGCTGGCGTAAATCTCGTCGTTACGATGTTCGCATCGTAAGCGATCGGCGTTTCCGTCCGGCCCGTGCAGCCATGCTTGCGCCGCATTTTTGAGGCTTGCTCACCGGGCAATCGGATTTTGGCCATCCGGCTGGTGCTGTCTTGTCGACAAAAACGTTTCGGACTTTCCCCCCAAAATCTGGCTTGTGGCGCTCGTCGCGGGATTTGCACGCCAAATCTTTTGGCTGACGTGCAATGACTGCGCCGGGGTCTTCGCTGACATCTGGAATGATCTAGGAGACAGACGATGCAGAAGGGCACCGTCAAGTGGTTTAATTCGACCAAGGGCTACGGGTTCATCAAGCCGTCGAGCGGCGACAAGGATGTCTTCGTCCACATTTCCGCCGTCGAGCGCGCCGGCTTGCGCTCGCTGAATGAAGGCCAGGAGGTCGAGTTCGAACTTGTCACCAACCGCGGTCGGACCTCGGCGGAAAATCTGAAGGTTGCGTGAATCAATACCGGGGAAAACCCCGTTCTCGTAGCCCCCGGTTTCGCACTCGGGGGCTTTTTGTTTATGTGCAGACCAAAGCTACGTGCCGTTATCTTTGCCGGCGGGAACAAACGTTGCCGCGCCTTCGGCGACCAGGCGCAGCGCCTGCGGATAAATGCGGTGCTCGACTTCCAGCACGCGCGCGGCGAGCGTCTCTTCGGTGTCGCCTTCGATCACCGGGACCGAGTCCTGGACGATGATCGGTCCGGAATCCGTCTCCGGAACGACGAAGTGCACGGTTGCGCCATGCCGCTTCACGCCGGCTTGCAGCGCGCGGCGATGGGTGTGGAGCCCCTTGAATTGCGGCAACAGCGCCGGGTGAATATTCAGCAAACGTCCGCTCCAGCGCGTAACGAACCATGGCGTGAAGAGCCGCATGAAGCCTGCCAGACAGACAATGTCGATCCGCCGCGCGGCAAGCTCGGCATCGAGCGCCCGGTCGAAGGCTTCGCGGTCATCGCCGAACGGCCGGTGATCGACCAGCGCGGTTGCAATTCCGGCTTCGCGCGCGCGGCCGAGACCCAAAGCGTCGGGCCGGTTCGACACGACAAGCGCGATTTCCGCCGGATAATCTTTCGCCTTGGCCGCTTCGATCAGCGCCGTCATATTCGAACCACGGCCGGAGATGAGCACCGCGACGCGCTTTTTGGCCATGCGGCTCACCGGGCCAGATCGAGGTGCCCGCGAAATCCGACGGCGCTGCCGGCGCCCGCAACGACTTCGCCGAGCCGAACCACCGCTTCGCCATTCTTGGCAAGGCACTCGCTTGCAGTGTCCGCACCATCGCGATCC
>Ga0210394_10006061_pt1 | contig 13252 bp, 14 predicted proteins | sample IncBWC12MmetaG_FD_160121 | JGI IMG/M metagenome (GOLD analysis project Ga0210394, IMG submission 160121) | Forest soil microbial communities from Barre Woods Harvard Forest LTER site, Petersham, Massachusetts, United States - Inc-BW-C-12-M | ecosystem: Environmental > Terrestrial > Soil >...
ACGTATCGAATCCGTTCGTCCATCTCAGAACTCTGCTTCCAGGGCATCGCATGCCTCCTGATGCCCACCTTATCCCTGTTGCAGATGTCCTGATACAGCTACGTTGCAGATGTCATGATACAGAACAGGCTCAATAGCCCGCCCCACAAAAACCGGTAATCTATAGTGAAGTCGGGGTTCCGTGTCTGCTCAAAGGAATTATGCTCAGCTATTATGCATTGTTCGAGCCCGATCTAAACGGCGGTTTCGTGGTGACATTCCCAGATCTGCATCATGGGGCGACGCAAGGGGAAACCCTCGGCGACGCGAGCGACATGGCCGAGGATTTACTGGCGAGCATCGTCGGGGAACTCATGAAGCGTGGCGAAGACCTGCCACGCGCCAGCAAGCGCCGCGGCAAGCGGTACCGCCTGGTTACTTTGCCGGCTCTGCAATCGGCCAAAGCTGAGTTCAATTCGGCGTTTCGGGCATCCGGCCTGAAAAAAGCCGAGTTGGCGCGACGGAGCGGGATTCCCAAGACGAATATCGAACGGATTTTCGATCAGGACCACGCCTCGCGTTTCGATCAGATCGAGGCGGCTTTTCTGGCGATCGGGAAGAAGATCGAGGTAAGAATCAGCGACGCGGCCTAGCGAGTTTTCGAGTTTGGGCGATACTGAGAGGAGCTGGCGTTACGGCGGTGAGGAGTTTCACAATGGGCTATCTCGTACTTGGAATCTGCCTGATTTTCATATCCCCTGTGTTCGCTCAAGTCGACGCATCCGCATTGCGGGCAAAATTCGGGGCCCCTCTCAGCAGAGAGACGTTCACGGTGCGGGCGGGCATCGAAATGATTGTCGATTATTCGCCAACCAGAAATCTTGTCTGCCGGCTGGAGTTACCCGGCCATGCGCCGGTCCCGCGTGACGTTCCCGCTGGCGTTGGAACGAATACCAAAAAGCTGATCGACGAGATCGTCGAGGAGATCGTGCCTCCGTCGGTGCGCGGCAAAGAGCTGGGAAGAATGTGTGAGTCCACAGGCATAAGCGGAATCTGCTCGAAAGAATACGAATACGTATCGATCAGTGAACCCTCAAACGGCGCGCGAAGAACCGCAGTGATCGTACGGTTCAAGACAGCGGATTGCAACGCCGCCGATCGTTAATTCCAGCAATTCTCACTTCTCCACCGTCAGGTTGTTGGTGACCCCGAAAACTCCGGGGACTCCGTTGGCGGCGATGCCGGCTATATTTTTATCGCCCTCGCTTGAAACCGGGCCCATCAGGGTGACGTTGCCGTTCTTTACGATAATGTGAATCGGCGGGACGGCTCCCATCTGGTAGCGCTGGAGAGGCGGTTTGCTGAAAATCGCGCGGTAGACATCCCGGCGAATGCGGTCGTCGTTCGGGGACAGCGGCAGGACTTCGATTTCGTTGTCGACCGTCTCCACGCCTTCGATCTTTTTTACGACCCTTCCCGCGTCGTCCTTGAGGGTCGGCCGGGTGACCTGGCCGAATAACGTGACTTTTGCCCCGTCCACGCGGTAGGCGAGGTTATCGAAAACGCCATAATAGGGGAGCATTACCAGTTCGTGACGCACCTCCTTGGTTATTTTCTCCTGATTGGGTTGAGCGGCGCTTAAAACGGTAAGTGCGAGGAACGCCAGGGTTCTCATGCTGATCTCCTTCGCCTAGTAGATACCAGGACGAAATTTTTGTTTACCCTTTTTGGAGAGTGTGATACGCTGGTAGTGCCCGAGGGAGCATCGCACTCGAGCCAAACCCCCACCAATGGAGTCGAAGACAACCACTGAATGAGTTTTACGGTCTTTTTGGGCAATTTGCCCGTTTGGGTAACCGCGGACGATATTAACGGCTGGCTGACAGCCGAAAACCTGGTTGCTGACGCGATCAAGGTTATCCGCAATCCGGAAACACAGGAGTCCAAGGGATTCGCGTTCATCGAAGCGCCGAATACCGAGGAAATGAACTCCATAATCCGCCGTTTCGATCGGGCGCCACTTGAGGACCGACTACTCCGCGCGAATCCCGCACAACCGCCGAAGCCGAAAGGCGCGACGCGGCCGGGGGATCGGCCTGAGAGGGGCCCTGAGCATCGTCCCGAGCATCGTCCGGAACGGGCTGCCTATCACAGTCCTGTGCCGAGCGGTCCGCCTGCCGCCACGGTTGCGGTTTCGAGCCAGAGTTCGGCCGTCGCGACGGCTGCTCCTCCGGTCGACCAGCGTCCGCCGAGGCGAGGCAAGCGCAGCGCTGCCGGGGCCAAACGGGCTGCCGGTGGTCCGCAAAGCGCGTTCGCGGAAGAACTGGCAAAGGCGTTATAGGTTGTGGGGCAGCGCCGTGCGCTGCCTTCACTTTTTTGGCAGGGCATGGCCCTGCCCCACGTGGATTTCCTGTAAACTCCAGACGCGGATGGGGTCGCGGCGGCGGGATTGGATGGCTTCAACCGCCGCTTTGGCGCCGCTCATGGTGGTGATGCACGGGACTCGATAGGTGACGGCGTTCCTGCGGATCGATTTTTCGTCGGCGAACGCGTGGGCGCCGCTGGTGGCGGTATAGATTATCAGGTCGAGCGAGCCGGCTTTCAGCAAATCGACGGCATTCGGGCGGCCTTCATTTACCTTAAAGACGGTTTTCGATTGGACTCCGGCGGCGCGGATGGCGGCGGCGGTGCCTCGCGTGGCCGTAATTTCGAAGCCGAGGGCGTCCAGGCGTTTGGCCAGCGCGACGGCGACCAGTTTGTCGCGATCGTTCACGCTGATGAACACGCGGCCCTTGTCGGGCAAGGGCTGGCCGGCGGCTAACTGCGCTTTGGCGAACGCTTCGCCGAAATTCTCGCCGACGCCCATCACTTCGCCGGTCGAACGCATTTCCGGTCCCAGCGTGGGGTCGACGCCGGGGAATTTATTGAAGGGAAATACCGGCGATTTTACGAAAAATTGCGGGACTTTCAGCACGCCTGTCTGATCTGTGAACTCTTCGATTTTCTTGCCTAGCATGAGCCCGACGGCGATCTTCGGCAGCGTCACGCCGGTGGCTTTGCTGACATACGGAGCGGTGCGCGAAGCTCGCGGATTTACTTCGAGGACGTAGACTTTGCCGTCTTTTACCGCGTATTGAACATTCATGAGGCCGATCACGTTCAGGGCTCGGGCTAAACTTTCCGTGTAACTCCGGATAACCGCGATCACCTGCGGGGCGAGCGAAGTGGCGGGCAGGACGCAGCTTGAATCGCCCGAATGAATGCCGGCTTCCTCGATATGCTCCATAATGCCGGCGATCAGGACGCTGCCGTGCATGTCGGCCAGGGCGTCGACGTCGACTTCGGTTGCGTCTTCCAGGAACCGGTCGATCAGCACGGGGCGATCCTGGGAGAAGCCGATCGCTTCGTGCATGTAGCGGCGGACGGTATCTTCGTCGTAGGCGATGACCATCGCGCGGCCGCCCAGCACGTAGCTGGGGCGGACTAGGACCGGGAATCCGATGGAGCGCGCGACGGTGCAGGCTTCCTCCGCGCTGGTGGCGGAGCCGTTTTCGGGCGAGGGAATTTGCAAGTCGTCGAGCAGGCGGCCGAAGCGTTTGCGATCCTCGGCGAGATCGATATTTTCGGGATCGGTGCCAATGATGGGTACCCCGGCGGCTTTCAGAGGCAGGGCCAAAGTGAGCGGCGTCTGGCCGCCGAACTGGACGATCACGCCGTCAGGCTTTTCCGTATCTACAATGTTTAGAACCTCTTCCAGGGTCAACGGCTCGAAGTACAAACGGTCGCTGGTATCGTAATCGGTGGAGACAGTCTCCGGATTGCAATTGACCATGATCGACTCAATACCGAATTCCTGGAGCGCGAAGGACGCATGACAGCAGCAGTAATCGAACTCGATGCCCTGCCCGATGCGATTGGGGCCGCTGCCCAGGATCATGACTTTTTTGTTCTTGGTTGGATTCGATTCGCACTCCGATTCATAGCTCGAATACATGTATGGCGTGAAGCTTTCAAACTCCGCGGCGCAAGTGTCGACACGGTTGAACACCGCGACGACGCCCAGTTCCTTGCGCTTCGCTCGAACTTCCAGAGGCTTGACGTTCCAGGCGCGGGCGAGCGTGGAATCGGAAAGGCCGTCGCGCTTGGCGGTGAGCATCTGCTCGCGGGTGACCGTTTCGAGTGTGAGTCCGGCCATCTGTTTTTCCAGGTCGACCTGTTCGCGGACGTTGCGCAGGAACCACGGGTCGATGGAGGTGAAGGCATGCACCTGTTCTTCGGTGTAGCCTTTTTCGAACGCGTAGCGGATGTAGCCGAGGCGGTCGGGGTTGGGTGTGATGAGGCGCGGCTCGATCAGTTCTTCGACAAATTTCGCGGCGCCGTCGGCTTTGCCGGTTTCGAGGCTGCGCATGCCTTTGCCCAGCGCCTGTTTGAACGTGCGGCCGATAGCCATTACTTCGCCGACGCTTTTCATCTGCGTGCCCAGCACGGGCTCCGCGCCGGGGAATTTTTCGAATTGCCAGCGGGGGATTTTGACGACTACGTAATCGATGGTCGGCTCAAAGCAGGCCGGCGTTTTGCGGGTGATGTCGTTCTTGATCTCGTGCAGATGGTAGCCGACGGCGAGCTTCGCTGCGATCTTGGCGATGGGGAATCCGGTAGCTTTGGATGCCAGCGCGGAGCTGCGCGAGACGCGCGGGTTCATCTCGACGATGACCATGCGGCCCGTTACTGGATCGATCGCAAATTGGACGTTCGATCCACCGGTATCGACGCCGATTTCGCGCAGGCAGGCGAGGGCGGCATCGCGCATCATCTGGTATTCGCGGTCGGTGAGCGTTTGCGCCGGGGCGATGGTGATGGAGTCGCCTGTGTGGACGCCCATGGGATCGAAATTTTCGATGGAGCAGACGATGATCGCGTTGCCGGCGACGTCGCGCATCACTTCGAGTTCGTATTCTTTCCAGCCGAGCACACTTTGTTCGATCAGTGTTTCGTGGACGGGCGAAAGATCGAGGCCGCGTTCGAGAATTTCTTCGCATTCCTCGCGATTGTAGGCGATTCCGCCGCCGGTGCCGCCCATGGTGAAGCTGGGGCGCAGGATGACGGGATATCCGACTTTTTGGGCGAATTCGAGGCCTTTATCGACGGTCGAGACCAGCTGCGAAATGGGCGTTTCCAGGCCGATTTTTCGCATTGCGTCTTTGAACAGGAGGCGGTCTTCGGCTTTTTTGATGGAATCGACTTTTGCGCCGATCAGTTCCACGCCGTACTTTTCGAGCACGCCCGCCTCGGCCAAAGCGATGGACAAATTCAGGCCGGTCTGGCCGCCGACGGTGGAGAGCAGAGCGTCGGGACGCTCGCGGCGGATCACTTCGGTGGCGAATTCCACGCTCAGGGGCTCGACGTAAGTGCGGTCGGCGAGTTCGGGGTCGGTCATGATGGTCGCCGGGTTGGAATTGATCAGAATGACTTCGTAACCGTCGCTGCGCAGGGCTTTGCAGGCTTGCGCGCCGGAGTAATCGAACTCGCAGGCTTGGCCGATAATAATGGGACCGGAGCCGACGATCAGAATGCGATGGATGTCGTTGCGTCTAGGCATCGGCTATTTTTCCAACCTGGTCGCCGAATCCCCGCCCTTACGGAACGGGGTTGTATCCATCAGTCTGACGAAATCGTCGAACAGGTACAGCGAATCATGCGGCCCGGGCGCGGCTTCCGGATGATACTGCACGCAGAATACGGGATGATTACGGTGGCGGAAGCCTTCGAGCGTATCGTCGTTCAAATTGGTATGGGTGATTTCGATTTCGTTGAGATTGAGCGAGTCGGGATCCACCGCGAAACCGTGGTTGTGCGACGTGATTTCCACTTTGCCGGTGACTTTGTTGATCACCGGATGATTGCCGCCGCGATGGCCGAATTTCAGCTTGTAAGTTTTGCCGCCGAGGGCGAGGCCGAGGATCTGATGGCCCAGGCAGATGCCGAAAATCGGCACATGGCCGACCAGCTTCGCCACCTGCGCGGCGGGGTATTCCAGAGGCTCGGGATCGCCGGGGCCGTTGGAGAGAAACACGCCGTCGGGTTTCAGAGCGAGCACGTCTTCAGCCGACGTTCCGGCGGGAACCACGGTCAGCCGGCAGCCGACCTGCACCAGCCGGCGCAGGATGTTGCGCTTCATGCCGTAATCGTAGGCGACTACGTGGAATTTCGGCGGCTCGGGTTTGCCGGCAAGATCGGAGGGAGAGCAGAGGTCGACGGCTTTCGACCATTGGTAGATTTTCGGTGTCGTGACGCGCGTGGCCAGGTCGAGTCCGGTCATGGACGGAGAATTTTTCGCGCGGGCGACTAATTCGTCCTTGGTCCCTCCGCTCGCGGAAAGGACGCCGCGCATTACGCCTCTGGAGCGAAGATGGCGGACCAGGGCTCGGGTGTCGATGCCGGCGATCACGGGGACGCTGTTGCCGGTTAGAAACTGTTGTGCTGTCTCATCAGCGCGCCAATTGCTGGAGAGAGGCGAGAATTCGCGGACGACCAATCCTTCAATGAACGGCTTTACGGATTCGTTATCCGAATCGTTGGCGCCGTAGTTGCCGATTTGCGGGTTGGTGAGGACGACGATCTGGCCGGCGTACGAAGGATCGGTGAAGATTTCCTGGTATCCGGTGAGGGAAGTATTGAAAACAACTTCTCCCGCGTGTTCGACGGGCGCACCAAAACTACTGCCCTCGAAGACCGTGCCGTCTTCCAAGGCGAGGACTGCTGTGCTCAAGTGTGCTGATTCCTCCAGGCGTTGGGGGTAACCTCTATTTCACCACAAAAAAGAGCTTGACAACGGATCCGGCCTCCTGTATGTTACCACTAGGTTATGTAACCTTATGGTTATGCAAGATCCGCTCAGTGCCACCTTCGCCGCCCTTGCCGATCCCACGCGGCGGGCGATTCTTGCACGGCTTGCCACGGGCGAGGCTTCGGTCACCGAGCTGGCTGAGCCTTTCGAGATGAGCATGCCGGCCGTATCGAAGCACCTGAAGGTTCTGGAGCGTGCCGGGTTGATCGCGCGCGGACGCGAGGCGCAGTGGAGGCCCCGGCGGCTGGAACCGGCTCCGCTCAAAGAAGTCGCGCGGTGGGTTGGCGGGTATCGCCGGTTTTGGGAAGCTAGTTTTGAAAGGTTGGACGAGTACTTGATCGAAATGAAGAAGAAGGAGAAGAAACATGGCCGCAACAAATAGCCCGGCCCTCGAGGTATCGATGCCTACGGACAGGGAATTGGTCCTCACGCGGGTTTTCAACGCGCCGCGCGCGCTGGTTTTCGAGGCGTATACGAGTCCCGAGCATCTGCCGCACTGGATGCTGGGTCCTCCTGGATGGACGATGCCGGTGTGCGAAGCCGATTTGCGCGTCGGTGGGGCGTGGCACTGCGCGTGGGCTCACTCCAACGGCGGCCGGATGGAGATGCGCGGCGTGTATAAGGAGATCGTCCCGCCGGAGCGGATTGTGTCCACCGAATCGTGGGGAGGCGATTGGCCGGAGACCGTCAACACGATCGTCTTCACCGAGGAGGAGGGCAGGACGACGCTGTCGATCACGATTCTGTATCCGTCGAAAGAGGCTCGCGACGCCGCGCTCCAGACGGGAATGACCAAGGGGATCGACCTGAGTTTCGATCGTCTGGCGGCGCGGCTGGAGACGATGGGCTGAGCCACCACCGGGTTAACCCCAAGCTGACGAGCCTGTGTGAAAACTCCGGTGCTGACCGCTCCCGGTGGTCGCGGTTCTCTTTATCTCGATGAATCCCCAACGGTGGGAAAAGAACCGCGACTATCAGGAGCGGTTTAAGTTGACTTTTCACACAGACTCTGACGCATGGGGCTAATGCCCCACGGGACCGACGGACTTTGCGGCGCCGTCGATCAGCGCTTGTTTTTCGGCGTCACTGAGCTTCGCGTTCGGATGCATGGGGAGATAGAACCATGGAGGCATGTCGCCCGACTTCACCACGTCGGGGATGTCCTTGGCGTGCTTCTGCGGCTTGTCCCATTCGGTAAAATTCAAATGGCTGCGTCCGCCGTTGACATCGCGCTGGACCAGCCACGATACCGGCGCGACGTGGGAATACCAGAGCCAGTTGGTTTCGTTGCTGTGGCAATCGAAGCAGGCGCGGCGAATCAGCGCCTTGGTTTCCGGCGAATCCCACGCAGGCTCCTTGGTGGTTGGCGGATTGGTGTGGTCGTGTCCGAACGGGATGAATTGAATCAGGACGAACACGGCCAGCAGCCATTTGATGATCTTCACAGCCATTTCCTAAAGAATACCAGCGGGACGGTCCCGGATCTGGTGCCCGATTTTGAGAGCCTCGTCGAGCGGAAAGGCTCCCGCAGATCGTGGCCCTGCACCAGCTCCATGACGATGGCGTCGGATTCGATTCCGTAAATCTGCGCGATGTTCGAATGATTGAGCGCCGCCAGGGCCTGGGCCTCGCGCTGGAAACGCGCCAGATATTCGGGATCGCCTGAAAGCGTCGCGGGCAGGACTTTGAGCGCGACCTCGCGATGGAGCTTCGAGTCGCGAGCGCGATAAACCTCGCCCATCCCGCCGGCGCCGAGAGGGCCGAGGATTTCGTAAGGACCGATGCGGGTTCCTTTGTCGAGGGGCATGCGCGATCGTATGATTCTACCTGAAGCGAAGCGATGTATGATCGAAGAAGAGACCCATGACCGTTCGCGAAAACGTTCACCAACTCGTCGATACGCTGCCAGAGGATCGTTTGGCGGATGTGCTCGACTATCTGGCGGACCTGAGCGACACGGACGAGGTGAGCGCGGAGACCGAGGCTGCCATTAAAGAAGGTGCCGAAGACATTCGCGCCGGCCGCACCGTAACCATCGAGGAATACCGCCGGACCCGCGGTTTGTGAGCTACCGCGCAGAGCTCTCAAGCCGCGCGGCGCGCGATCTTGACCGCCTTGGCCGCGATGTCCAGGAGCGCATGCTAAGAAGGCTGGAACAGCTCGCGCAGGATCCATACAATCTCCGCCTGTCCGGGGCGCTCACCAACCAGGGAGGTTTGCGGAAGTCCAGGGTCGGCGGCTGGCGCATCCTTTTTATGGTGAATGATGTTGAGCGACTATTGAATGTCGTCACAATCGAGCGGCGTGGACAGGTGTATCAGCGCATTTGAGAAAGAATGCCCCGGCCGCTTACGGCGTAAGCGCGTTTCGTACACGTTTGGGCACAAAGACGTATTTCCCAACCTCGTACTTCCTTCACTCTCTCCCTCGACTGAGGCGCGAGCTGAGGAAGCGCTGCCTCTGCATCCGCGTTAATCCGCGTTCATCAGCGGCCATTTAGTTTTTGGTTCTCACATCCTGCCCCGTGTGCACCAGCACTACCGGATCGAACCCGTATCGCCCCATCCCTTCGCCGTAAATCGAGATGCCGTGGGTTGCGAAGATTCGGATGGTCAGGTCGGTCGCGCCTATGGGCGCTGGGGCGCCTACGCGGGTCAGGTAGCCGTAGCTAGCGTGATGGAAGGCGGCGGCGCTGGACAAAAAACCTCGAATATCGGCTGGATCGTCGGCTAGCGTGACCTCGCCTGCGTCGACTCCGGCAATCAGAACGCGCACTTTGCCGGGATACTTGTGAACGTCGGTCTGCGGATAATCGATCGCCTTCTGCCGCGACGGCCAGTCGAGCTTCGCGGTTCCGGCGTGCGTACCCATCTCGGCCAGCAGCTCGATTTTTTCCGGACCTGCCGCAATCGCCCAATCGGGCAGCGTCACCCGGTAGGAGACGTAGGCCTGGTTCGTTGCCCAAAATTTGCCCGAATGGATGCCGCTGTCCGGACCTTGCTCCCGCACCTCGATGGGCGAAAATCGGAACGCGACGGTTCGAGGATCGAGCGCTTCAATGCGCGGCGACATCGCAGTGCGCGTCGCGACATTCACAAAATTCGCGGCGATGCGCTTGCCGGTGGAATCGAGCAGCTCCATCGACAGGGCGCCGGTGAAGGGACGGCTGCCGGGCACGCGGACGTCGAGATGAATATCGCTGTTGACGCGCGCGCGTTCCCACTTCACCGGCTGCAATTGAGGAGGAGTGGTCACGGGCTTCCCGAAATCGTCGGTGCCGGTCAGCCACCAGCGCAAGGTGGGCTGGTCCGTGCGGGCGGAAAAATGGCTGACGAAGACCGGCAGCGTGAAGGCTGTCGCCTTGACCACAGGAGGTCCGTCGTAGCCGACGAAGTCTTCGCCTTGCAGATCGTGCGTGGTCATGCCGGGGACGAATGCGTCGTAGCCGAAGTCTTTCGCGGAGCGGTCGTAGTTATAAAAACCGTTGTGCTCCCATTCGATGTCCGTCAGCTCGGTGTAGATGTACCCCTGAATTTTTTCGTGCAGTCGCAGTTCGTTGGTGAGGAAATGAAATCCCCAGGACACGTCGCGATCCCCTGCGCCCGCGCCTACCGCGCCATATTCCGAGTTGATCAGCGGAGCCGTCTCCTGCTTGCGTCCTTTGACGAAATTGAACTCGGAGCCGGGGAAGGTCTTGGCCACAACGTCGTCGATGAGAGTCTTGGCGCGCGCGTAATCGTCGATGTAAAAGTGCCAGGAGTTGATGTCGGTCGCCACGTGGTCGCGTTTGTCGGCCGAATTGTCTTCGACCAGGCGCGATGGGTCGAGCTGCTTCATGTCTTTCCATACACCCTCCACCCATTTCTGGGTGTCGGGATTCTGCGGATAGGGCGGTTGTGAGTTATGGAAATACGACAAACCCCAGGTTTCGTTGAACGCGACCCAGGCGAAGATCGACGGATGGTTGCGGTCGCGGGCGATGGTCGCGCGCATGGTTTCTTCCCACGAGGAGCGCTTGGCGGGGTTTTGATAGGATGCGCTGGGCATGTCCTGCATGATCAGCATGCCGAGCTTGTCGGCCCAGTAGAGGCGTCGCGGCTCGTCGGCTTTAATATGGATGCGAAGGAACTGGATGCCGGCCTGTTTCGCGAGTTCCATGTCGTGTTTCAGGAACTCGTCGGAAGGAGCGGTGTAGATTCCTTTCGGATTGAAGGATTGGTCGAGCGCGCCGCGCCAGTAAACGGGCTGGCCGTTGAGGAGGATCGACTCGTGATCGAGATTCCCAAACTTGCCGAGGGAAATCGTGCGCAGGCCGAAGTACGTTTTTACGCGGTCGTCGCCGGCTTGCAGAACGATGTCGTAAAGGTTCGGCGAATCGGGAGTCCAAAGCTTGGGATTCTTGATTTCGACGGACCCGTGTGCGCGGCCGTTTTCAAACTTCATTGGAGGCGCCGCGATTCCGGTAACCGCCAGCGCAGGCGCGTCGCCCTCGGCGTCGATATCGACAAACCATTTTTCGCCTTCATGCTTCGGTGTCAGGGTGAAGCTCTTGATGTAATGCTCGGGCCGCGCCTCGAGCCAAACCGTCTGCCAGATGCCGCTGGTGTACGTGTACCATCCGGGAGTTTGCTTACCGACCGGCAGTTCCTGATCGGTGAGATCCTGCGCGCGGACGATCACGGTTGCGGTGTCGCCGGGCCTCGCTGCTTTATTTAAGGCGAATTCGAAGGGCGAGTATCCGCCGTGATGCGTACCGAGGTCCTGGCCGTTTACCCAGACGTGCGCTTCCTCATCGACGGCGTCGAAATGCAGCCAGGCGTGCTTGCCTGTCCATGCCGCCGGGATCCGAAACGTTTTCTTGTACCAGCCGACCGTTTCGCCGGTCTTGTGAATGCCCGATAGCTCACTTTCCCAGCAGAACGGAACTGTGATCTTGCCGCCGAGCTTTTCTGTGAATCCGAATTCCCACTGGCCGTTGAGCGTCATCCACTGGGGGCGCTCGAAATCGGGGCGAGGGTGTTCGGGACGCTGCGCGTACAGGGCGCCGGCGGCGAGCAAAACGAGAAACGGTCGCATGATGCTATTCTGGCGCAATCGCGGACACAATGAAGGCCCTGTTCAGCCTGGTTATCATCGTCATTCTGGCGATTCTGGTCACGCCGGCGCGCATTTTCCTCGATCCCGGCAATCTCACCGACATTTTGCGGCAGGTTTCGGTGACCGGAATTATCGCGCTGGCGATGACGTTTGTCATCCTGACTGCCGGGATCGATTTGAGCGTCGGAAGCACGCTGGCGCTGGCGACTTCGGTCGTCGCGATGGGGCTGACGCGTCCGAATGCGAGCATAACCACTTCTATTTTGATGGCATTGGCGGCGTCGGCAGCGGTGGGTGCGGTGAATGGAGCGTGCGTCGCGCTGCTCAAAATCCAGCCGTTCGTCGTGACTTTAGCTACCATGATCGGGATCCGCGGGCTCGCTAAATGGTTGACGGGAAATGCGAATATCGACATCGGCTTCGGGCAGGATGTGGCTGCGCGGTTTGCCGAGCTGTTGCGGACGAAGACGGTCGTGATCGGCACGTGGGCCGCTTTTGCAGTGATTCTTGGGTTCGTTTTGCAAAGGACGGTCTTCGGGCGGCATGTTCGGGCGGTCGGAGACAACGAACATGCGGCGCTGTACGCGGGGCTGCCGATTCGCAGCGTGAAAATATGGGTTTACACGCTGGCGGGATTCGCGGCGGGAGTCGGCGGGGTTTTGTACGCGGCGGAGAATCACCAAGGGAATCCGAACGCGGGAGTCGCGTATGAGCTCGACGCGATTGCGGCGGTGGTGATTGGCGGCACGAGGCTCGCGGGAGGGAGCGGATCGATTGGCGCGACGATTGTGGGGACTTTGACCATTGGCATCCTGACCAATATGCTGCGGCTGAATAATGTCGATAGCAACGTGGAAATGATGCTGAAGGCGGTAATTATCGTTCTGGCGGTCACTTTACAAAGACGGTGACTTGATTCGAAACGGACGCGGGGCCGGGACTGATGGTTGTTGGTCCGATGCTTCCGGGAAACCCATGTGGCATCGACGCCTGCGGCAATTGCTTGCTCAGCATATCGGAGCGAGTCGTCCAGCACTTCGTCGTCACCGACGTGAATGCGTGGAAGGCATGCCGGAGTGTCGACCGTGAAGGGGCGAAGCCAGTGGATGTCTCGCGTCGGCGCTCCCTGGATCGTAACCTTCGTCCCTCGCGGCGTGATGCAGGATGGAAGCGTTGTTACCGCTGCCATCGCCCGCCCAGAGCCCTATAGAGTTGCACCAGCGATTGGTACTCGAAGCCTCTGAATTGCGCAAGCGTGAGTTGCTGCGTAAAAAGCGACCTTTGCTGATCGAGGACCTCCAGGTATGTAGTGATACACCCGTGATAGCG
>Ga0210394_10006062_pt1 | contig 13252 bp, 9 predicted proteins | sample IncBWC12MmetaG_FD_160121 | JGI IMG/M metagenome (GOLD analysis project Ga0210394, IMG submission 160121) | Forest soil microbial communities from Barre Woods Harvard Forest LTER site, Petersham, Massachusetts, United States - Inc-BW-C-12-M | ecosystem: Environmental > Terrestrial > Soil >...
AGCCGAGCAGCTTGCTGCCGTCGTACTTCAACTGGCGATCGGTCTGGTAGGTTTGTTGCGGCGCGAGGAAATTCGGCCCGGTGAAAAAGCCGAAGCTCGAGAAATTCAGGCTGACCGGGAAATTGGCGAACGGGAGGCCGGAACCGACGACTGTGTCTCCCAGGTTGTTGATGAACTTCAAGTACTCGAAGCGGAAGCTGTGCGTGAAGTTGCCCTTGGTGGTGAAATCCGCGCCGATCACGTGAGTGCGGGTGTAGTTCTTGTCCTGGTAGGGCTGGTAGCCGACGGCTCCGCCGGTGGCAACTGCGCGGCTGTCAAAATAACTGAAGCGGTAAAACATGCGGACATTTTTGAACAGATTGAAATCGAGGCGCGCGTCGTAGTCGGTTTCGCGGAAAGGCGTGCCGGTGTTTCCCGTGTAAACGTCGAATGGCGCAGCGGGGACGATCGGCGCCAGCAGGTTTTGGTTGGTATGTTCGGCGTCCAGGAAGAAGAAGACCTTGTCCTTGAGAATCGGGCCTCCGATATTGCCGCCGTCCTGATTTCGTTGATAGGGTGAGGGCGGGCCAGGGAGCGGTGCGGAGAAAACGCTGTCGCGAAATAATGCGAAGCCCTCGCCGTGATAGCTGTTCGTTCCGGAACGGGTAGTAACGTTCACGGCGCCGGAGGAAGTGAGTTCGTTCGAAAGATCCAGCGTGGATTGGCTGATCTGAAACTCATCAATCGCACTGGCTGGAATATTTTCCGTGGTGGTGCCTACGGTTTCGTCGCTGACGTCCACGCCGTCCACTTCGATGCGCGCCGTGCGTCCGAAGCGGCCGCCGACGGAAATGGAGGAGAAGCCCACTTTCGTGGGGTCGAAATCGCCGCCATCCTGAATTTGCACGCCCGGCTCCAGTTGCGCGAGATCCAGGAAGTTTCGTCCGTTGACCGGCAGATTCTCGATCTGGTCCCTGTTCAAAACTCCCTGGACGCTGGGTTGCTCGGTGTTTACTGACACGGATTGTTCGGCGACGGTAACCACAGTGCTCGCCGCACCCACCTCGAGACTGAGATTGATTCCCGAAACCACGCCTACTTTCACCACTACGCCTTCTTCCACCGTCTTGAACCCCGCAGCTTCGGCGCGAACAGAATAATTTCCTGGGACAAGGGCGCCGGAATTATATGCGCCGGCCGAGGAAGTAGTTACGTGGAGGACCTGGCCGGTGTCCGTATTGGTGATGATGACCTTGACGCCCGTCACTACCGCGCCGCTTGGGTCGGTGAGCGTGCCCTGGATGCTCCCGGTTGCCGTGGTGCTTTGCGCCAGCAGCGGCGCGGATATCCATAAAACGAAAACCCCGATTATGAAAATTGGAATGAGTCTTTCGAGAGGGGTGAGCCGATGCGAGATCATGTCACGCTCCTGGGGTGTTATCTACCTGCATAGTCGGCATTTACGTATCGTGCGGCGGCAAGTGAAGTAGCCATCAAGAAGCTGGGCTGCAAACGCAATGCCACAGGCAAAAGCAACCGAACTCGCATGTCGACTTCCTCAGGTGTGAGCCGGAAACCCGCGCACCACGCGCGTGCCAGAGGATGCGCGGCGATGGAATGCTGCCGGCTACTGGGCAGCGGAAGACGCCGTGCGCGCGATTTCATCGAGGCCGGCGGCGGCGCGGTGGAGAGCGGCGGCCAGTGCGGCGGCTTCGTGAGCGAAGGTGGCGGCGTCTTGGCGGTCGAGGGCTTCGTTTGCGCCAGGCAGAACTTCGGCTGCGTATCCGGCGTAGGTTCCGGGGGCGTAGATCGTGTGCTTGTACCAGGTGCGGCCTGATAAACCTTCTGGAGTGAGCAGGGCCTGTTCGATGCTCACGAGTTCGCGATTCAATTCGGCTTGCTTGGCGGCGTTGGGCGATACATTCCCCCATTGCTGGATGGCCTGCGACGCGCGGGCGGCAGAGGCTGTGAGTTGCGCGGCGGCGTCTGAAACTGTTGGCACATCGGTGCTGCCGATTCCCTGCTTTGCTGCACGCGTCGAGAGGTCATTTACGGCGCGCGAAATTTCCGCAGCGTAGGCGGAGTAATCGAAGGGAAGCGTATCGGATTCGTCCAGCCGCAGCGCCAGCGTGCCAAGGATTTTCGCCAGCGCCACGTGAAATTCAAATGTGGGATCGCCGAACTTTTTCATCCAGTAGAAATCGTCGTACATCGAATGGTACACGCCGTAGTCGCCGACGAATCCGGCGTCGAGCGAAGGAATTCCGGCGTGGTCGAAGAAGGGACAGAAATCCGAGCCCGCGCCCAGGGCCTCGATGGGAGCTTCGCCGGGCGAGGTGAGTTTTGCGCTCGGGCGCGCGATACCGTTGGGCTCTTCCTGCTGGCGCGTGGCGCGGTCCAGCCAGACGTTGTAAATGCTGCGCACGTCGCGCGGGTCCTGCACTTCGCGCGTAACTTCGCGCACCAGTTCCTTGAGCGACGGCGTGGCGGAAGCCGTGAAGTTTGGTCCGGCGACGCCAACGTCCGTATTCAGATACGCCACCGCCTTGGCCTGCAACTCGGTGCGATTTGCTTCCACCCATTCGGTCGAGCCCATCAGGCCGGGCTCTTCGCCATCCCACTCGCACATCACGATGGTGCGCCGCGGCTTCCAGCCAGCGCGGACCAGTTCGCCGAACGCGTGCGCAGTTTCCAGCATCGTTGCCGTGCCGCTGCCGGGATCGACCGCGCCATAAACCCAGGCATCGTGATGATTGCCCAGGACGACCCATTCGCCGTCGTTTGCGCCGCGCAGTTTTGCGATCACGTCGTAGAGCGTGCGCTGCTGATAATCCATCTCCAGCTTCATGTGCGCGACGGCCGCGCCCGGCCCCACGTGATAGGTGAACGGCAAACCGCCCTGCCATTGACGGGGGACGTGAGGGCCTCCGAGATTGGCGAGGATCACAGAGGCGTCTTGTGAATTGATGGGCATGGTGGGAATGCGCGGCAGGTTTGCGGCGTCGGCCGGCGCGAGGCGCTTGGTGTTCGGGCTTGCAGCCACGCCCGGCGTAAGCGGATCGCCGGGATAGATCTCGGTATATTCCACCGAGCCGCGCTGGATGCCGCTCATTGGGCGCCACGGGCCGTTGGGAAACACATCGCCTGCAACGTAGCCGTCATCTTCGGGATCGGAATAAATAATCAGCCCCAGGGCTTTGTGCTCTTCGGCGAGTTGGGTTTTGATGCCGCGATAGCAGCCGCCATAGCGAGCGATCGCGATTTTTCCCGCGACGCTGATTCCCAGCTTATCGAGCTCGCGATAATCCGCCTGCATTCCGTAATTCACATAGACGACCGGCGCGGTGACGTCTCCGGACGGCGAGAAGGCGTTAAAGCCGGCGACGATATTCCTGCTAGAGGTGTCGGGATCGACTGGGAAGGGCTGCTCGGGAGTACCCAGAGTTTTTTTGTCGGGCGCGGTTAATTCGAGCCGCAGTTCGCGCGGTTGCGCGAGCCACACGCTGTAGCTCGCGATTTCGGCATCGAATCCGTAGCTGCGATACTGGTCGCGCAGCCATTCCGCCACGCGGTGGCTGGCCTCGGTTCCAGCCATGTGCGGCTCGCTGGTGATGTGCCGCAAATTGCTTTCGGCGCGGGCCGGATCGGGAATCGCGCGCATCTGCTGCTCGAGCGCGCGCTCGGCGGCGACCCGCGCGGGCGCGAATCCGCGGATGCCGGGATTATCCTGCGTGCCACGGGAAATTGCTGCGGGGAATACGAAGATGCTGGCCAGAGTGATTGCGGTGCGAATTCGCTGGATCGTGACTGCCATTTACACCTCGTCGAAGAATTGCAAATTCTATACTACATGGGTGCGCGCGTCCCCGATGGGTTGCGAATTATTTCGCGCGACGAGTGAGCATTGCATAGAGCGCGGCGCATTATACGCAGCCGCTTGGAGTTCGCTTGACGACGCTTGCGGCGCGCCGTAGGTTAGTTCCGCTGACCGTGGGATGCGTTTGGTCCCTAGGGATGTCCGATGAAAGTTGTGATTTCAGGTGGCTCGGGGCTGGTGGGAACCGCGCTTACTGGCGCGCTGCGTGCCGAAGGCCATAGCGTCTGCCATCTGGTGCGCCCGGGTGGCAAAGCCACGCCTGGCGACGTGCAGTGGAACCCTTTGAGTGCGCTGGTGGACGTGCCGGCGATGGAAGGCTTCGACGCGGCGGTGAATCTGAACGGCGCGAGCATCGCGGACGGACGGTGGACATCCAAACGCAAGACGATTTTGCGCGCCAGCCGCGTGGATTCCACGCGCGTGCTGGTAGATGCGCTGTCGCACCTGAGGCAGCCGCCGCGCGTATTTGTTTGCGCTTCGGCGACGGGTTACTACGGAAACCGCGGCGACGAAGTGCTGACCGAAACCAGCGGCCACGGCAATGATTTCCTCGCCATCGTCTGCCGCGCGTGGGAAGGCGAAGCGGCGCGGGCAGTGAGCTCCGGCATACGCACGGTGATCACCCGCTTCGGAATTATTCTTTCCGCGGAGGGCGGCGCATTGCCGGCCATGTTAACACCCTTCAAATTCGGCGCGGGCGGGCGGCTGGGGAGCGGGAAGCAGTGGATGTCCTGGATCGCGCTGGAAGATGTGGTGAGGGTGCTGCGCGCGGCGATTGATGATGCGCGGTGGAATGGGCCGGTAAATGTGGTGTCGCCCCAGCCGGTGCGCAACAGCGAATTCACGCGCGTGTTGGCGAGCGTGCTGCATCGGCCGGCGATTCTTCCCGCACCGGCGTTGGCGCTGCGTCTGGCGCTGGGAGAAATGGCCGATGCGCTGCTGCTCTCTAGTCAGCGTGTGCAGCCTGTATGTTTGCTGCAGTACGCCTACGCGTTTCGCTACGAAAATCTGGAGGCGGCACTGCACGCGGTGCTGGCAAAGCCGTAACGCCTTTCACTTGTTCCGTATCCAATTTCGATCCCCGCGGCGCTACAAATCCAGGCGTTCCAGCAGTGATGGCAAGTTCGATCCGTTCACGGTGAGCTCGGGGCGGGTTGTGGCGAAATCCGGGAGTTCGTCCAGGGCTTGAAACAGGCGCATCTTGGCGACGGCGTATTCTTCGGTGCCGGTCAGGGCGCGGCCGGTTTGCTTCGTCCAGTGATCGAGGGCTTCCCGGGGAACGAAGATGCGGACGGGGAACATGGTTTTGCGGTCCGCCGATACGTAATAGATGAATTCGTTGCCCTTGGCGCCATCGCGTTGGGCGGGGTGCACGTCCTGAAATTGATATTGGTACACGTAGCCGTTTTCGGCCGAGTAGCTCTTGATGCGCCGCACCGTTTCGGGTTTGGACATGGGCGCATTATTCGGCGGGGACGCGCTGCTGTCAACCGCCGGGCTGCGGCAAAGACGGCGCTATTTCAGTTGCGTAGTGCTGACCGGGGGCCTGCGAGGCAACGTGCGCATCCTGCTCGCCGTGCCACGGTGCATCACGCGAAGCCGCCGCAAAAAAAAGCGACCCCCGGGAGGTGCGGGGGCCGCTTCGTGCGCTGCGGGATACGAAACGAGCTACTGGGTCGGCAGAATTTCCTGCGAGAACCCGATCGTGTTGACCGAGCGCAACGACGGAGTGCGCGGCGGCAAACATGCGGGGCCCAGGGTAAAGTTGGTGTCAAAGCTGTAGTCACGCGGGCTGGGCGGATTGTAGACGCCGGTTCCCTTGTACGTGCCGACCGCTTGACGGTTGTAATAGAAGCTGACCATCGACCCGCGGTAGTGGCAAACCAGGCCCCAGTTTTCCAGGAAGCGGAGGAAGTTGTGCACGCCGCCGTCGGTTCCGAAGTCCTGCGCCTGTCCGGCAACGGACGGGAATGGAATGCCCTTACCGGAAATAATCGCAGCGCGGTACGCTGTCGGCGCCGCTGCTCGGTTATTAATGTTGTACGGAAAAGCGAAGGAGTTCACGTCGTTCCAGTTGTTGGAAAGAAACGTGACCGCGTCGCCTTCGACCGCAGCCGCGATGCTGACGCCGCCCCAGGTTCCGTCGTCCACCGGCGCGTTGTAATCGCCCTGGATGTAAACCGGGTTTTCGGAAACGATGCTAAGGCCGTCGGTTCCATTGCAGGAGACTCCGATGTTCAGCGAGGCGCCATCCACGATTTTCAGCGCTCGACGGAAGAAAACCGGAGGATTTTCCCGGGCTTCCTGCGAGTTGCCGTAGGTAACATCGGGACGGTTGGTATTGCCTGGCACACAATTCGTGTTGGCAAACAGGCCGCCGGAGTACGTTGTCGCTGCCGGTTTGTAGGTAACGCCTTGCAGGTTTCCGGTGATCATGCTCGCACCGCTCCACATGTTGACATTGCGGGGCGTCATGTTGAGCACGTTCTGAGTCAACAGCATGTAGTTCAACAGCGGGGCGGTGGAGATCAAAGCGGGAGCAACCTCGACGCCGCCATAATACCGAGGATTGCCGTCGCCTTCGATGTCTTCACCGGCGTCGAGGACTGTATTCGGGCAGCCGTTGTTCGGGTCGTTGGGATTCACAAAGTCGTTGAATCCATAAGACCCGGTTTTGACGACCGGGGCCACTGTTGGGTCTTTCTGTTCGCCGCGGCGGTCTGAGAAATACAGGGTGTAGCCGGTGTTATTGTCCAGGCCCAGCGCACCCTGATTCGCGGTGAACCAATTCACCAGGTTCTTGGCATCCAGTTCCACATAGTACATGACACCTTGCGCGGTGATCGGCGCCGGGCCAGCGGTGGCGCGGTCAACTCCTTCACGCGAGTCGTACAGCGCATTCGGCCAGAAATCGGTGGCCGGGTTTGCGGCGGTCATGAGTGGTGCGTTTGCGCACGGATTTCCGGCGGTCCCGGTAGACGGGTTATCTCGCACGCGAGCCAAACGGATGATGGCGTTCGGGCTGGGGTCATTGCAACCAACTGTCCCGACGGCTCCGCCGCTCGGGCCCTGTGCAAGAACTTGCGCCGCAGGCAGACCCGCGAGATATGTAAACGGGGCGACCTGGACGGCTGCGGTATACGTCGGATTGACGTTCCTGCCAGTGAAGCCGAGGTTCAGGATCTGCTGGGTGATATCAACCCAAGAGCCACCGGGATTCACCTGATACTCGATCTTGATGCAACCGGTGATGGTTGGATATCCGGCCTGCATCCAGTATCCGGGTGCGAGTAGAGTGTTCGAGTTGCTGCTGGGGCTGTAGGTTCCCCCGACAATGGCGCCCGATACAGGCAGCGGATAAGTGCCGGTATACCACCCCGGTGCTGCCTTAATGCCATTTGCGGTTAGGCCGAGACCGACAGGCGAGTTGGGGGACCACGCCAAGCTCGCAAGATCAACGGGAATTGTTGGGGTCACCGTGTCCAGGACCGTCATATCGGCGGTTTTGCAGGCGTTCGGCGAGCCCGGTATGGTGGTTGGAAGCGGATAATCGTCAAGCAAGATTCGCAACGTCGCCTGGGAAAACAGCCGCTGGGCAAATGTGGCCGGCGCCAACGCCATCTCGTTCTGAACTGGCCGGCGAATCAGCGAAATTGGCGTGATGCCGCCCAAGGCGGTGGAAGTAAGGCTCAATACGGGCACGCCGTTCTGAAGCTGACCGTTGTAAGCCGGCACGACTGTTCCGGTCCACGTGGGATTGTTCAGAGTGGTGCTGACCGCGCCATAGATGCTGTTGCCCGTCACGCTGCCTTCGCCTAAGGCCAACGCACGCCACGAAGCGTTCGTGTACGGGGCTCCGCCCGGCTCATTGACCATAGTAGGATCTGGCGCGAGGGCGATGGACACGTCGCCACCGTAAGCAGCGCCCGCGCCCGTAACCGCGAAGCCATTTTCCAGATTGGTGCGGATCACCTGCCCGACCACGGTTACTTTGTCACCCAGGAAAGTCGGACCTTGATTCGGAGTGAGCCAAAGATTTCCGTTGGTGTGGGTGCGGCCGCCGAACCCGAACGACGGGCCGTTGAAGAACGAAAGATCTGAATCGGAATAAATACCGAACTGGAATACAGGAATGGCGACTACTTGAACTTGTCTGGTCAGTTTCACTTCCGCGCCCGAGGCGGAACTCTGCGCCGCAACAGTCATGGTGAACGGCGTGATCAACCCTTGCATGCCGGCGTAGGGACTGGGCGGCAGAATCGTGGCGTTGGTCGTCGCCGGATTGCCGAATGCGTCCGGAATGAAGGTCAGGTTATAGGTGGAAGCGCCGGCGGCATTCTTATAGGTAATGCCGGTGAGTCCGACGGGAGGAATGGAGGTGATGGTTGCGACGTTCGCCGCCGTGAGCGAACCGGAGGTGGCAAACACCTGGGCTACGTCGGTGGTCATTTTTTCCATGCCGGCTTCCGCGCCATAGAACGCCAACTCGCGGAAAGAGTTGTTGCCGCCGAGGCGCTGGTCGCTCATGACCATCCAGCTCATGCCCACTACGATGGCTGAAATCAGCAGCAGAACAAACAGCGAGGTTATCAGTGCGACGCCCTTTTCTCTTTCCATTCTCACAGCGGATCTCCTTGAAAAACTGTAACCCTCGGTATCCCGTGCCTTGCGACAGCTCCTATGGGGCCGTGGACGACGCCGACGTATTGAACTGGTTCGTGAACGAAAGGCTGCGAATGCTTACCTGCGAGCTCAGATTGTTTCTCAGGTATTGTGGCGTTGTTTCCGCCGTGTAGGCATATTCGGACCTGCCCGCCAGGAAGACGTTCACCGCGCGTATCTGCGCCGGCGTATCTGGAAGAAGCGGTTGGGGAGCATTCCCAGGACCGTTGGGGTACGTACCCGCGGCATCGGTGGAACTGGTGATGTCGTAGCTGAATCCCAGGTTCTCGATATCGTCGGCGATCGCCTGCGGCGGATTCACCGGCGAGGCCGCAGGGTAATTTGGATAATTTACCTGGCGAATCAGCTGCGGGTCCGTCGCGATGGTCGAGTTAACGTAGTAAGTCACCATCCAAACCCGAGTGACTGTCGTGGGCGGAAACACTCCCGGGGTGGTAGCCAGCTTCGCTACTGTTCCGTTCGCCAGGCCGGTTTGATTCAGGGCGGCGGGATCGCCGCCTGCGAAGTTGATGGTTTGGCCGGCGACGCTCGTGACATATTCCAGCGCAGTTCCGTTCTGGTTGTGAAACATGATCAGGTTGCCGGTGGTGATGGGATTGGTTACTCCCGGCATGGTGAAACAGGCCGGCGCGAGCGTGACCGATGCGCCGGTGGCAGATATGCTTCCAGCGCAAACCGGAGTTGACGGCGCGGCCTGGACGACCGGATAGCTGTAGAGATAGTTTCCCGCCGCGTCCACCAAAACGTTGTCCGCGTAGATGATGTTGATGACGTCGGTGGCAATTCCCGTGAGCGTCGCGTTGGTCACGGGATTTATGGAAGTCGCGAGCTGGCCGATCTGCGAACCGGGAGTGATCGCCGGCACGGTAATGTAGCTGGTCGGGAATGTGGTTGCGGTGCCGGGGCGATTCACCGCCGAAGTCGCGGTGTAGGGAAGGCTGATGCCGCCCTGAGGAATTCCCTCGCCTGCCTGCATCAGGTCCCGGACCACAAAATGCATACCGGCGCGCAGATTCTCTTGCGTGTTGGCCTGATAGGCGACCATGCTGGTCACGTGCTCGGCCTGCATCAGCGCGTCGGTGGCGATGGCCACGACGGAGACCACGATGCTCATGGAGACCATCAACTCGATCAGCGTAAATCCTCTTTGGCGCTTCATCCTTGCTCCTCGCGGTCCTAGTTAGCCGAAACGTAAGTGGTCAAACTGTAGGCACGCCTGAAGCGGCCCGTCGTGTAGTTCACGGTGATCACTACCTGGTTAAGGCTGTTGGTGTAACCCGCCACGTTCGTAATGGTGATCGTGCGCGTAAAGTTTCCCAGCGGTTGCTTCACGTCGTCGGCCGTGCCGAGTTTTCCGTCCGGTCCGGGGTAGACGATGTAAGCCGGTGCTCCGCCGGCATCGGCAACCGAACCGACCAGCCCGTCGGCGCCCGGCACCAGCAACGGCTGCGGCCCAACCAGGAAGAGTCCGGCGGGATTGCCCGTGGTATTGTTGGAAAGCTGCGCAAACGTTGCGTTGTTCGTATATTTCGCGGTGTAGATGGCTTCGGCGGCTTCTTCCGCCTTCTGCTGCGCGATGAAACCATCCTGCGAACCCTGCATGTAGGCCAGCGAGTCCGCCAACATCGCGGCCAGGCCGAGAACGCCCACACCCAGAACCACCAGTGAGATCATCGTCTCTAGAAGCGTGAAGCCCTTCGCCGCTTGCCGTTTTCTCACCTGCCACATTTTCCTGAACTCCTTTAGAGCCTGACCCATATCGCACCCGTTCCCTTCCAGCCGCGCACGCGGCCAGTGCCACCCAGAACCGTAACTGCCCGGGCGGTCGAGTTCTTGCCGGGTTGACCCATGAACACGGTTCCGTTAATCGGCTGGAACGTCGTGCCGTCCACCAATTCGCCATCGCTTTGGAACAACATTCCGCCGACCGGTCCGCCATTCAGGCCCTCGAACACCACTGCCGCGCCATTGCCGAAGGCGTCTGGCGTGTCGGGCCCTCCGGCAAACACATAAAATTGGGCCGGGGATTCGATGGGCACGGTACTCAGAACCGGATCTACTCCTCCGGCGCCGGCCGTGAGATCGTTTCTTACCTTCATTACAACTTGATATTGGGTGATTCCGGCTACGACGACAGTGGGAAAGGTGACCTGCACGTAGCGGCGGTTGGTGACCGAATACTCGCGCGCCTGCCGCAATTGATCGATCACTTCGCGCACCGCGGCGTCGAAACGCGCGTCCTGCAAAGTCGGCGAGTAGGCAATCAGCGCCATCGCCGAGATGATCAGGATCAGCATGACTACGACGCTCATTTCAACCAGCGAAAATCCGCGCTCGTTTTTTGCTTCACGGGTGCCGCAGCTCAAATTCGTTCCACGCTCTTTCACGCTTACACCCTCGAATCGCCCTGGAGGTGGCGGGCGAGCCTCAGAATTCAGTAGATACAATGCAGTTCCCAGGCCACGCCGAGATGCTAGCTAAACCTATGTGGCATAGAAAGTTAGCGGATGGGGAGGGAATTCAGCAGTTCCATTTCGGCCTGGGAGGGGTAGAAACGTTACATTTCTGGTGGCACGCTACCATACGCGCAAGTGCGGAATTCTCCAGCAGTGCCATGCCGTAACCACTGACGCGCAGGCAGGGCGCGTGGGAATGGTGCTTAGGAATATTACGGCAGTCGCCGCGCCGGGTTTGCGATCAATCGCGGCTGCGCAGTTTCGAGAGCAAGCGCAGAATTTCCAGGTACAGCCAAATCAGCGTGACCATTAATCCGAACGCCGCGTACCACTCCATATATTTCGGCGCGCCCGCGGCCACGCCGCTTTCGATGAAATCGAAATCCAGCACCAGATTCAGCGCCGCCACAACCACCACAAACGCACTGAAGGCAATACCGATCGGTCCGGAGCCGTTAATCGTGGTGAAGTGTACGCCGAAAAATCCCAGCACAATTGTCGCTAGATAGAAAAGCATGATTCCGCCCGTCGCCGCGACCACCCCCAGCCGGAACTTTTCCGTGACTGGAATCAGACCCGAGCGATAGGCCAGCAGCAGGATCGCCAGCGTGCCGAACGTCAGGCTCACCGCTTGAATGGCGATTCCGTGAAAGCGCACGTCGTAGATGGCCGAAATGCCGCCCAGCAGCAGTCCTTCGAGCAGCGCGTAAATCGGCGCCGTCACCGGCGCCCAAGTCTTCTTGAAAATCGTCACCAGCGCAAAAATAAATCCGCCGATTCCGCCGATTGCCAGCAGCGGCAACACCGCCTCGGGATTCTGCGAATGCGTGTAGATATTCCAAGTCCAGGCCGCCGTCGCGATCACGCAGATCAGCAGCAGGCCGGTCTTGTTGACGGTTCCCTGCAGCGTCATCGCCTCGCCCAGCCCGACGCCCTCGCCTTGAAAGGCCCCGGCGTTCAGAGCCGGGTTCGATGTCCTCATTAAATCCGCCACCGTGAATCTCCTTTGTGTGAGCTTCGCGCGACCTTTTCTATCGTGCCCGCGGAGGTGCGTCCGCTGCCGTTTATCCCCAAGTATTAAGACAATTTTACCTCATTTCGGCTTTCTGCACGCGTGGGGGATGCTGCGCATCGCCGGGCGCAAAAAAAAATCCCTGGGCCAGCAAGCCGCCGGCCCAGGGAAGTGCGTGGATTGAGGTTGCGAGTCTAGTGCGTGTCGACGATAGCAATGGCTTCGTCCACGTGATGATGCGCACGGTCAATGTGCATGATCACGCGGTCCCGCAGACCGCGCGCTTCCGGATTATCTTCTTCCTTTTCGATATCGTGATGGGCCTTGTCCAGAAGTTCGCGGGCATCATGCAAGCGTCCGACCCAGGGCTTGTGCGAGTCCACGGGAGGACGCTCTTCGATGTTCTTGCCGTCATCGAATGCGGCGCGCTTGATTTCAGCAATGGCGTGGTCGATTTCTTCCACGGCGGCGCGTTCTTCGGCATGCAGAGCGCCGCCGTCGGGACGTTCCAGATGCGCTCGTGCATCCCGCAGGTCGGAAAGGGCGCGCAGGTACGCTGGATGCTTGCCTTGCGCGCGGAGATTTTGTGACGTGAAAGGAACCAGGAAGGCGATCGCCGCGGCAATCACCGCAAATTTAGTAAGAGTTTTCATTCGAAATTTCACCTCTTGTGAAGTTGGGATGGCTTTAGCAGGGCTGGGACCGCAGGTTTACCCTGCAATCCAGTAAAGCACGCTGCAGCCGCCTTTGTTGCGGGTTGCGGCGGGATTGTTTCCAGAAAGGCAACGCGAGGGCTAGAGCCCGGCGATGGGGCGCTCTGCCAATAGACGCGGCAACAGGAATAACTGATTGTGGGAATTACCAACGCCGCAGAATCAAGCCGTAATTGGTAGCGCTAACGGGAATCGAACCCGTATTTCAGCCTTGAAAGGGCCGCGTGCTAACCGTTGCACCATAGCGCCACATTGGGTTTTATGCGTGTTGCGGGGTTTTTTGTAATGTTTGTGTAACAAACTCCCAGCCATACGCCTACGAGCTGTGCGACTTAGTGTTTCGGCAAACAGTTTAACACAACCTAGCCAGGCCGTCGGGCGCTACAGCAGACATGGCGCCGGTTCAGTTGTGGAGTCGAGATGTGGCGCGGTGGATTAGGTGCGGCCTATCTGTTTCCGGCCCTTTCGTCTGCCGGTGCCTCACTAGCCTCGCCCTGCTTCCGTTTCCACATCCCGCTCATCGAACCGGACG
>Ga0210394_10006064_pt1 | contig 13244 bp, 12 predicted proteins | sample IncBWC12MmetaG_FD_160121 | JGI IMG/M metagenome (GOLD analysis project Ga0210394, IMG submission 160121) | Forest soil microbial communities from Barre Woods Harvard Forest LTER site, Petersham, Massachusetts, United States - Inc-BW-C-12-M | ecosystem: Environmental > Terrestrial > Soil >...
GCGTCCGAACAACGCCGAATGGATCGCGTTCACGGTCCGTTACGATAGCGGCGAAGTGGTCAGCGGAGTGCCGGACGCCGGTTTCGCGATGGCCGACCTGACGCCGAACCAGCAGGTTTCGATCGGTCTCGCCTGCGGAGGAACGTATGCCACACCGGCGGATCCGATCCGCAGTTGCTCCGGCCTGGTGACCTCGAAACTGCTTACGCTGCCGCAAATCGGCCAGGAAAACGACGATCACAATCCCGACCGGGTAAAGCCTCGCGACGTGCTGAACCTCGGCATCGGCAGCGACAACCTGTTCCACACGGAAAAGACGCAGCGCTGGACCGCATCCCTATCCATCGACAACCTGACGAATAAAGTAGCCCTGTATAACTTCCTGTCCACCTTCAGCGGCACGCACTTCATTGAGCCAAGAAGCATCGTGGCCAAAATCGGCTTCGTGTTTTAAGAAGGAGCCAGAAGCCAGGAGCCAGGAGCCAGAATAGGATGCTGGAGAAATCAAGAGAAGTGAAGCAAAACCGAGTTCATTCTGGCTCCTGGCTTCTGGCTTCTTCTTCTGCTGGCTCCTGGCTTCTGGCTTCTGGCTTCTGCTGGCTCCTGGCTTCTGGCTTCTGGCTTCTTCTTCTGTTACTGCACGATCTCCCACTGCACGTCGCAACTCCGCTGGATTCCCGCTTTTAGCGACCGCATCACCAGCGTCTGCGTGCCATTCGTCTGCCGGTGAATCGTCGGCTGCCAGGCGGCGTGATCGTAAATGAACCTCAACCGCCCAACGGGAAGATTTTCGAACACCACCTCGCCGTTTTGAGCTACCTCGACGGTCGCGTGCAGCGTTCCGGTGGTCGGCCTGGTCACAGCAGGTTTCGTCGGTGCCGGCTGAGGAGGAGGAGCAGGGTCGGCAGGTCTTGGCCTGGCCGGTGCGCTTCGAACTGGCCGGTCGACCGCCGGCGCGGGCACCCGGTCTTTCTTTGAGAAATCCGGATTGGGCGGAGGATTTTGCGGCTTGGCGGAATCCGGATTCGATGGCGGAACGTCCGGTTTTGCGGAATCCGGATTCGGCGGAGGCACCTCCGGCGCCGTGCTGGGCGCGGGCGCGGGTGCTGCTACTGGTTGCGCTGCTACGGGTTGCGCCGCTACTTGCACGGCGGGAGCCGCATGGAAGCCCGGAAAGCCTCCCCCGTGCGTGGTGTAAAACCATAGCCCGGCTCCGCCGATCAGCAGCAGGACTCCCAAGAGTCCGATCCGTACACCGATCCCGGAGCCTTGTTTGGCGGGCGGCGGCGCGGGATAAGGCCCGGCTGCATCCCGAGCGGACGGAAACTGCGCCGACCACGGAGGCACCGGCGACGCGGGAGGTGGCGGCGGAGCCGGTGGAGCAACAGTGGGAAACCCAGCCGCCGCAGGCGGTGGCGCCGCTTGCCCCACCGGCTGGCCACACTTCACGCAGAACCGGGTACCTGCGGCGACAGTAGCGCCGCAGCCCGTGCAAAATGGTGCAGACATGGGAAACCTCTACTGTACGTCGGTCACTTTGCCGCCCGTGAAGACGACTTTCATGTCCTTGTACACATAGGTTTTCTTGGCGCCCAGGTCGACCACCGTCTTCGGCTGTCCGAGGATCGCGGTCACCTGGTCGATGGTCTGTCCCAGGCTGATCTCGGCCGGCGGGGCTGCCGTAGCCGCCGCGGCCGACGGTCCCGAGTCGCCAGTGACCGCGCCGGTGACTTCCAACTCCGCTTTATCCGCTTCCGCCGACTGCTTGGCTACTTCGGCCGCGGCATTCGGATCCGGTGGCGGGGCGATGTCGACAAACGCAGCCTTCGCGGGCGCCGCTTTGGCCGAGGCGGGAACCGCGGGCAACCCGCCCGTTCCGCCCTTCTGTTGCAGATCGCCCATTCCGGCGTCGATGGTTTCGCGCATGTGGTTCTGCATGTCCTGCAAATCGGTCAGCGCCACGGAAACCGTCGCGCCCTTGTGGCATTCCACGCCGCCCTTGCTCGAGAGGACCACCAGATTGGCCGCGGTTGCATCGGCCGCCGGCGGACCGCTCAACTGTAGCGCGTCGCCCTCGCTGACCGCGCACTCCGTGCCCGTTGCGTCGATCAGGTCCAGATCCGCGCCGGCCACGAAGACGTGTTGAATGTTGTCGCTCATCATGCGGGCGATGCCGCTCGACGCCGGATCCGGGACATTGTTCGCCGCCGTGGTCTGCGCTTCCTGATTTGTAAGCGCGAGCTGCCGCTTTACTTCCTCCGCGACCAGGGCCTTGATGTCAGGCGTCATGGGCGCCGCGTCGGGAGCCATGGCCTGCTGCTGCTGGGACGCCGCGGCCTGCTGCGCCGCATAGTTTGCGGCGAGGCTCTGCGAAATAATGTAGTCGGTCAGCCACAACGACGCGCTGGGATACACCGGATAAGGCGTGAAGTACGCGCCGTAGTATCCATACCACGGAGCGGCCACAAAACCCCAGGCGTAAGGCACCGGCGTCACCCACGGATTGTACGCCCAGCCATAAAACGCCGGAGCATAATAAAACGCCGGAGCGTATCCGTTGATGAACACGCCGTGATAAGAATAGCGGTTGTAATAGCGATCGTAGGCGCGCCCGTGATCGTAGTATGTGCGCCGGGCGTATTCATGACCACGATAGCCGTAGGGGCGTTGCTGATAATAGCCGCGGCCGCCGCGTTCGGAAACCACGCGCGAATGGTCCGCGCGCTCCGAGCCTACTCGCCGGTTCCCGTTCAGCCCGTGATGAATATCCATGCCGCGCTTGGAGTCGTGGACGTCGGCCCGGCTGCCATTCGCGCGCGTCCGGACGGAACTTCCATTGGCCGCATGCGCCATGTGGCTGCCATTCGGTACCTTGCCTCCGGAGTGATTCGCCGCCGAGGGGCTACCGGCTTTACCGCCTGCCGCTCCCGGTCGACCGCCGGTGCTGGCCGCCGCCGGGTGTCCGGCTGTACTTGCAGCTCCGGTACGGCCTCCGGCTGTCGACGGACCGCCTTTGGCCCCTCCCGCTGTCGACGGACCGGCTTTTCCCGTCGTGGTTGGCCCGCTCTTGGCGCCACCGGCCGTGGTCGGACCTCTTGCCCCGCCAGCCGTGGTTGGACCGCTCTTCCCCGCGGTGCTGGGGGACCCAGCGTGGCTGGCCGACGGAGCGCCGCTCTTGGCCGGCCCTGCCGCTGGCTTCGCCGCCGCTGCTGCTGGCTTGGCCGGAGCGGCAGGAGCCGCCGCCGGTTTCTTCTGACCGTTGGCTATCACGGATCCAAACAACAGCACGGCCATCATGCCCGTTAAATATCGGTGCGCGTTCATGGAATTCTCCTTAATAACTATCAACTTACCCTGCTACTGGACGTCCGTGACCTTGCCGTTTACAAATGTCACTTTGCCAACGTCCTTGTAGAAATAAATCTCTTTTGTTCCGAGCTTGACCACTTTCTCCGGCTGACCGAAATTCGCGATCACATCATCTTTCGACTGGCCGATTTTCAGCGTCTTCGGCGGGCCCTGAGGCTCATCCGGCGGAGGCGGCGGAGGTGGAATCGGCGCCAGAGGAGTTTCCGCGGGAGGCGGAGGCGCGGCAACCGGAGCCGGAGCGGGAGCCGGAGCCTGCTGCCGTCGGGGGGCGGCCGCTGGAGCCGCTGGAGCCTGCTGTTGGCCCGCCTGCTCCTGGCCTGCACCGGTCGTTTCCTCGGCCGGCTGAATCTTGAATACCTCGCCCACCAGCTTGTCCATGTCGTCAGCCGAGGGGATCGCCCCCTTCTTGTCGAAAAAGAACTTCAGGTCCGCTTTGTAGCGCACCTCGGCGAAAGCGTCGGTGAATAACTGGAAAACAAGGCCGTCATCCTTGCATTCGATCTTGGTTACCCACACCTTCTCCCCCGGCACGAACGTCCTGGTGGCCGGCGCACTGGCTGGAGCTGAGGCGCCCGGCAGGTGACTGAACCGGTCCAGACCCTTTACAATCTTGCCGGCCGCGTTCTGGCTGATCTTGCCGTCCCTATAAGTATTCTGAAAGTAGTTGCTTCCAGACACCGGAGCCATGATAATGTTGCCCTTTTTGAGCACCAGGATCGACCCCGCTGTGACGATATCGGTCTGGTCGGCCGTCGCCTGCGTCGTCGTGTACTCCGCCTGCAACTTCTTCTCGATGGCGGCCTTACTTTGGGCGATAGCCGCGAAGGGCATCCCCAAAAAAACCAGGGTGATCAAAGAGCCGGAAAGAGTGGTGATACGCATCGAAGCATCCATCCTGTTGTGAGCGTGCGATTTGTCTAAAGTAAGAGGCTCCGCGCCAGTATACACCGGGCCCGGTTTTCATTCAAGCCATCCTTCCCTACTAGAGAGCGCGCAAAAAACACCGAAATTAGCGCAAGATGGCAGTTTTTTTTTGGAAATCGACCCGCGTGGCCTAAATTCACCTCAGCAACACGGTTTCGGAACTAACGCCCGCCCGTTTATGCCTAGATCGGCTGTCCTCGAAGATATGAATGTGGGGCGGGCTATTGAGCCGGCAGCCTGCTTCCAAGCAGGCTCTCCGGTCGCGACTAGACCGAGCCGCTCCGGAGAGCGGCTGCCGGCTGATAGCCCGCCCCACACTTGGGCGGACTCCAGGAACCCGATGGCCCACTAGATCGGCTCGAAGTGTCCGAACATGTTCTGGAACTCCGGCAAGTTCGACGGAATCTCGTACGTGCATACCTTCTCGAACCGGCTCCATAAATCGAGCACTGCCGGATTGTGGTGGGCGCCGGCAATCGCTTCCTGCGACGCCCACTCGAAGATCTCGACGATCGTTCCATCCGCGGTGCGCATCACCATCGACGCGCGTTCGGTGACCAGACCCAGGGCGCGGAGCGGCGGCAGATGGTTGCGAACCAGTTCCAGCAAGTCCTGTTCGCAACCGGGCTTCGGTTTGTAACACGCAACGGAGATCGTTCCCATAGCTGCGAAGTATATCAGCGATCATGAGAACTTGAGAGCTGTCGGCATCGACTTCGGGACGACCAACTGCGCGGTGGCGATTGCCAGGGATGGAATGGTGGAGACGGCGCGTTTCGGCGCGGCCTCGCTAGAAACGTTCCGGTCCGTTCTTTATTTCGACGGCGCGCAGTCCAAGGGACGAAAACGGCCTCTGGCCGGGCCTTCCGCAATCGATGCGTATCTTGTCCGCGAGACGCCCGGCAGGCTGATTCAATCGTTGAAGTCGTTTCTGTCGAGCTCTCTGTTCCGCGAAACCTGGGTCGCGAGCGAACGCTATTCGGTGGAGGATCTGACCACGGCCATGGCGTTGTCCTTGCGCGAGGAGGCCGAAAAACAGTTCGGCGATCTGGGCAAGCGGCTGGTGCTGGGCCGGCCGGTGCGGTTCGTGGGCGCGGATACCAAAGAAGCGGATGCGCTGGCGGTCGCGCGACTCGAAGAGGCGTTCCATCGCGCGGGGTTCGACCAGATTATTTTCGAATACGAGCCGGTGGGCGCGGCCTATCACTACGAGAGCACTCTCGACCACGACGAGCGGATCGTGATCGCGGATTTCGGCGGCGGCACCAGCGATTTTTCGCTGCTGAAAGTAGGGCCGAAGCGGCGGCGGCGCGGGATTGTCGCGACCGCCGGTCTGCCACTGGCCGGCGATTCGTTCGACGCGAAGATCGTGCGCCACGTGGTCTCGCCGATGCTGGGCTTGGGGTCGATGTACCGGTCGCTGGACAAGACGCTGCCGATGCCTTCGTCGGTGTATCTGAAGCTGGAAAAATGGCATCACCTGTCGTTTCTGAAGACGCAGGAGACGCTGCGGATGTTGCGCAGTCTGGAAGCGCAAGCGGAGGAGCCTTCGAAAATCGAGGCTCTCATTCAACTGGTGGAGAACGACGCGGGATACAACCTGCATCGCGCGGTGCAGCGGACCAAGGTGGAGCTGTCTACGCGCCAGCAAAGCGAGTTTGTTTACGAAGACCCGTCGGTATGTATCCGGAAGGTGGTCACCCGAGGGGATTTTGAAGACTGGATCGAGCCGCAGCTATCGCAGATTTCCGATTGCGTCGACGGGCTGCTGCAAGAGGCGCGGACACAGGCCGCTCAAGTGGATCGAGTGTTCCTGACCGGTGGAACGTCGCTGGTGCCGGCGGTGCGGAGGATTTTCGAAAATCGATTTGGCGAGGAGAAGTTGCAGGCGGGCGATGAGTTTACGTCGGTCGCGCGCGGGTTGGCGTTGCGGGCGCAGCGCGGGAAAAACACAGGCTGAAGCCTGTGCCACCATGCTTCTGAGGTGGCACAGACTTCAGTCTGTGTTCTAGCGGCGTGGCAAAGCGAAGGCCACATATGCGCCTTGAATCGGATGCTGCGTCGCCGGGATTAATCCTTCCTGCGCGGCTGCGCAGAACACGATGTACTCGCGGCCGTTGAGTTCGTAGACAGCGGGCATTCCCTCCAGCGCCGCGCCGACCTCGGCTTCCCACAACGGCTTGCCGGTCTCGACGTCGAACGCGCGGACCTTCTTATCGCGGGTGCCGGTGAACAGCAGGCCTCCAGCAGTGATGACCGGGCCGACTTTCGGGTAATGGGTTCCAGTGCCTTTTAGCCCCGGCGCGTCGCCGAGGGCGATCTTCCACTTGATGGTTCCTTCATTCAGGTCGTAGGCGGTTAAAGAAGTCCATGGGGGCTTGATGGCGGACAGGCCATCGCTGGCGATCATGAAGCCGAAGCCGCTCAGGTAGCGGTCTTCATCCTTTTTATCGGCCTCGAGTTTGAGCAGCGAGGGGAGATCCTTCGAAACGACCACCAGAACGCCTTTCGCCGGGTCCACCGCCGCGCCGCCCCAGTTGGCTCCGCCGTTGTTTCCGGGCATCTGAATGGTGCCGCGCTTCGCCGGTGGCGTAAACAGGCCTTCATTGCGGGCGCTGAGAATCTGGTCGCGAAAACGGGCGCGATCCTCGGCCGATAAATACGGGCTGAGATCGTCGACCGTGAATTTCTGCCGCGCGTACGGAGGAGGTTTCGTTGGAAACGGCTGCGTGGACCAGGTGGTCTCCCCCGGCATGTCGGATTTCGGGACCGCGCGTTCTTCGATGGGCCAGATCGGCTCGCCCGTGACGCGATTGAAAACCCACACGAAGCCTTGCTTGCTGACCTGCGCGACCACATCAACGGCTCTGCCGTCGTTGTGAATCGTGAGGAGCTTTGGAGCCGTAGGGTCGTCGTAATCCCAGATATCGTGATGCACCATCTGGAAATGCCACAGGCGTTTGCCAGTGCGGGCGTCCAGCGCCAGCAGGCAGTCGGCGAACAGATTCGCTCCGGCTCGGTCGACTCCATAAAAATTGTATTTCGCGCTGGCGGTGGGCGCGTACAGAATGCCTCGTTTTTCGTCAAGCGTCAGTTCGCTCCAGATATTCGCGCCGCCGACCTTTTGCCACGCATCGGCGGGCCAGGTCTCGTAACCGAACTCGCCCGGATGGGGGATGGTGTGAAACGTCCAGACCACGCGGCCGGTGCGCACGTCGAAGGCGCGCAAATCGCCGGGGGCGGAGCCATAGCCCTGATTGGTGGCGGACCCCAAAATCAGCAGATCCTCGAAAACACGGCCGGGCGTAGTCGATTGCACCAGCGACAGAGTCTTGGGATCGCGACCCAGGCCTTCCTTTAAGTTGACGGCGCCGTTCGTGCCGAACGATTCGACGGTCTTCCCGGTGCGCGCGTCGATGGCACGCAGAAAATGATTGCTCGCGAACAGCAGGCGGCGATCTGTCCGGTCTTTGCTCTCCCAATAATTGATGCCTCGATTGGTGATGATTCTTATCTCAGGGCCGGAATCGTGGGTCCAGATTTCTTTTCCAGTGGCGGCGTCCAGCGCGACGATGGAGTTATTCTTTGCCAGCACGTACACCACGTTGCCGACCACCAGGGGATTGAAAAAATACTTGTTGTGGTCGCCGGTCGAGAACGTCCAGGCGACTTCCAGCTTCGAGACGTTCGAGCGGTTGATCTGTTCGAGAGCGGAATACTGTGCGGAGTCGGAATTCCCACTGTAATCCGACCAGGTCATGTGGGTCTGAGCGAAAAGGGAACAGCTCAGCAAGAAAACGAAAAGCTTCATGAGTCTTTCATCATAGGGTACATCGTGTGGGGCGGGCTATCAGCCGGCAGCCTGCTTCCAGCAGGCTCTTTTCATCGCTTGAAAAAAGCCGCCCCGGAGGGCGGCTGCCGGCTGATAGCCCGCCCCACATCAGAACAGGAAGCATAAATCTGGGAACGTTTGCCCGACGCGAATCGTAAAAGAGTTTATGAAGCTGAGGCACATCCTGCGGCGGCTGCTGCACACGCCCATGTTTACGGCCATCGCGGTGGCGACGCTGGCCATTGGCATTGGAGCGAACACCGCGATTTTCAGCGTCATCGACGGCATTCTGCTGAAGCCTCTGCCCTATCCGCATTCCGAGGAGTTGGTCGCGCTGGATCACACCGCGTTCGGCGACGGCATCGCCCATGCCGGAATGGCGCCGTTTCTCTATTTCACTTATCGCGAGCAAAATCGGACGCTCGAGGACGTCGGGATGTGGGACGACGGTACCGTCAGCGTCACGGGTCTCGCCGAGCCGGAGCAGGTAAATGAGCTGGACGTCACCGATGCGGTGTTGCCGCTTTTGAGGGTCCGGCCGGTACTGGGGCGCGTGTTTTCGCGTTCGGACGATTCGCCGGGGAGTCCGGAAACGGTCATGCTGACGTTCGGATATTGGAAGGCGAGGCTGGGCGGAGACAGCTCGGTGATCGGACGGCGCATCCTGATTAACGGCAAGGCGACGGAGGTAATCGGCGTGCTGCCGGAGCAGTTTCGCTTCCTCGATTTGAAGCCGTCGTTGCTTCTGCCGATGCGGAGGGACCGGAACAAGACGTTTCTCGGCCAGTTCAGCTTTCAGGCGTTCGCCAGGCTGAAGCCGGGCGTCACGTTGGTCCAGGCGAACGCCGATATGGGCCGCATGATTCCCATCGCACTCAACGGTTTTCCGCCGTTTCCGGGTTACAACCGCAACATGTTTGCGAACGCGAAGCTGTCTCCGTTAGTGGAGCCGCTGAAGCAGGAAGTGGTGGGCGACGTCAGGGGCGTGCTTTGGGTTCTGATGGGGACCATCGGCATGGTGCTGCTGATCGCCTGCGCGAACGTGGCGAATCTGCTGCTGGTGCGCGCCGACGGGCGCAGGCAGGAGCTGGCGATTCGTGCGGCGCTGGGCGCGGGGTGGGCGCAGCTTGCGCGCGAACTGCTGATGGAAAGCGTCGCGCTTGGGTTGGCCGGAGGCGCGGCCGGATTGGCACTGGCCTACGGTGGGCTGCAATTGCTGGTGGCGATGGCTCCGGCGAATCTTCCGCGTGTCGAGAATATTTCCATCGATGGAGGCGTGCTGCTGTTCACGCTGGCGATCTCCCTGCTCGCCGGGCTGCTGTTCGGCGTGATCCCTGTGGTGAAATACGCCGGTCCGCAATTGGGGACGGCTCTTCGGGCGGGTGGGCGGCCGCTGAGCCAGAGCAAGGAACGCCATCGCGCGCGGAACACTCTGGTCGTCGTGCAGGTGGCCCTGGCGTTGGTGCTGCTGATCGGTTCCGGGCTGATGATCCGCACGTTTCAAACCTTGAAACACATAGAACCGGGATTCACGAACCCGGAGCAAGTAGAGACGCTGCGGATCTCGATTCCGGAATCGCAGGTGAAGGACGCGGCCCAAGTGGTGCGGGCGGAGCAGGCCATTATGGAAAAGATCGAGGCGATTCCGGGAGTTTCCTCGGTGGGGTTGACCAGCTTGATTCCCATGACCAACCAGGGTTGGCACGATGGGATTTTCGCGGAGGACCACACCTACAATGAATCGCAGATTCCCTCGTTGCGTCTCTTCAAGTTCATGACGCCCGGCTTGCTGAAAACGATGGGCAATTCACTCGTCGCCGGCCGCGATTTCACCTGGACTGACATTTATGAGAAGCGTCCAGTGGCGATGGTGTCGGAAAACCTGGCGCGCGAGTTGTGGAAGGATCCGGGAGCGGCGATTGGCAAACGCATCCGCGAGAGCCTGAAGGCGCCCTGGCGCGAAGTCATCGGCGTCGTCAGCGACGAACGCGACGCCGGCGTGAATCAGAAGGCGCCCACCATCGTGATATGGCCTATTTTGATGGATAATTTCTCGGGCGATAAAACGTTCGTCTGGCGGAGCTTGGCATACGTCATTCGCAGCAACCGCACCGGGTCGCGCGGATTTGTGGACGAGATCAGCCGGGCAGTCTGGGCGGTGAATCCGAATCTGCCGCTGGCCGGCGTGCGCACGCTTCAGGAAATTTATAACAAATCGCTGGCCAGGACGTCGTTCACGCTGGTGATGCTGGCTATCGCCGGAGCCATGGCTCTGCTGTTGGGAGTCGTCGGGATTTACGGCGTCATCTCCTATTCCGTTTCGCAAAGGACTCGGGAAATCGGCATTCGCATGGCGCTGGGCGCTCGCAAAGAGGAGCTGACCCGGATGTTCGTGGGGCAGGGATTGCGGCTGGCTCTCATCGGCGTCGCCTGCGGCCTGCTCGCCGCGGTGGGATTGACGCGATTGATGAAGTCGCTGCTGTTCGAGGTGAATCCTCTGGACCCCGCGACGTTCGCCGCCGTCGCGCTGGGCCTGGTGCTGGCAGCATCGCTGGCCAGTTATCTGCCGGCGCTGCGGGCCACCGCGGTGGATCCCATGGAAGCGCTGCGGGCGGACTGACAGAAGAAGTAGCCAGAAGCCAGGAGCCAGTAGCCAGAATGCACCGCGGTAGTTATCAGTCGGGGTTCCGCAGCAAAATGGAACCCAGACAGTCAGAGTCTGTGTGAAACTCCAGTTTTCAGATGTGGGGCGGGCTATCAGCCGGCAGCCGCCCCCCGGGGCGGCTTTTGTTTTCAGCACGGACAAGCCTGCTGGAAGCAGGCTGCCGGCTGATAGCCCGCCCCACACGGTGGCTTCGGCCGAATATACCGCAGTTTTCACACAGACTCGTCATGGAGGGGAGACGCACTATCGCCACGTAATCTCGACCACCTGCCTGATATAGAATGGCGCGACCGTATGCACGACGCTCGCGTTCGTCCCTGTTACCGCTTCATCGACCATCGCTCGCAACTCGCGTGGCGTATAGGAGCGCTTGATCGAAGTGATCCCGTCGGCTGCGTTGATCGGATGCAGAAAGGGGCTCATGAACACTCGAAATAGCGTCAGCGGCATCCAATGCCGCACCAGGTCGAGCACAATCAGCCGGCGGCAGGATCGCGACACATTGCGAATCATGCCGATAACATCGTCTTCGCTAAGGTGATGCGCCAGGCAGATGGAGATGGCTACATCGGCCTCCGGCAGCGGGTCGACTGCCGCATTGCCGGTCAGTATCGGAATGGATGAGCCGGCAGGAGCGGGCCGCAGATCGAAGCCGATGACCTCGACGCCCAGCTTGTCGCGAATCTCTTCGAGCAGCGCGCCCTGCCCGCAGCCGAGGTCCAGGACCTTGCCCGGCTTCTTGCCCAGCCGGCGGAAAATGGCGGCGGTATTTCTCAGCAGGCATTGCGTTCGCGCCAGGTCGCGGTACGCCTTGGCAACCACATGTTCAGGCAGGGACGGATCTTCCAGCAGTTCGACGACGTTCACCCGTTCCGTCATTACAACGTTGACGAGATCCAGGAACGTTGGTTTTACTTCTTGCGCATTTTTTTCCGATAAACGTTCTGCCACGCGACCGTCAGCGCGCCGCGCAGCGTTTCCTCTTTGACCGTTTTCAGGCGCACGTTGGTCGCGCCCTGCCGTCCCCACCCGCCTTTTACCGGCGCGAATGCGGACGGATCCAGCTCGACGAAGGCCGCCTGCCGATCGGGAGGCAGTTTCACCATCGCATATCCGTCGTCCGGGTAATGAAGAGTCGCGAAGATCTTACCGTTGGCGCGGAAATCGGGGTGATTCATGTGGGAGCTTTCCAAGGTATCGGGAAAGTTGAGGGCCAGGCGGCGGAAATCGTCGGAAGTCATATTGTTAATCCGGGCGGTTCATCAGGAACGTTGCGGTATTGGCGAAAAAGTCTTTCAAGGTCCGATGCACGTCCTCGGGAAGACTCGCCTCGTCCAGGGCCCTGCCCATCACTTGCACCCAGCGGTCGCGGGCGGCGCTTCCGATGGCGAACGGAGCGTGGCGCATGCGGAGCCTGGGATGGCCGCGCGTTTCAAGATAGGTGGACGGCCCACCGAATCGAAACATTAGAAAATCCCGCAGCCGCCGCTCCGCCCCGGCCAGATCCTGCGCGTGGTAGAGCGGGCCGAGAACGTCGTCCGCGGGGATCTGGCGATAGAATGCGGCCACCAGGCGCTGAAACCCATCCTCGCCGATGACCGCGAAAATATCCTGCTCTTCCATTTTTTCTAAGTTTACTAATGTGGATGACAAACCCGCGTCCTTATCCATCAGGAGGCAGTTATGAAAACCAGATTGTTGGCGGCGGTTCTGATGATGATGTCGTTCGGAGCGGTTGCCCCGGCGGCGGTGGTGGTGGTTGCCCGACCTTACGTGGCGGTTCGTGTTGCCCCTGTGGTGGTCTACTCGGGCCCGCGTTATTATGTAGCTCCGGTGTATCCGGTTTATCCCGTGTACGGCTATCGCGTCTACGGTGGCTATCGGTATGGATATGGATACCGCGCCTACGGCTATCGTGGCTATCGCCGTTAGGCAGAGAGAGCGGTGGCTTTCAGAAAGCCGCCCGGAGGGCGGCTGCCGGCTAATAGCCCGCCCCACATCAGATCACGACTCGTTTTCATCGGGTTCGACGGGGACCGGCTGCAAGACGTCGGCAATGATTTGCCGGGCCTCAGTCTCGCGGTCGCTTGCGACCTGAATGCGCCGCCACTTGCGCGCGAATGGATCGACATCGTTGACCAGCGTGGTGATCTGATTCAACACAAAAAACGGGATGTCGGCCTCGCGGAGGCATCCTTCGGCAAGCGCGAATGCGTAAGGATCGTTGGTGTCCAGCACCACAACCAATTCGAGATTGGCGTCGCTGCTCACGATTGAAGGATAGCATCGCTCGGCGGACGCCGGCTGAAGCCGTCGCTCGAAGCTAAAGCTCGCGCCACCTAAAAAAGAAAAACACTACGGATGTCGTGAGCGGCCCGGAGTTCCACCGGGCCGCTGATTGGATTGAGCTGTCTCTAGGATGGGGTCCCTGGTCGCCTATTGTCCTTCATTAAG
>Ga0210394_10006066_pt1 | contig 13241 bp, 12 predicted proteins | sample IncBWC12MmetaG_FD_160121 | JGI IMG/M metagenome (GOLD analysis project Ga0210394, IMG submission 160121) | Forest soil microbial communities from Barre Woods Harvard Forest LTER site, Petersham, Massachusetts, United States - Inc-BW-C-12-M | ecosystem: Environmental > Terrestrial > Soil >...
CCCACCGGGCGGATCTCGGTGGTGGGAACGCGCGAGTACGGCTTGATCACCGCGCTCGATTCGCGCACCAATAAACAGGTTTGGCAGAAGGAAGTCCCGTATTTGGCCGGCTTCGGGAGTGGAGTGCTGGCCACCGCGGGTGGTCTGCTGTTTCATGGCGGCAGCGACGGATATTTTCGCGCATTCGATTCCAAAACCGGCGAGGAGTTGTGGCGCTTCCAGACCGGTTTCGGGGCGGATGCGCCGGCGGCAACCTACGAAATCGACGGCGAGCAGTACGTCGCGATTGCGGCGGGAGGCAGTCGCGACGGTCTCAAAGAGGCGCGCGGCGATCTGGTCTGGAGCTTCAAGATCGGCGGCCCGTTGAATCCGTTGAACGGACCGCCCGCGCCTCCGCCGGTTGTGACCACCGCGACGCCTCCGAACCCGGATCGCGGCAAACAGTGACACGTGACGATGGCGAATCGCAACCGAAGCGTGAGATGTCCAACCTATGTGCGCATGATTATAAACATGGCCTCAAGCCCGGTCCGGCCGGAGCACGGCCGCCGCTGGCCCCATTTCCGAAATGAGAGGACAATCGTGAAAAGGATAACGACAATGAAAAAAATCGCGCTGGGAATTCTTATCGTCGTGTTCGCGCTTTCAGCGCAACAGCCCACCTGCAATCGCTGCTCGGCCACCTATATCGGCACCAACGAAGTTCAAGCCTACGTGAAGCGGGCCATCGACCTCGACCTCACCGACCAGCAGATGCGCTCAGTGGACCTGGGCAAGACGCAAATCGGAATCGGGGTGGTTCATCGCGGCAAGCTTCTGGAGCCTGCGAAGGATTCCGTGGCTGAGCACGATCTGATCAGCGAGGTTTACCACGTCATTGACGGGGCGGGGACGCTGGTCACCGGTCCCGACATCGTCGACGAAAAGCGCAGGCCGGCCAGCCTGGAAACGGTTCGGCAGTTCAACGGCCCCGGCAACAGCGGCGCGTCGATTCGAAACGCAGTGACGCATCACCTGGTCCCCGGCGACGTACTGATCATTCCGGCCGGCACCGGGCACATGTTCACCAGGATCGACGATCACATTACCTATCTCATGGTTCGGATCGACCCCGACAAAGCCGTGCCGCTCAAGGACGAAGCGGCATCGCAAGCGTACCTGAAGAGCGCGGGCAAGAAGGGCGGGGACAAGTAGGCGGCGGCTCATTTCTCTTTACGCGCGGGCTAGCCTAGCAGGCAGTCATTCAGGCCCGAAAAAGGCAGGCCGGCGACCTGCCCCACCACCGCCGATCAACGATTTACGGCCCTGTGAGGCGGGTCTCCGACCTGCCAGCCACTTCTGGCACGGGCTATGCTCAGCGATCGGGAAATATTCGGGCTGCCTGTTTCGCGGTTGGGTACCTTCCGCCGATGAAGCGTCAAGCCTACCAGCGCAAGCGCCACCATAGCGAATGTTGCGGGCTCCGGAACGGCTGTTAAGGAGATATTGTCGACATACTGGTCGACATCTCCACAGCATAGAAAATCTCTCGTGATCAGAACCTCGAACGTGTGTACGCCCGGGGCCAAGGCCACCGAGCCATTCAGCGTGCCCGTGATGGTCTGGTCACAGGCCCCTGTGCAAGGGTAGGCAAAGGACCCCAAACTATCCGACGCCAGCGTAACGCCATCAATTAGGATGGAGTACGTTCCCGCATCCGCGTTTGGCGAGGCAAAAACGTTCTGCGAAGCGATGTTGGCGAAGAAGTCGAAGGCGCCGCCAGAACTCAAGGTGAAGTTTTGGTCGATTCCGCCGCCCGCAGGCAGCCCGCTATAGGTGACTTCGCCGACGCTGAATTGCGCCGCGAGGCTCGCCCCCGACCCGGTGGTGTTGAACGGTACGACATCGGGGCTGTCGTCGATGCTACCGTTCGCCGTTGTGAAGGCTGTCCAAGGCGTCAACGTACCGGTTTGAAAGCCGCCATCCACCAATATTTGGGTTGCCTTCGCGGTTGGCGCCCGGGCCGCAGTCAAAACGCCCAGTGCCAACGCGAAACTTGTTCGAGAAATACGCACGACGGTCTTGCTCCTCCAATCCGAGAGCGAAGAACGGTGCGCGCTCGAAATACCTAACGAAGTCTAGAGATTAGTCTACCGACATTGAACGGCTAAGTGGATAGAGTGAAGGTACTGAACGAACTTACCATCACTTCGACGCCTTGGACTATGCCGGAGCGTATGCCGCTGGTGATGTCCCGTGGCGTGGAAGGGTGCGGCAGCTGGCCGCAGGATCCGCATACCACGGCACCGGTCTAGAGCCACAATCAGCGGCCGCCGCCCTCGTCGAGCCACGCGTAGAGCCGGCGAACGCCCCTCGGATCCGCGCCGGGGCCCTGGATCTGCGGGAAGTCCTTGGCGTGGCTGGTGAGATCGACGCGCTTGGCGGCGTCATCGGCCGAGACTCCCTGCTTGCGCAAGGCAGTGGCTTGCCTGGTCAGATCCGTGAGGTAGCTCTGAAAGGCGGTAATCAGGCCCTTATCGCGGAACGGCGCGCCATGTCCGGGCAGCACCAGTGCGAAATCCAGCTTCTTGAGCGCTTCGAGCGTCGTAACCCATTCATCGAAGAACGCGTCGCCCATGTAGGCTAGCCGGCTCTCCATCAAATCGCCGGTGCAGACAATGCGCTCCTTCGGCAGGAACACGACGGTGTCGCCGCCGGTATGGCCGCGCCCGAGAAACAGCAGTTGAATCTCGCGCTGGCCCTGGTTGAGAGTCATCTTCGAGGAATACGTCACGTTCGGAGGCGTGGGCTTGATCTCCTTGAGCTCTTGCTGCGTTTGCTGCGCGTCCGCGAGCTGCGCTTCGAGCCCTCCTCTCTTTGCGGTGTCCTTTTCCTCGGCAAGCTGTTTCCTGAGCGCTTCGATTCGGGCCGGTACCGCGGTTCCCTGAGAGGTCGTGTAGGGCTCGCGGTTCAAGACGTTGAACGTCAGAATCGCCGTGCGCACATACTCGTGCGCGATGATGTCGACATCGGGCGGAAACACCGAGTTCCCATCCGTATGATCATAGTGAAAATGCGTGTTGACCACGTAGCGGACGGGCTTGTTGGCGATCAGCTTGATATCTTCGAGAAAGGCGCGCGCCGCGGCGGGTGTGGTGCCGTCATCCACCAGCAGCACGTCCGCGTCGTTGACGATCACGACGTTGTTGCTGCCCGCGCCGCCGGTGGCGTAATAGACGCCGTCGGCGATTTTCTCGAATTTATAGGTCTTGCCTTGGGTGACCGGATAGGTCTGGGCTCCAGCGTGGAACGAGATAAGCACCAGAACCAGTGGCACGGATTTCAGTCTGCGCAACATAATCTGGTCGATTCTACTCCAACCGGCGGCCGAAGTTCTTCCCATGAGCGAGCCGGTCCGTAGTATATTGTTGCTGGCATAGCGCCCGAGCCCTCCCGTTTCGTCGTGGCGCGTTTACCGAAAGGAGCTGCCATGAAGACTCATCTGGCTTTGATGCCGCTCGCGATTCTGTCCCTTGCGCCCGTGGCGATGGCGCAGACTCACCAGGCTCAGCCGCCCAAGTCCCTGCGCCTTTATGTAATCGATTGCGGCACCTTGGATATTCCCGACACTTCGCCGTATCAGTTCAAGAAAGAGGAGCTGGCGTCCGCGGTGATGTCGGCGCCGTGCTTTCTGGTGGTGCATCCCAAGGGAACCATGATGTGGGACACCGGGCCGGTTCCCGACGCAAACTTCAAGGCCGGCGGGGGCCCTGCCATGATGCGCTACGCGACGTCCGCCAAGCCCTTGGCGGCGCGGCTCGCCGAGATCGGGTATGCCCCGGCCGACATCAAGTATCTGGCGCTCTCGCACTTTCACTGGGACCACGTGGGCAATTGCAACCTTTTTGCGAGCGCCACCTGGCTGGTTCCCAAGGCCGAGCGGGACATCATGTTCTCCGATCCGCCTTCTCCGCGCACGGAGCCCCAAAACTTCAGCGCGCTCAAGAACAGCAAAACCGTATTCATCACGAAAGATGAATACGACGTGTTCGGCGATAAGACGGTGGTGATCAAGGCTGCTCCGGGGCACTCGCCCGGCCACCAGGTTTTGTTCTTGAAGCTCGCGAAAACCGGGCCCATTGTTCTGAGCGGCGATCTTTACCACTATCCGGAGGAACGCAAGTTGAATAAGATCCCGCTCACCGAATTCAATGCCGATCAGACCATCGCGTCCCGGGTGGCGATTGAGGCGTTTCTCAAGAAAACCGGAGCGCAACTGTGGATTCAGCACGACTACACGGCGAATGCGAAGCTGAGAAAATCGCCGGAGTTCTACGAATAAATCCGAAACGCCCGGGTCACGAGATCCCGCGGAACCCTTGGAGCGCCGCGTCAAAGTCCGGGTTTCTTGTTCGAACCGATGGCGAAACTCAGGTAGCGCCCAAGTCTGTCGACGGCGCCCGCCGATTTCGCCGGCACGCCTCATGCTGGACCGCCATATGGACGCTCCACAGACATGGCAGTCTCCTCGCGATCAAGACCGAGCGCCTTTCCGCGGCCAGCTCTGGGCCTCCGAGGCCAAACTGCATGGTGGTGTGTGAGTCAGGTGCCGAAGCTCCTCCTTTTAGGGGAGGAGATAGAGCCAAGACCCGCGATGAAGCTAGCCGGCCCGCTTGCTGCTCGCGCGTCTTGACTTCGGCTTGCTCTTGTCCTGGAGATTGAGCGCCACTGCGGCGCTGATGAGATCCTTCAAGGCCGCCTCATCGACCTTGTCGCCTTCGTGGATGTCGATGGCGCGTCTGACATTCCCGTCGAGGCTGGAGTTGAATAGACCTGAAGGGTCCCTCAACACAGCTCCCTTGGCAAATGTCATTTTGACGATGTTCTTGTACGTCTCTCCGGTGCAGACGATGCCGCCGTGGGACCAGACGGGAGTTCCCCTCCACTTCCACTCTTCGACGATCTCAGGGTCCGCCTGGTGTACGATTTCGCGCACTTTCGCGAGCGTCTTCCCGCGCCAGTCCCGAAGATCCTTGATCCTCTCGTCGATTAATGCAGAAGCAGATTCCGCCGGGACGGGCCTTTTCATGTAGAGCTCCTGCTCTCGCATCTATTTTAGCTGCGCTCAGCATAACCTGCATCCTCCGAAAGTGGAAGCGTCTTCTGGTTCGATAGCAGTTCGGAAAAGATGGTGGCAACCCACGGCTCGGAACAACAGACCGTAGAATGCTCGTTGATTTTGCAGCCAGCGGGGCAAGGCGGTCGGGCACAGCGAAGACCACGTGGCAGTACGGAGCAGGCAGCAACTCTTTAGCCCGCTCCGCCACCCAGCGGTCGCGGGCCGATGACCGCCACTTGGGGCAGTCCGGTCGCGGCATGAGTCTAGTACAAGTTGCAAAAGTTCGCGAATGCCGCTCCCTTACGGTCGCGGTTCGGTAACCCCTTCTGAACCGCGCGCGTGAGCAAGCGGTCTTGAGAATCGATCACACGCTAATTTCTGCCACTTGGTACTAGGCAATTATCTGCTGCGCGCAATGATCGCACCGATCGATGTCGCCGCCCAGTGTGGCCGTCCGGCAGGCGCCGATGTCGCGGAGGGCTTTCCGTTGTTGCGGTGCCCCCATCGCTCCAGAGACTCCTCTCCATCCAGCAGAGGCCCGCCAGGTACGCAAGTCCTTCGCCGCCCGTTTTCCGCTCGGGGTGGAAATGAAGTTGTCATTCTCCGTGGCGGAGCCGACTCGTTCGCGGAAGAAGCGCTGGCGTCCCCAAGAGTTGGCAAGTCGGAGATCTTGCCCCACCGCGAGCCGCTATGGGATGCAGATTTCGATTCCGGCACGCGCCTCGAGATCGGAGGAGGCTTTGGCGACGACTCCTCCGGAGGCCTTGAGCTGCGCCGCGAACGGTTCCAGGAACCGGCCGAACTTTTCGAGTCCGGCAACGTCCCCGGTGGCAATCGCCATTTGCATATCGTGCTTAACGGCTGGCGACAGCAGCTCGATGCGTCCGATAAAGGCGCGCGTAAGTTGCGCGGGGGCCGGTTGGATGGTGAGAGGCAGCACCGCGTCGACGGCCGCCTGGGGCAGAATATAGATAACTCGCATACCTTCCTCAAACCAGGAATCTTGCCAGGTGTCCATCATAGCTTGCGCTTCCTTGGGGTAGAGGCCGCCGTGCTCCACCAATGCATCGGCGATGGTGCGGCGGATGTCACCGACGGTTCCGCTCAAATCGGGAGGCGCGACTGTGACCGGTTCCTGAAGGTCCGATGCGATGCGGTAACCCAACCATCCTCCACGATTTTCAAACACGATCGCGATGGGAACGCGATGCTCGCTCACATTGCGGATCTGGATGTTTCCGTCGGCGGTGAACGCCGGCCGCAACGGGACGGCGAAGCTGCCGACGCCGCGATAGAAGATCATCTTTTCCCACTGACCGCCGGCATTGAGCGGCGTAGCATCGGTGTTCCGCGCGGCGAAGTAGCGGCTCTCACCTTTGCTGGAGGGCAATGCGGGATTCTCGCCGGGGGCGAGTTGCACGGCATCCCAGGTCAGATGGCCGGGATCAGCGTTACTGGCCTTCGGGTACCACTCCGTAATCGATCCCAAAGGGAACTGGACGTTCACGGAGACGTTCATGCGGCGCGCCGTATAGAAGTACAATACCGGCGTTTCCATGCGCACCAAGCCGCCAAGCTCGACTTTGGAAGCGTAAGGGGTGCGGACGACGAAGCACGGCAGATCCGGCGGCCCCGTTAGCGGCGTCCAGCGGACGGGCGCTCCGTCGGCTCCGGCGACTGAAGTAAAGGTTCCCCATTCGTGGGCAACCAGATCCGGCTGCGTGCCAAGCTCGGCCGCAAACAGCGGGGCGGCCAGCGCTAATACAAGTGCGGTCTTCGAAGGTGTCATCGTCTCCGATCCTTTCGACCAGTTAGACGATGCGGCGCTGCGTTTTCTTCCCGTGCGCGCGCAAATTGCCAACACTCCAACCGCTCCCTCTGGTCACGGCTCAGCTGGGCCTCCGGCGGGGCCGGATTGAACGGCAAGAGACCGCGCCCGGGGTGGGGCAGGTCTGTGACCTGCCATTTTTCGAATGTTCACCACGGATCGTCGTCGGGATAGAAACCATTACAGAGCCGTGACCGGAGGAGTCAGCATGGACTTTCGGCCCACCGATAGGGATGAAAAACACGCCCAGTGAATGCCGTCATGAAACGGTGTGCTCAGTCGATGGGGTTGGTGCCAAAGATGGAAAGCTCCGGCGTGAAGCCCCGGTCGTTCATTTCGAGCACGGCTTTCACCATGTGCGCGATGTCCTCCGGACGCAATTTTGATCCGTTGTCCTTCTGGTTGAAGCCGGAAGCCGCGCCGAAGTTGGTGATCACTTCGCTGGGATTGATGAGGAACACGCGGATGTTGTGCTTGCGGAGCTCGCCGCGCCAGCACTCGGTCATGCCGCGCAGCGCGAACTTGCTGGCGTAATACGCGGTGCCCATGGGAGCGCCACGCAGCGAGGCGGTGGAGGAAATATTGACCACGTTGCCGCGCTTGCGCTCGATGAAGATTTTGGCGGCGGCGCGAGTCATCAGCATCACGCCGGTGACGTTGGTGGCGAAGGTTTCCTCGAAGCCCTTCAGGTCCATTTCGATCAGCGGCCTGAAGACGCCGCGGCCGGCGTTGTTGACCAGGATGTCGAGGTCGCCGAACTTGGAGAGAACTTCCGCGTACGTGCGCTCGACGTCGCCTTCCTTACTGACGTCGGCCTGGATGGGATGCGCGCCGAGATCGGCCGCGGCTTCCATCAGACGTTCCTTACCGCGGCCGGTGATGGCGACGCGCGCGCCGCCGTCGATGAGCGCTTTGGCGATCCCAAAGCCAATGCCGCTGCTGCCTCCGGTGACCAACGCCACCGCGTTTTTCAGATTCATGAAGCCTCCACGGGGAAAGCAACAAGTTTATCGCACAGCGGTGCGGAGGGCGGCGAGGGCCGAGCCCGTGGTAGTCTGGTCTTTCATTTGGGCATGTACCCCGAAAACTTCCGTTACACCAAAGAGCACCAATGGGTCCGCGTCGAAGACGGCGTCGGCACGGTGGGAATCACCTTCCACGCGCAGAAGGAGCTGGGAGACGTGGTCTACGTCGATCTTCCCAAGCCCGGTGCGATCCTCGAGCAAGGCCGAGCCATGGGATCGGTGGAATCGGTGAAGGCGGTCAGCGACATCTTCGCGCCGGTCTCGGGCGAGGTGATCGAAGTCAATGAAGCGCTGGCCGCGCACCCGGAAAAACTCAATGAAGATCCGCATGGCGCGGCGTGGCTGATCAAGATCAAGATGTCGGCGCCGGCCGAAACCGGCCAACTGCTCTCTGCGGCGGATTACCAGACCTTCGTGGGTGCGGAGACCGACGGCTAGTACCAAGTTGCGAAAGTTCGCGTATGCCGCTCCCTTACGGTCGCGGTTCGGGAGCCCCTTTCTGAACCGCGCGCGTTAGCAAGCGGTCTTGAGAATCGATCACACGCTAATTTCTGCCACTTGGTACCAGCAGCCCGTGGCAGAAGTAGCTGGCGGGTCACAGACCTGCCCCACAGGGCTGCAAAACATGGATTGGCAGTGGTGGGGCAGGTCTGCGACCTGCCTTTTCGGACCACTGAAACAAAAGCCGCGAAGGGTGGGGTAGAAAGGGCGCGCTAGGTCTGCGACCTGCCGTTTCGGGAGAGCCGAGCGATCAGGCAGCAGCCGGCGGCTTAGCTTTCTTCAGCACCCTGTCGAGCACACGGATGGCTCGGTCGACATCCTGTTCGGTGAGGATGTAGGGAGGCAAAGTGCGCAACACCACGTTGTGGGTGCAGTTGAGCAGCAGGCCGTCCGCCATCGCGTCCAGCACGATCTGCTTGCCGGAAAAATCCAGCTCCACGCCGATCATGAGGCCGTAGCCGCGTACTTCCTTGATGAAGGAATGCTTCCTCGCGAGTTCCGTCAGGCGCATGCGGAAGTAGCTGCCGGTCTGCGTGATGGCGGGCATAAGCGTGTCCAGAATGTCGAAGAATTCCAAGGCGACGCGGCAGGCCAGCGGGCCTCCGCCGAAGGTGGTGCCATGCATTCCCGGTGCGATGTTGGCGGCGGCGCTCTCCGTGGCAGCGACGAAACCCAGGGGAAGCCCGCATCCGATTGGCTTGGCGGCGACGATCACATCGGGCATCACCACCGGCTCGGCGAGCTGATAGGAGAAGTGGGTTCCGGTGCGGCCGACGCCGCATTGGGTTTCGTCGAACACCAGCAGAGCGTGGTGGCGATCGGCCAGCTCCCGAGCCTTGCGCACGTACTCGACGTTGAGCGGATAGATGCCGCCTTCGCCCTGCACCAGCTCAAGCACAATGCCCGCCGTGCGGTCGCCGACCGCTTGCTCCAGCGCGGCGATGTCGTTGCGCGGCGTGAAACGGGCTCCTGGCAGCATAGGCTCGAAGTCGCGGCGGTAATTCTCCTGGCCAGTGATGGAAAGGGCGCCGAAGGTGCGGCCGTGAAAGGAATCCAACAGCGCGACCGTCTCGAATTTCTCCGGGCTGATCTTGCGGCCGTGCACGCGGATAATCTTCAGCGCGCCCTCGACGGCTTCGGTGCCGGAGTTGCAGAAGAACACGCGATCCAGTCCACTGGCCTTGGCGATACGCTCCGCGAGCGGTCCTTGATATTCGTGATAGTACAGGTTGGAGCTGTGGATCATGCGGGCGGCCTGCTCGCGAATCACCTTCATGAGCCGCGGATGCGCGTGCCCCAACGCATTCACTCCAATGCCAGCAATGAGATCCAGATAGCGCTTGCCGGAGGTGTCGTATAGATAACAGCCCTTGCCGCGAGCCAGCACCAGCGGATACCTCGCGTAGTTCTGAAACAGGTACTGCTTTTCGAGATCGATGACCGAGGGAGGCGCGACGAGGTCGATGACGGCGGAGTCCATTCCTTCATGATCGCAAAACCCCGGGATAGTGTCCCGGGTTTCTTGGACGCTGGTGAGCGCAGCGGGCCGGCATTTTAGCGCCTCACCGGAACCACGGCGATCAAGCGCGAGTCCGGCGTCGGATTGGGATCTGATTTCGTGCCTGAAGGAGCGTCCGCCGGGCTCGTAATATTCAGAAGGCCTGGGGGCGTCTCGCTGGCCGAGAAGATCACGAGGGCTGAAACGCAATCGGTCGGAAGCAGGACCTCCGTAGCAGCACCGGCCTGAAGGGGCCGGTTGTTGAACAGCACGGACATGGCGCTTCCGTTATTCGAGCCCACGGTCAGAAATCCGTTCGCGGCCGGCACGATCCTGAGAGCGCCTGGCGGAGTCACGCTGTAATCGAAGGCGAAACGCGGGAGCGCCCCGGCTACGGCCGCGCGTTGAGCCAGCGCGCCACCTGCACCAGCACCACGACCGCCGCCGCGACCACCGCGTCCTCCGCCGCCTGCGGCTGCTCCTCCTGCAGGCGCTGCTCGTGGGGCCGCACTGAGGGCTCCCGCAGAAGTGGCCGTATCCGCCTGCGCGGCGGGAGCGGACTCGGTTTTCAGCAATGGCGTCTCTGCCGTCACGGTGACCGACTCCGACATTGATCGTGGTGCTGCTGGCTGAGGCGCGGGTACTGCAACGATCGGCGCGGCGTCGTCGACAACAACCTGCGGCGGAGCAACCGGCTGGGTAACAGCGGGTGGGGCCACGACGGGCGCGGGCGCTGGAAGAATCGGCGTGGCGGCGTTGGGAACGACCGGCGTGAGGATGACCGGCGTTGGAAGTACCGGCGGCGTAACAGGCAGCGGGGGAACAATCGGAGCGGGGACCACCGGCGAAGGAACTGGATTAGCGGGCGCAGTCACCCGCGCCATCTCCACCGTCTTTTCCGGTTGTGGCAGCGTCCTGAAGAACACGAGTCCCGCGATCACGGCGACCGCCACCGCGAAAGCGCCCGCCGCGGCCCAGGTCCACGGCTTCGCCCACCGCCGCTTTTGCCGTGGAGCGAGCGCTGCCGTCAACCGCGCCTTGACGCCAGGCTCGTCCAGCAATTCCTTGAGCGCATGCTCGCGCGCCAGCTCATCGAACAGCTCCTGGTCGTCGAGAGCGGCTTCAAACAGCGCCTTGCGCTCAGCCTCGCTCAGCGATCCCGTGGCATAAGCGCCGATCAAGCCGCGAATTTCCTCGCGCGTCATTTTATTTCAACTACCCTTTTCCCAACTCCCGCCCAGCCGCTCCAGAAGCTGTTTGCGGCACCGGAAATCCCAAGTATAAAGCGTGTTCAGCGTCCCCACTTTGAGCTGCCCATGATTGAGCTGGGCAAGGATCTCCGGAAACGTGTAGCCTTCCAGTTTCAAGCGAAACAACTCACGGCAGCGCTCGCCCAATTCGGATAGCGCCGATTCCAGCCGAGCCACACGTTCGCGGTGCGAGGCCTGCTCGAAAGGATCGGCTTCGGTATCCGCCAGTGGCAGATCGTCCACGGGCATCTGGCGATCCTCGCCGCGGCGACGGCTCTTTCTGCGCGCGGCCCAAATCTTCAAGCGCGCGATCTGGAGCGACAACGGCAGCAGATCCTCGATGCGGTCGAGATCGGAATATTTTTCGTGAAGCACGATCAGGACCTCCTGCGCCAGATCCTGAGCCTGGTCCCCGACTGGACTTCCCTGTAATTGGGATGCCGCGTAGCGCACAATCCTTTCGCGCAGCCGCGTCAGTATTTCGGCTCTATCCATTTTCCGCTTCGGTGCGTCGCGCGCGTTGCTCCATTATCCCGTGCCGACCTATCCCCGTGAAAATACGGGTTTGCAAGCAGTTGCCTGCCTCTGACAGAATAAGGCCCATGCAGGTTCGGGTGGTGGCATTCGTGCTGGCAGGCGGTAAAGGGACGCGACTCTATCCCCTGACGAAAGAGCGGGCCAAGCCGGCGGTGCCCTTTGGCGGGCGCTACCGCATCGTCGACTTCGTGCTCAGCAACCTGGTGAATTCGGGTTTGTACTCGATCTACGTTCTAATCCAGTTCAAGAGCCAAAGCCTTCTGCAACATCTTCGCGACGGCTGGGAAGTGACCGGCCTGCTGAAGGAGCACTTCATTATTCCGGTGCCGGCGCAGATGCGCTCGCCCGGCGAGGACTGGTATCGCGGCACCGCCGACGCCATCTACCAGAACATCAATCTGATTGAGCAAGCCGATCCGCACTATGTGGTGATCTTCGGCGCCGACCACATCTACCGCATGAACATCCGCGAGATGCTCGAGTATCACATGCACAAACGCTCGCAGGCGACTGTCGCGGCCATCCCCGTCGCCAGGGACCAAGCCAGCGAATTCGGCGTGATCGAAACCGCCGCGGACGGCTCCATCGTCGGCTTTCACGAGAAACGCGCCGACGCGCCCACCATGCCGGACGACCCTGAGCGCGTGTTCGCGTCCATGGGCAACTATGTTTTTTCCACCAACCTGTTGCTGCGGGAACTGTACGCCGACGCGCAGAATCCCAACAGCACGCACGATTTCGGGCGCGATATTCTGCCTTCGCTGGTGGGCCGCGCTCCCATGTTCGCCTACGATTTCCAGACCAACCGGATTCCGGGCGATCCGATGTTTCAGGAGCCCTACTGGCGCGACGTCGGCACCATCGACGCCTATTACGACGCCAGCATGGATCTGCGCGCGGTGACGCCGGCGCTGAATCTGTATAATCGCCAGTGGCCTTTGCGCACGGCAGGCTACTCCGACGCGCCCGCCAAATTTATCTTTGACCAGCAGGGCCGCCGTGGACAGTCCATCGATTCCATCGTCTCCGGCGGCACCATTCTATCGGGCGGCATGGCCAGGAATTCGGTGATCGGCCGGCATGTTCGGGTGCACTCCGGAGCCCTGGTGGAGGATTCCGTGCTCTTCGACAACTGCGACATCGGCCGGCGCGCGCGCGTGCGCCGGGCCATCCTGGACAAGAACGTCCGCATCCCCGAGGGCGCCGATATCGGCTACGACCTGGACCGCGATCGCGAGAAATACTTCGTCACCGAGAGCGGCATCGTGGTGATTGAGGGAACGCGGTCGTCCGTGGACGTCGCGACGCTGCTGGTGTAAGGACTGGCTCGGTCGGCGAGGCTGCTGGGATTAATTCGGGGGACTGAGACCGATGAACGTTGTAACGAGGCGGAGCGCAAACGGAGGCTCCTCTAGCCCGGATTTCTCACGAGACCTCTAGCAAAAAGCCGCCGACTCTGGCATAACTGAGTTTCCACACAGCAGTTAAGGACAGAAGGAAGGCG
>Ga0210394_10006067_pt1 | contig 13238 bp, 9 predicted proteins | sample IncBWC12MmetaG_FD_160121 | JGI IMG/M metagenome (GOLD analysis project Ga0210394, IMG submission 160121) | Forest soil microbial communities from Barre Woods Harvard Forest LTER site, Petersham, Massachusetts, United States - Inc-BW-C-12-M | ecosystem: Environmental > Terrestrial > Soil >...
CCCTCGGTGAGGTGTTGCGGGGAGAAGTACGCCTTGTTCAAGATGTTCATCGTCCGCAGCACGTGACAGGCGGCGGGCGTAATTTCAAACACGGAGCGGGAACGAAATTGAAATCGAGGATTCCGGAGGCTGAACGACCTTGCTTCCGGATGGACGAAGGGAATTCTGGTGACCGTATATTTGGCGGCGTCGGACCGGTTCATCCAGCCTTCAGGCAATTGCTGAAACTTCCGCCTGGCGCGGGTGGCAATCGCGCGATTGACCGGATAGCGCCAGGATTCCCGATAGTGGAGCGTAACCACGAACGGCGGTTTAATGTACTGAAGCGGCTTGCCGTCCGGTTCGACGATATATGTTTCTCCGGAGGGGAGAGCAACCCTAATAAGATAAAGCAGCACATCCGAGCCTTCGAATTCGGCGCGCGGGTAGACAGGGAGCAACTCCTCGGCCCACTCCCAGGAAGTCAACCCGTGGGAGGCCGCGCGATCCTGCACGCGGAGTTCGGTATCGAGCGGGTAGAAGGTCCGCATCAGACGCAGCGCCGCTTCATTGACGTCGCGGAAGCGGTGCCGGAACGTTGTGCGGAAGATGCCGTTCGAGGTTCGGAGGGTGAAACTGACGTCTTCAAAGATCCCGATCTGCTCCGCGGTGGGGTTGTCGCCCACATCGAGGAGACCGTAATTTACGCGCGACCCGGAAAAACGCCGTCGCTCCCCTACGCGCAGATACTGCTCCGGGGTGCAAATTCCGAATCTCAGCATAGACCTCGAGCGTATAAGTGCCCCTGCGATGCCTCCGCGGCGTTCTGCGGGGTGATGGCGAGTTTCGTCTCCACATGCAGAATATTGCGGTAACCGGCGGCCCAAAGATGATCGACGATGGCGCGGACGCGCCGGGTTTTGTCTAAGGTATCGGCTCCGTGCATTTCGAGAAACAGATCGGGCTTGGGTTCGAGCGTCCGGCGGGCGCCCTTCAATACCTCAAGTTCGAAACCCTCGACATCGATTTTGACCAGATCGGGAGGCTTCAAGCCTTGCTCGTCGTCCAGGGTGCGAAGCTCGATGATTTCGCTCTCCCCGCCAAGGGCGATTCCGGAATCGAGGCTGGCTGTCCCGGGTTCCAGAGGATCGAAGGTCATTTCCGCCTTGCTGGCCTTCGACGCCAGTCCGTAGGGACGCACGACCACGTTCGAATAGGAATTTACCTTAATATTCTCGTTCAGGCGTTGCCGGTTGCGGCTGTTCGGTTCCCAGGCGACGACCGAATCGGCGTGTTGCGCGAAATAGATGGTGAGCAGCCCGTGAAAGGCGCCGATGTCGTAAACGACCTTGCCTTTCAGATCGAGGGCTTTCCAGAAAAGAATCTCCTCGGTGTCCTGATCGACGGGAATCCACCCGAGTCCACCGCGGCGACGCAGTCCTTTATTCAGGCCATTGCGCACGGTGTAGGTCACGCCATCGAAAAGATTCTTGCTGACCCACGACGTGACTTTATGTTTGAGAGAATACCTCACCTTCTATGACTAGCACGGCGGGCCGGGTGTTTCAAGGGACCTGGAACTTGCGAGACAATGGGAGCTGAAACGATGCGAATTCTCTATGTCGGTGCGTCCTGGGTCCCGCCCCCCGAGAATCCGCTTCAGGACCGGTTCGTTCTCCTCTCGGAACGCCTCGAGGGCGATGTTTTGCAACCGATCTGGTTCGATCGGGCGGAGCAAGTCGAGGAGCTGTTCGGACCAGGCACGTACCCCGTTTATTTGCGGGGGCGATTTCGCTACCACTGGTTTCCGGTGTTCCAGCACAGCGGATGGCGTCGAAAAATAAGCTGGCTGTGGTTCTATATCCGCACCGGGTATAGAATCCATCGCGAGAAGCCTTTCGATTGTATAGTGGTCTACTCGCACATGATGCCCGCGCTGGCCGCGGTGGTTCTGAAACTGCTCACCCGCGCGAAGCTGATTGTCGAGATCATGACTGCTCCGGAACTCGCGTATAAGTTCGAGCTACGCCGGCAAACACTGGCGGGTACCTTGAGCCGGATGTTTTCGGATTTCAGCCTATATGTAAGCGCACTGATGAGCGACCGTGTTCATCTGCTCTATAAGTGGCAGCTTGGACACTATCCACTTCTTCAGCGCGTCCCGTCCTCTGTGTTTCACGATTTTGTGCTGTTATCTTTGATTCCCCCCAAGGCGATCCCTCCCCCGGGCGAGCCTGAGCAGGTTGTGCTTCTGGTGGGTGCACCGTGGTATTTGAAGGGAGCGGATTTGTTAATCGAGGCCTTCGGGAAGATCGCCGATGAGTTTCCGGATGTTACCGTGAAAATTCAAGGTTACTACGAGGACAAGGACAAGCTGGAAGCGCTGATCGCGGGCTCGCCGCGGATTGAGATTGTGAAGGCGGCGCCGAATCCCGAGACGCTGATGCGAATAAGCCGGGCGCTGATTCTGGTGCATCCGTCACGCTGTGACGGCTTGTCGCGAGTGATCATCGAAGCGATGGGCGCCGGTGTGCCCGTCATCGCTTCCGACGCCGGGGGCAATCCGAACTCTGTCCGCGATGGAGATACCGGGCTGGTGTTTCCGTCGGGCGATGCGGAGGAGTTGAGGAAAAGGCTGAGACTGTTGCTCGCGAATCGGGAATTACGCGAGCGGCTGGGGAAAAGAGGTTATGAAGTAGCTCATGCCGAATATTCGGAACAGGTTTACGTCGATCAATTTACCCGCATGGTGGAAGCGACCGTTCCCGTTCCCCGGGTTCAATAGATTAGACCGGTTATTTGGGATCGCGAAGCCCGGTCCAGACTGCCCGGCGTGACGAACCGACGTCCAGCAAGCGCCGTTTCGTCTGGAGCACTTCGCCGGACGCAGAAAGGTAGTTAATCTGGACCACGTGCGTGCCCTGCCGTTTGTCCACCATCACCCGGCAGGGGGAGGTGGTGCACGAGTAAGTACTCTTGGACCCCGACGGCTTCACGACGATCATGTCAACTTTCTCGGCGGAGGGAGCGGGGGCCAGATCGAATTCGACAAGTGCTTGTTCGATCTGAGCGAGCTGGACACCCCCGACCCGCGCCGCAGGCCACTGGTGCGACATACCTATGCCGAAGCAGAATCCAGGCCATTTATAGTAAGCCAGGTTCACGGGGTAGCAATTGGACGCTTGAATGTTGTCGGGAGCGGTGTAAAAACCAGGAGCGGTGTATGTCGAACTCGCCCAGATGGAGCCATAGACAGTATCGCCGAACGTCTGCATCGCCTGCGTGGGGTTGCTTTGATAATAAACCGTAAGTGAGTTCAGAGCCTCCACAGCCAGACCGCGAGCTACCGAAATCCCTCCCTGTGGAGTAAGGTCGGATTGACACCAGTCACCATTCCCCTGACTGGTTCCGTTGACATATCCCGATCCGCTATTGACGGGAGTTTTTTGTTCGCAGCCGCCATATCCAACCCCGTACTGAATGCCCTGGGTATACGGGTCGTAAGACGGAGGATTCCACATATAAGTAGCAGCCGCCTGGGCTAGAGCGAGCCATTTCGCCTGATAATTCGGATCCGGTACCTGGGCGGCATAATTCAACGAAAGTACACCCATCCCACCGAGCATGTAAGGCTGTTGCCCATATCCACCGATGGCGTAACCACCATTGGGGCGTCCCGGGGACTGATAGATATTGGCAGTGCCGGTGGCTCCTGTCCAAGGTCGATCGAGCGTGATCTGGCTTGGGCTATTCCAAGTGCATGCCCAGATCTGTTGAAGCCCGGTGTGATCTGCCTGAGAGGTCCCGATTGTGGTGGGATAACCGGTGTTTTCGATCACATAAGTAAACGATCCGCTATCGCCCGGCCATAGCCCATTGAGTGTAATCGATGTGCTCGAACTAAACTGGTAAGAGAAGAAGGTCACGTACGGAGTCGTCGCGGAGTTCATCGTGCCGTGAATGATCAGACGCCGGCCGTTATTGTTAGCGTTCGGATTGATGAAGTTGCCGCCGGAATCGGTGGCGACGGCGCTGCCGTTGGTCACCGTTAAGGTACCGGAGGCCGCTATATTGCAGCGGTCCGGAGTGATCCCGTTGCCGGTGACATCGGTGGCAATCGCACTGCCGTTGGTTACCGTTATTGGCGCATAACCGAAGTTAGGAGTGGGTGGATTTCTCGGCGGATTCGCGTCCACCAGGTAAGCGTTGGAAAACGAATTGTCCGGCTGCTTACAGGCATTTCCACCCACGTCGTGCTGGTCGTAGATCGCCTCCAGATCCCCAAGCCACTTCGCCCTGAAGCTGGCGTTAGAGTCAAACATAGCTCCGAGTGCTGTGATCGCGCGCTCGTAACCCGTATCCCGGGTATCGTCGTCGTCACAACCTTCTTTAAACACCTGCTCGTCTGCGTACAAAAACCCTCGGACATCGGCCGAAGTTAACGGGGTGGCGGAGTTTAACATTAGGTCGGCGAAAGCCCCGATAACTCCTCCGCCCATGAGCAGCGGCATCGCCCCTCCGTAGCCGCTGTCGACCTCGGGATCGCGAATCCAATAATCGTCGATGAAATTAGCCAGTTGCAACGCCTTCGCGTACCCGGAGCGCATGTAAAAAGCTCGCGCCGCGAGACCCGTGCCATAAAAGTTAGGACCGTAAGCTCCGCTGATCCCAAGGCTGTCCTTGTATGAATAGTTCTGCCCTGTCATGAGCGTGGATTGCAGCCCTACATAGTCGTGCGCGGGAATTCCGCCCATCTGGAGGTCTCCAATGCACACCTGAAGCGCGCTTTGCAGAGCCCGCCCGGTGGATCCATCGGCACGAGTGTAGTTAACGGAAGGGAACCTATAGACCACAATCGAATAAGAAAAGGTCCCAGGGTCCGCGTCCGAAGGGTAGTTACGAGAAAGTGTGATGTGAGTCGGGTCAGTCAGTCCGGTTATTGTCGAAATGAAAGCAAATGGCGTACCGCCGGAATATGTCCCTGCCACTCTGACTATTTGCCCATTTGGACCGTATATACCGTTCGCGTTCGCCCAGTTTGTTCCAACCCCAATCATGGTCGATGAGCCGGGAGTCAATGTTACGCTGCCGGCTGAGTAAATCACCCTGCCCACAGGAGCGGGCAAAGAAGAGCCCGAGCCCGAAGAGCATATCGCAGTATTCGGATCGCTGGTGAACAGCGTGGATGTGCCGGTGATTTTAAACTGGCCTATACGGGCGCCAGCGGAATGAGCGATTGCCGCCGTCGCGTACATCCCACCACCCTGCACGCCTCTGCCGTCGTAACAAACCGTGAGCGTCTGGCGCCCGCTGCTGCCTGTCGTCCCGCATATCAACATGACTTCTGATTCGACGAAGATAGTTGTCGGGACGGATGGAAGACTGGTTAAATCGAGAACGCTCACATTGTCAACGTCAAGCGTCAGTGCTGTGGCCTCGGTTGCTGTGTCGAGTTTCGTTCCAGGCTGACTACACCCTCCAACTCCGCAGAAGGTATAGCTGACGGTCCCCTGTCCGCTGGTCGTCCACGTTGGAGGTGCGCAGCATCCCTGATAGCTATACTGCGCATCCACCATAATTTTGCTATAAGCATCCTGCAATCCCCAGGGATTCCGGCCAAAGGCAATCATGGGACCGAAGATTATATCTGCATTTGGATCCGCGTTGATGACCACTCCGTTATCGTCCATCGCTACTGCTCCGATATCCTGCGTGGAAATGGATACACCTCCGGATGAATCAGTCACCTGAAGTTGAAAAGCATAGTCGCCAAACACCAGCCCGGCAATGGTGGGCGAGCAGGAAGTCGGATTGGCTAAAGTTACAGTCGTCGGCCCGGAGATCTGCGTCCAGAGACAAGTTACAGAGGCGCCCGCGTCAGCCTGGGAGAAGCTTGCGGTTCCGTCCAGCTGGCTAGGTTGTCCTGCTCTTACAGCAACCCAATTATTCCAGGAAGGCGCATTCGCCGTCTGAACGACGGACACCACGTTTTGGTATGGAGTAGGCACATAGAGGGCCCTCCCACTGGACAGCCGGCCTGTATATCCATGACCCGATGAATCACTGAGGTTTCCATCGAACTTCCAATGCAGGAGAGTGTTCGTATTGTCGGAGGTCACCGGCATTCTCGAATTGGGAGGTACGAGTGTAGTGTGAATGCGAAAGAAAGCCATCGCGCGGGAGTCGTGCCCTCCGCCGACGCTCGCGGAGGTACCCGCGTTCGTGTTATCGGTGGTCCAGGTTGTGCCGACGAAAGCTACCCTGTTTCCATTGGTGTCCCACATCTCACAGTAGTCGGTTTTCGGAGCGCCGAGTGCGCCCGCGGGATCGTGTTGGTAGCGAACATAAATGCCCGTCGTCGGCAGCCCCGCGGCACCGTTGGCGGTACCTATCTGAATCTGGCAATTGCCGACCTGGTCAGTCTCCCAGGAATTGTAAAGAGAGAGTTGTAAGTTTCCCGGACCCGGATTATAAAGGATTGCTTTGAGTCCAATGGCATCCGAGTCGGCGATGTAAAGTGTATTTCCGGAGAGAGCCCAGTCATGGAGGTAGAACTCCACGCGGGAGGGTCGTGAATGGGAGCTGGAAGGAAGAGAAGTGGTGCTGACGGAGTTGCCGGCCAAGTGAATCGACTGGCCGCCAAACAGCGGGAGAGTGCTCAGAAGCACAATCGTTAATCTCAAAACACTACACCGTACTTTCACCACTGGATCCATTACCGACGAAAACGGTCTCCAGGAAGGCGGACCTCCCCAGCTTTCTGATTCTAGCATTCGCAGAGGCGGCGTTCCCTCGCCGTACCCCGTAGAAGCGGATCGCGCGAAAGAGGTACACTACGGAAATGCCGACAGGAAGATGGAAACGCCCGATACGTCCAGCATGAAAAGTAAACGGGCAATCATTATTGGCGCCGGCCCGGCGGGGCTGACGGCTGCATACGAGTTGTTGACAAAAACCGAAATCCAGCCCATCGTCATTGAGAAAAGCGAGTACATGGGCGGCATCTCCAGGACGGTGAACCACCACGGGAATCGCATTGATATCGGCGGACACCGCTTTTTCTCCAAATCCGACCGCGTGATGGAATGGTGGTTACAGATGCTCCCGCTGGAGGCTTCCGAGACCGGCACGGTGGCGATCAAGTATCACCGGATGGAGCGGACCATCGCCGCTACGGGCGCGGGCCCGAACCCGGCGGCGGAGAATCGCGTCATGTTGCTGCGTTCTCGTAAGTCTCGCATCTACTACCTTCGCCGCTTCTTTGACTATCCGATGACTCTCAGTAAGGACACTTTGCTGAATCTCGGACTTTGGCGGACGTTCAAGATCGGCATGAGCTACGTGAAGAGCAGTCTGTTCCCAATAAAACCGGAGCAAAACCTGGAACAGTTCTTCATTAATCGATTTGGCAGGGAGTTGTATAAGACCTTTTTCCAGTCCTATACGGAAAAGGTCTGGGGTGTACCCTGTGACCGCATCAGCGCGGAGTGGGGGGCGCAGCGAATCAAAGGCCTCTCCATCTGGGCGACGCTTGCACACGCATTCAAGAAGGCTTTTAAGGGAAGCGGAGGCGGCGACATTTCACAGAAGGGTACCCAGACGTCTCTGATCGAGCAGTTCCTCTATCCGAAATACGGTCCCGGCCAGATGTGGGAAGAAGTGGCCAGGCGGATCCTCGAAATGGGCGGCGAGATCCGTACACGGCAAAAATTGAGCCGTGTGGATACAGAGGACGGCCGCGTGAAGTCGATCCAGGTGGTCGACTGCGCGACCGGATCCGAAGAAACATTGGCCGGTGACTTCTTTTTCTCGACCGCGCCCATCCAGGAGCTGCTGCGTTCGTTTGACGTCCCGCCGCCGAAAAAGGTGCTGGAGGTATCGGAAGGGCTCGTGTATAGAGACTTCATCACGGTTGGCCTTTTGGTACCCGCGCTTAAGATTCACGACGCTGCTCCTGAGGGTAATAAACTCGTCGCCGATAATTGGATCTATATTCAGGAGCCAGACGTTCTGTTGGGGCGGTTACAGATCTTCAACAACTGGAGCCCCTTTATGGTGGCGAATCCGGGCCAGGTCTGGCTTGGTCTTGAATACTTCTGTAACGAGTCGGACGCCATCTGGAACTTGTCGGACGACGAAATGATCGCATTGGCGAAGGAAGAACTCAGCAGGATCAATATCATCGATATGGCCGACGTGCTGGACGCGACCGTTCTCCGGATGGAGAAGGCTTACCCGGCCTATTTCGGTACCTTCGATCGTTTTTCCGAGATTCGCGACTATGTTGATCGTTACGAAAACCTGTTCCTGGTAGGCCGCAACGGGATGCATCGTTATAACAATCAGGACCACTCCATGCTTACGGCCATGATGGCGGTGGAAAATATTATCAATGGCAACACCGACAAGAATAACCTCTGGGAGGTGAACACGGAGATGGATTACCATGAGGAGGCTCGAAAGACGAAGTAATTACCCGCGATCACTGCCCGCCATGGAGCCGGGCACAGAGCGGGGACAGGTTCAACACTATAAAAGATCAGATGAAGCAGATAACTTCCTTTCAGAAGGCGATACCGTCCCTCGGGGTAGCTTTGGGCTTCTTGCTGTTTTGCCTGTTCATTCAGAATTCGGTGGGAGCCAGGGACGCGGCGTTTCTCGCGTACCCCGACGAGCCATCGCATTTTGTGGGTTCTGTTATGGTCCGGGACTATCTCGCTTCCGGACTGTCCACGAATCCATATAGTTTCGCCCAGAGTTATTACAGTCGTTATCCATTTTTCGCGGTTGGCTACTGGCCGCCGATGTTCTACATATGGACCGGATTCTGGTTTCTGGTTTTTGGTGTTGGAAAGTTTCAAGCTTTGTTCATGTCGGCGGGAGCTGCCGCGGGCATCGCATGGCTTCTGTTTACCCTGGTTAGAAAGCGAGCCGGATTTGTCGCCGGATGCTGTGCTGGTTTGTTGTTCCTAAGTCTCACCGAGGTCCAGTATTGGACGTCTGCCGTGATGGTGGATCTAATGGTCGGATTCTTCGCGTTCGCAGCGGCCGTACGGCTCCTCAGTTATCTGAATCGGCCGACTTACGCGAATGCGATTCTCTGCGCGTTATGCTGCGGATGCGCCACGTTAACTAAGTACAGTGGAGCTTACGCTTGTATCTTGCCTCTGGCAGCATGTATCCTTCTGGGGCGGTTCAGCCTTCTGCGCCAGCCAAGCTTCCTGGTGCTGCACGCAGTGATTATAGCGATGGTGGCTCCCTGGGTCTTATGGACGTCGAAGCTCTCCGAAGTTGGTCTTCCACAGGAGCAGCGCGGCACGATCGTCAGCCGCGTTGGACCTTTTCTGAGGGAGTCCCTCCGGCTGTTCCCGCCAGCCTTGGCTATCGTCGTGGTCATTGGCTTAGTTGCCTTACTGCTGATGCCCAAGGTATGGCGCCAGGATATGGTTGTCATCGTGCTGCTTTACGCCGGCTCCGTTGGACTGCTTATCGTATCTCCCGTGGTTGGTCCTGAACGGCGGTATCTGTTGGTAGCCTCTGCGTCTCTCCTTGTCCTTTCCTTCGCGGGATGGGCGGCTGCGATAAAGCGTTTTGGCGGGCTTAGGGCAGGAACTTGGGCCATACCGGCGCTGGCGGCAATTCTGACCGTATCCATCGTGCCCGCGCAGCTACGCGGCCGTCCGCGGTTGCCGGAAAACCTGATCCGGCGCGCCGTAAAAACCATTGTCGAAAATCCGGCCTGGGTAGGGAAAAGGATTCTGGTCGCGCCGGACTTGGAAGGGCCCGTGATCGCCGAATTCGCCATCCAGGATAGGCATCGTCCTGGCTACACCTTGTTGCGGCCCGGCAAACTGTTTGCCGATAGAGACTGGATGGGAGGCCACTATCAGTCTCACTTTCAATCGTCGGAGGAGATGGTGGCTTATCTCCACCAGAATCCGGTCGATCTGATTGTCTGGCACCGGCAGACGCAGGAACCGCTTCTGGCGCATCAGCGCTATATGGAAGAGATGCTGGCGGCGCGCGACTCGTCCTGGCATCGAGTGGCTACTTTCAATTCTGTCGATCGAAGTCAGCCGGCTTGGGAAATTTACGAGTCTCAGCCCCGGCCCTAGTAGGAAAAGTTATCCCCTTCCATCGCAGTCGTCGGCCAGTCCAGTGTCCCGGCCGTTTCGAAAGCGCAATGTTCCGCGCCTGTCCGTTCGCTGGCGGTCACGGTTCCTTGAACCGCCATGCGTGAGCATGCGGACAGACAGGATACTAGCCTGACTTCTTCAGAACGGCAAGGATATTGGAGCGCAGGCCGCGGCGCCTCTCCGATTGCAGCATCCGCAGGAACAGTAGCTCCGGAATCGCCAGCGGACCGAGGATGGCGGTGACGGCGGCACTGCTGAGCTGCTCCAGTCGCTCCACCTCGAAATGGGCATCGGCCGCCAGGCGCTGGATGTCCTCGGCTGTATTCATTCGATAGTAGGTCCGAAAAACATCCTCCGGCCGCCGTTGTTCCAGCAACCGGATCAGAGGCGCCTTCAGGCGTTCCGGCGTATGTGCCGCCACTCGCAGTGAGGGCGCGTTGCGATTGGGAGTGTGAAACAGAAATCGCCCGCCGGGCCGCAGCACGCGCTTTATCTCGGCCAGCACAGCCGCCGGCGTCTCCAAATGTTCTACCACCCAGTTACACGTGACGAGATTGAAGCTACCACTCGAAAATGGAAGATGCTCCAGGCTCCCCATCACGCGATCGCGCAGATACAGGTTCTTCCGCAAACTCGGGAAGTCCAGGTCGATTCCAACCGCCTTGTGGCAACGGGCGATCATGCCCTGCGCATCGGCTTCTACCCACGATGGAAACACCTGATGTCCGCAGCCCAGATCCAGCCAGTCGCGCCGGTCGGAAAGGAGACTCAACAACCACTCGTGATAGGCGATTTGCGTATGCCGATGCCCCGGCACGATGCGGGACGCAAGCTGATTGTAGATACGAAGGGAGGCGGCTGCCAATCCGGGCATACTGGAGACCTCCAGTATAGCCCGCGGTCCTTTACGGAGCCCCTGCAGGCTTAGGATTCGCCAACAATCGATGAATCTGGTCGACCGCCTCGTCCACTTTCATGTCGAACGCGCGTTTTCCAAGCGCCGCGGTGGACGGTCGGGCGTCTCCTTGAATCCCGTTGTTGACCCGCTTTGCGTTTGGATCCCGCGCCTCGCCCGGTTTGCGCATCGGATCGCCCACGGCGGTCGGGATCAACTCCGGTCGAACCCAGCCTTTATCCGCTCCCAGATAAAGCATTTCCGACGTATCGGGGATGCCGGCGTGCGAACTGAGTGGATAATGATTCGCCTCCAGCCATTTATCGAAATCGGCGTTGGCCTTCTTATACACTTCGTCGCAGAACACGACGCGGATGCCCTGCGGCGCGTATTTCTCATCGAGTTTTTTCGCGACCTCGCCCAGTTCCGTCTGGCCCCCGCCATGATCGCCCATCAGCACGACGTTCTTGAATCCGTTCTTGATCATCTGCTCGGCCACTTGCTCGTTCAGCGCCGCAAACAGAGGCCCGGTCAGGCCGATGGTTCCGGGCAGCGCTGGATTTGCATTGTTCACCGAAAACGGCATCACAGGAGCGGCGATGGCGTTGCCCAGCTTCTCGGCGATGGCGATGACTGTCGCATGGCCCATCAGGGTGTGTCCGCCGTTCACGTTCTGCGGACCCCGCTGCTCGGTGCCGCCGTTGTAGATCAAGGCAGTGGTCTTCCCGCCCTCCATGGCTTTCTTGACCTCCGCCCAGGTCATCATTTCAAAATCGACTTTCGACTGGGCAAATGCCGAAAGGGCGAGCAACAAGAAAGCAATGGCAGTGCGTTTCATCCAGGTGAGCATACCATCGGCCCAGCCGAAAGACAAGCGACGTTCACGCCTTCATGTTCTTCCCGCTGATCTGCAAATCGAAGCCGTCGGGATCCTTCACATGGAAACTGTCTTCGGTATCGGGGCGCGGCTGAAGTCCGCGGCGCTTCAACTCCCCCTCCACCGCGTTCTTGTCCCAGTTGTCGATGGTGTAGGCGATGTGGTTGACCAGCGGCGGTGTCTGCACCGTCTTCCCGCCGGTACGCGCGTTGCGCGGTAGAAGAAAGGTGTCGCCGAACGACATGTAACACTGCTTCCCGTCGTCGTGAGAAACCTTCATTCCGAGAAGATTGGCGTAAAAGTCGCGAGTCTTGGCATAGTCGGCGACCACATAAGAGATGTGATTCACGGCGACCGCCTGAAATCCTTTGCCTTCGGCCGCGGCGGGAGCTGCCGCGCCCGCGACTGCGGCCGCCAGCGCCAGGCTGCGAATCAACTGCCTGCGGTCTATCCTGCCCTGTTCGAAGTCGTGGAGAAGTTTCGCGATGAGATGTTCCATTTCCGGTCCTTTCTAAACGTCCCTATTCTTAACATATGCCGGGCCAAAGTGGTAACCTTGACATCAGATACGAGCGTCGATACACTCAGTGCGGGATTGCTGGCGGCGGTTCCTCGGCAACCATGCAGTTTTCGAGGTGAGAATTGATGAAGACCTGGTTCGTTTGGAGCGGTTTGACGATGTTCGCCGGCGCCGCTGCCGTGGCTCAAACCAGCCCTCCTCGAACGGTCGTAAATCAATACTGCGCCGGCTGCCATAACGACAATCTGAAATCGGGCAGCTTTTCCTTTGCGAAATTCGATCTGACCCACCCGGAACAAGCCCCTGACCAAGCGGAAAAAGTGATTCGCAAGGTCCGAGCCGGCTTGATGCCCCCGCCCGGCCTGCCGCGTCCGGAAGCGACTCAGATGAAGGCGTTCGCCGCGACGCTTGAAACCAGTATCGATCAGGCCGCTGCGGCTCATCCGAATCCAGGCCGCCCCGCGCTGCATCGCCTGAATCGCGCTGAGTACGCCAATTCTGTGCGCGATCTGCTCGCGGTGGATGCCGACGTGACCGCGTTGCTTCCGACTGATGACATGAGCCACGGATTCGACAACATGGCCGACGTTCTGTCCATTTCGCCCGCGTTGATGGAGGGCTATATTCGCGCCGCCGGCAGGATCAGCCGTGAAGCGGTGGGCGATCCCGCGGCGCTCGCGCTCACGACCACTTATTCCATCCCCCGCGTGGCCTCGCAAACCCGCCACGTCGATGGCACACCTTTCGGCACTCGCGGCGGTCTTTCCGTGGTTCACGATTTTCCCGCCGACGGCGAGTACATCTTCAAGATGGGATTTTACTATTCGCCCA
>Ga0210394_10006068_pt1 | contig 13234 bp, 9 predicted proteins | sample IncBWC12MmetaG_FD_160121 | JGI IMG/M metagenome (GOLD analysis project Ga0210394, IMG submission 160121) | Forest soil microbial communities from Barre Woods Harvard Forest LTER site, Petersham, Massachusetts, United States - Inc-BW-C-12-M | ecosystem: Environmental > Terrestrial > Soil >...
CGCAGCACGGCGTCGATGCGCGCGAGCAGTTCGAGCTTGCGCAGCGGTTTGACCAGGTAGTCGTCCGCCCCGGCGTGCAGCATGGCGGCGATGTCTTCTTCGCGGTCGCGCGCGGTGGTGAAGATCACCGGCGCGTGCTCGCGCACATTCTCGCGCATCCACTTGAGCACTTCCGCACCCGAGATGTCGGGCAGCTCCCAATCGAGCACGAACAGATCGAAGCTCTCGCGCGGCAGCGCGCGGGTGAGCTCCTTGCCATAGGTGAACACGTGGCAGTTGTAGCCGGCGTTGTTCAGCCACAGCGTGATCAAGTCGATCTGCGCGGGATCATCCTCCAGTATCGCGACTCGCATAACTTTCCTCTGGCTCCGCGGCCCTGTGCTGTGGCCCGTTATCAAACATATTCGATTTGCAACGCGTCGAGGTAGGCGTCCAGCGCGCTGGACGCCGCCGCTGCGGCGAGCCCGTCGCCTTCCTTTGCCGCGGCCTCGATCGCCGCCCCCAGCCGGGTGATTTCGGAAAAGCCGTACCCGCCCCCTACCCCCTTGAGACTGTGGCCAATTTTGCGTGCGGTGTCCAGGTCGTTTTTTGCAAGCGTCGACTCAATGAGACGTATGTCACGACGGCAGTTGTCAAGAAATCGAGGTACCAGAACCTCGAGCTCGCGATCGATTTTGACGACGATCGGCTCAGCCATGGGGTGCCGCGAGGTCGCTGCTTTCGGTGCGCGGCTGGGCGCGCCGCCTGGCCAGCGCGGGAGTGAGGGCTGCTTTCAACGTGTCGATGGAAATCGGCTTGTGCAGTACGGCGTCACATCCGGCCAGAATGGCGCGGGCGGTCTCCGGCCCCTCGGCGTGCGCTGTCAGTCCGAAAATGGTTCCCGCGTAGCCGCGCGTGCGCAAGACCTGGGCCGCCTCGTAGCCGTCCATCACCGGCATCTCCATGTCCATCAGGATGACGTCGACGTCGTCGGTAAGTGCCTGCTCGACGACCAGCAGGCCGTTCTCCACGGCGTGCACCGACAGGCCAAGATTGCGCAGCAGCAGTCGCACCAGGTTGCGCAGGTCCTCGTTGTCGTCGGCGAGAAGGATACGGCCGACCATGGTGTCGTGGGCGACGATCGGCGGGGCGGCCGCGTGGCGGATGTCCGCGTGATCCGGCAACGAGCTCGGCAGCCGCACGCGGAAGGTCGTACCGGCGCCCAGGCGCGATTCCACCGAGATTTCCCCACCCATCAGCTCGACCATTTTGCGCGAGATCGCGAGGCCCAGGCCGGTACCGCCGAAGCGTCCGGCCACGGTGAGATCGGCCTGGCGGAAGGGCTGCCAGATGCGCTGCAGCGACTCCGGCGCGATCCCGGTGCCGGTGTCGCGCACCTCGATCGTGAGCGCGGCGAGGTGCCAGGCGACGCCAAGCTCGACACTGCCCTCGCTCGTGAACTTCAGCGCGTTGCCCATCAAGTTGATCAGCACCTGGCGCAGGCGCGACCCGTCGAGCATGAGCTTGTCCGGCAGAGGCGTGCTCTGGGTGTACTTGAGCTGCAGGGTCTTGCCGACGGCGAGCGCGCGCATCGTCGCCACCACGTCGCGGAATATCTGATCGGGTTCCAGCGCGGCCCGCGCGATCGCCAGCTCGCCCGCTTCCAGCTTGGCCAGGTCCAGGTTGTTGTTGATCAGCGTGAGCAGGTGCTCGCAGTTGCGCGCGATGATGGCGCTGTTGGCAATGCGCTGATCCTTACCCAGCTCGTCGGTGTACTGGTTGATCTTGTTGAACCCCATGATCGCCGTGAGCGGCGTGCGCAGCTCGTGCGTGAGGTGATTGAGGAATTCGGTCTTCAGGCGATTGGACTCCGCTCGCGCCTGCTTCTCGTAGCGCCGCACCCTCCGCTGCTCGCTGAGCTGGACGCGGCGTATACCGCTCGTCAGCACGATGGCGATCAGCCCGGCGAGCAGGCTCGAGGTCCAGCGCAGCCCGATATGGGCCAGCCCCGCGGCGAGCGTGCCCGCCGCTACCACCGCGACAACACCGACGAATGCGACGGCCAGCTCGCCGCCGCGGCGCGGCCGCACGGCGAACGTGAAACCGGCACACGCGGCGACCAGCGCGAGCATGATGCTCTGCCAGGGCTGGTCGGGTTTCTCGACCGCGTTGCGATCGAGCTGCGCTGCCGCCAGCGCGTTCAGCTGCACGCCCGACAGCGGACCGGCCGGCGTGCGCGCCACGTATCCGGCCGCCTCGCTCGAATTGCCGATGATGACGATGCGGTCCCGGATCATGTCGTTGAGGGCGGGGTCTTCGCGGCTACCGGCGGCCGCCATGGCGAGCCGGTCGAACGGCACGCTGGGCAGTTCAGGCAGTCGCTGCGGAAAATTCAACAGTATGTCCGTGCCCGGCGCGACCGGCCAGGAATGTCCGGCCGCCATCACGCGGCCGGGACCGACGCTGACCGGGCCATTGGTACCGGACGCGGCCATGATCACGGCCAGAGGAAACGATGGCATCAGCAGACCGGCGGCACCGTGCAGGAGCGGCGCCCGCCGCACCAGCCCGTCCTCGTCCGGGCTGAAGAAATCCAGGCCGACCAGGGCGTGCCCGGGCATGGCGATGGTCGACTGCGGCAGGCCGACTTTCGGCCAGCTCCACCGCAACCCAAGGTCCTGCGGCTTACCGTTCACGGTGACAGCGTGCGGCGTCAGGTCCTGGCGGGGGAGCTCTGCCGGCTGGCTGTAGAAGGGCAGCGGCGCTGCGGCGAGCACCGTGCGCTCGTTCAACGAGCGGCCGAACGACTCGTCGCCCGGCTGGGCATCCTGGAACAGCAGGTCGAGCGCGACGGCGCGCGCCCGGTGACGGAGCAAATACGCCGCCACCTGCCCGAAGAACTCGCGGGAGTAAGGCGCAAGCTTCCCACCCGCCGCGTCCGTACCGGGGGCCGGCTGAGCAAGATCGGCGATGAGGACGCCGGAGAAGTCGGGCTTGCCGGCGAGAATGCTCGGCGCCAGACCCCTTGTCGACTCATCGAGCCGATCGATCCACGGAAGCTGTGCGACCCACCACGCCAGGCAGACGCTGGCGATGGAAATGAAGGCGGCTCTCAGAGCGGCTTCCCGCGTGGCCGTCATGTTGCCCTGCTTTCCAGATCGTGCCGCGGGCTCGTTTTTCCGACGAACGCGTGGGGTGGATGGTTTGCTGCGCTACAAGTGAACGCCATCTTGAATTCTAGAACAAACTCAAGGCGCATATCGTGCATATGGCGTCCCGGCCGGAACTGCTCCACTGCCTTTGTAGTACGCTCACGACACGCGCAAAAGGTTCCGGCCGATGGGGGCCGGCCGCGAGGAGACTCTGATGGTCGAGCAGCAAGCGATGACTGCGCAGCGGTCGGCCGGTGCGGCGCCGTTCGTTTCGATCCACGGCCTGCACCACTGGCCTTACCGCTGCCGGGATGCCGAGCAAACCCGCCACTTCTACGAGGACATTCTCGGCCTTCCCCTCGCCCACCTGATCCGCGCCGAGACGGTGCCGAGCACGGGCGAGTACTGCCCTTACGTGCATATCTTCTTCGCGATGGCGGACGGCTCCTACCTCGCGTTCTTCGATCTGGGCGACGACACCGCCGCCGACCCCTCGCCCAACACGCCCCAGTGGGTCAATCACATCGCGCTGCGGGTCGGCTCCATGGCCGAGGTGGTCGAGGCGAAAAGGCGCCTGGAAGCAAACGGCGTCGAAGTGCTCGGCATTACGGATCACCATTTCGTGCAGTCGATCTACTTCTTCGATCCAAACGGCATCCGGCTCGAGCTCACCTGGCAAAACGGTTCGGACGCCTACATGAAAGAGAAGCAGGCCTCCGCGCACGCCGAGCTGGGGGCCTGGCTGGAGGAAAAGGAGCAGCGGCGCCGCGCGACCCGCGCGCGACGATGAAGGTCTGCATCGTCGGTGCCGGCGCGATCGGGAGCCTGGTCGGCGCCGCCTTTGCGCGCGGCGGCCACCAGGTGAGCCTCATCGCCCACGGGGCACACCTGCAGGCGCTGCGCGATGGCGGCCTGGTGCTGGAGCGCCTCGACGGCGGCGAGGAGCGCCACGCGTTCGCCGCCGGCGAGGACCCGGCGGAGCACGGCCCGCAGGATCTGCTCGTCATTGCCCTCAAGGCCTATTCGGTGGCCGCCATGCTGCCGCGGCTCGGCCCGCTGCTCGCTCCGGACACCGCCGTCATGCCGGCGATGAACGGCTTGCCCTGGTGGTACTTCTACCGGCTGGCCGGCCCGTTCCGCGACTTGAGGATCGAGTGCCTCGATCCCGACGGCGGCATGCGCGCGGCGCTCGATCCGGCGCGCATAATCGGCTGTGTCGTGCACGCCGCCGGCGAGGTCGTGCGGCCCGGGAGAGTGCGGCACACCAGCGGCCGCCTGTATTACGTGGGCGAGCTCGACGGCAGCGACACGGAACGCCTGCAGGCGATCTGCCAGGCGCTGGCGGCCGGCGGTTGCGACGCCCGGGGAACGGCCAGGATACGGCAGGAGGTGTGGACCAAGCTGATCGGCAACCTGTCGTTCAACCCGGTTGCAGCACTCACGCTGGCCCGCATGAACGAGATCGGCGGCAACCCCGCCCTGATCGCGGTGATCCGGACGATGATGGAGGAGGGTATGCAGGTCGCCCGCCATTATGGCGAGCCGGTCGAGATGACCATCGAACGGCGCCTCGAGGTCGCCCGCGCGATCGGCACGTCGAAGATCTCCATGCACCAGGACCTGGAGCGCCGCCGCCCGCTCGAGCTGGCCGCCATCGTCGGCAGCGTCGTCGAGCTGGCGCGCAAAGCGGCCATCCCCACTCCCGCCATCGACACCGTGTACGCGCTGATCGCCGAACGGGCGCGGCACTTGTAAGCCCGGCGCCCGGGCCGGTCGCGCCGGCACGGCGCCGCGCGACGGGTCCGCCAATTCAAGATCGGGCTTTGCGCGCCTCGATCGCGCCATGCCGGGCGATCAGCCGGCGGGCGCGCTCGACCACCGGTACATCGATCATGCGCCCGTCGATGCTGAACGAGCCTCGCCCTGAGCGCGTCGCCTGTTCGTCCGCGGCGAGGATGCGCCGGGCGTGGGCGAGCTCCTCAGGGCGCGGGCTGTACGCCCCGTTCACCATCGGCACCTGGCTCGGATGGATGCAGCTCGCCCCTTCGAAGCCGAGGCGGCGCGAGCGCTCCAGCATGGCGAGGAAGCGGGGTGGATCGGAGAAGTCCGCCACCGTTCCGATGTAGCCGAGCGGCATCACGCCCGCCGCGCGCGCGGCGATGATCATCTGCTGCTTGGGAAAGAACAGTGCCTCGTCGACGGGTTCCATTCCGCACTGGAGCGCGAAGTCCTCGCCGCCGATGTTCATCGCCACCACCCGCGGGCTGGCGGCGGCGATCCGCGGCATTTCGAAAAACGCAGCCGGCGTTTCGATCATGACGACGAAGCGGGTGTGCCCGATCGCAAGCCCCGCTTTCGATTCCAGCTCGCCGGCCAGCTCGTCGAGCAGTCTGACGTGCGACACGCCCTCGACCTTGCTGATGGCGATCGCGTCCACGGCGGGCCCGATCGACGCCTCGACATCGCGCACCGCCAGCGCGAGGGGCCGGTTGATGCGTACCAGCACATCCGCGCCGCCCCGCCGCACGCGCGCGGCGGCTGCCGCCACACATGCCCGAGCCGCTTGCTTCTCATCCGGCGGAACGCTGTCCTCCAGGTCGAGCTGAATGCAGTCGGCGCCGCGCGTGTGCGCCTTGTCGACGAACTTGTCGACGTTGACCGGCACGTACAGCAGCGAGCGCCAGACCGGCAGGCTGCGCACTGCGTCCGTCATGACGGCTTGCCCGCGCTCTCGCCTGCGCCCCGGGCCACGACGCCCTGCTCCACGAGCTTTGTCAGCTCCGCGGCACCGATGCCGATGCGGGCGAGAATCTCGGCGTTGTGCTCGCCGATGCGGGGAGCCGGGCGGACGAAGACGGCCGGGGTGCTGTCGAGTCGCGGCACGGGATGATGCATGGGGATGGCACCCACCTGATCGTCGGGAAGGTCGACCAGGATATCGCGCGCACGCACGTGCGGGTCCTCGACGATCTGGGAGATATCCAGCATCGGGCCGATGGTCACCTCGGTGCGCTCGAAGTGCGCCATGTTCTCATCCAGCGTGCGGGCGCCGATGAAGCCGCCGAGAATGTCGTCCAGCTCGCGCCAGTGCGCCAGCCGGTCCTCGTTGGCACGAAAGCGGGGATCGTCGATCAGCTCCGGCCGGCCGATGGCGCGCAGCAGGCGCTCGGTCATCTGCTGGGTCGACGCCGACAGGCACAGATAGCGGCCGTCGCTGGTGCGATAGGCATTGCGCGGGGCCGTGTTGGTGGAGCGGTTGCCGGTGCGCGGCTTGACCTTGCCGGTGATGCGGAAGTTGGCCGCCTGCGGGCCGAGAATGGCGATCATCGGGTCGAGCAGCGAAAGGTCGATGACCTGGCCGGCCCCTCCGTTCACCTCGACGTGGCGCAGCGCGATCATCGCCGCGCTCGCCCCGTACAGGCCGGCGATGGAATCCGCCATATAGAACGGCGGCAGCAGCGGCTCGCGATCGCCAAAGCCATTCATCGAGGCGAAGCCCGACAGCCCCTCGACCACGGTGCCGAACCCGGGACGCCGGTTGTAGGGCCCCGTTTGCCCCCAGCCGGAGATGCGCACGATCACCAGGCGCGGGTTACGCTCGAGCAGGCGCTGCGGAGACAAGCCCATCGCTTCGAGGGTGCCGGGCCGAAAGCTTTCCACGAAGCAGCTGGCTTTGCCGGCCAACTCGAGCACCAGCTCGACGGCGCGCGGTGCGCGCAAATCCAGCGCGACGCTCTTCTTGTTGCGCCCGTAGACCTTCCAGGCGGTAGGTACCCCTTTGACTTTCCACTGTCGCAGGGTGTCGCCCGCCGCTGGTTCCACCTTAACCACCTCGGCGCCGAAGTCCGCCAGCTGATGGGTCAGGATGTTGCCAGCCACCAGGCGGGAAAGGTCCAGCACAAAAACGCCATCGAGGGGGCCCTTGGCGCGGGAATCGTAGGAGCGCTCCGCCATCGCCTCATTATGCAATAGGTGTGTACGTTCCATAACTGAGATATTGTTTCGGCTCCCCGGCGGTGCCCGATCACCGGACGATTGGCGAGGATGATGGCAGCGATGGGAACGAACACCGCGGTCGATGTGGACGCGCTGCGCTCCTGGATCGGGCGCACGGAGACCCAGTGGGACCATGTGACGGTGCCGGCCGTGCAACGGCTCGCCGCCCTGCTCGATTGCGACGATACGCTGGCGCGCCGCGGCGATATCCTGCCGGCCGGCTGGCACGCGATCCTGTTTCCCCGGGTCGTACGCCAGTCGCAAGTCGGTCCCGACGGCCACCCGCGACGGGGCGACTTTCTTCCGCCGGTGCCGCTGCCGCGGCGCATGTTCGCCGGCCGGCGCACGCTGTTTCGGGCACCGCTGCAGGTGGGCGACGAAGTGCGCAAGGATTCGACGATCGCCAACGTGACCTTCAAGGAGGGACGCAGCGGGCCGATGGTCTTTGTCACGGTACGCGGCGACATTTACAGCGAACGGGGACTCGCGGTGACCGAGGAGCAGGACATCGTCTACCGCGCCGAGGAGGTGCCGGTCAGCGCAGCGTCCGGCGCGCGAGGCGGCGACTGGCAGGGCACCGCCGGTTCGCAGGCCAACGGTTCGCAGGCCCGTTCACAGGGGGCTGGTCCGCAGACCGGTTCGCAAGCGGCCGCTTCGCAAACGGGCGGTTCGCAAGCCGCCGCTTCGCAAACGGGCGGTTCGCAAGCCGCCAGTGCCCAGGCACAGTGGACGGCGGATGGCCCGCTGTGGCAGCGCGAAATCGTCGCCGACGAAGTCATGCTGTTTCGCTATTCAGCGCTCACCTACAACGGCCACCGCATTCACTACGACCTGCCTTACGCGACCGGCGTGGAACGCTATCCGGCCCTGGTGGTGAACGGCGGGCTGGTCACCTTGCTCCTGTACGAGCTTCTGCGCTCGCACGCCTCCGCCCCGGTCCTCAGCATGTCCTCGCGTAACATGCGCCCCCTTTTCGCCGGGCGCCCCATGCGCCTGGAGGCGCAGCCCGCGGCCGCCGGGGCGCTGCTGCGGGTGCTGGATGCGAGCGCGGCGGTGGCGATCGCAGCGCAAGTCGAGTGGGCGCAGTGACTGTGCGATGCCCGCTGCCGCTGCGCGCGGTCGAGGGTTGACCGTGGCCGGCGGCCCCCTCGAAGGCGTGCGCGTGCTGGACCTCACCTCGGTGGTGGTCGGCCCGCTGTGCACGCAGATCCTGGGCGATTACGGCGCCGATGTGGTGAAGATCGAGAGCGGCAGCGGGGACATCGGCCGCCATCTGGCCGGCCGCGGCCGCTCGCCGGGGATGTCGGCGAAGTTCCTCCACCTGAACCGCAACAAGCGCTCGATCGTCCTCGATCTCAAGCACGCGGGCGGCTACGCCGCGATGGTGCGCCTGCTGGAGCAGGCGGACGTGCTGCTGTGGAACGTGCGGCCCGCGTCCATGACCCGGCTCAAGCTCGACTATGAAACGGTAGCGCGCATCAACCGCAGAATCGTCTATTGCGGCATGTTCGGCTTCGGGCAGGATGGTTGCTACCGTGACAAGCCTGCCTACGACTCGATCATCCAGGGCGTGTCCGGGGTGGCGGCCCTGCACGAGCGGGTGACCGGGACGCCGCGCTATGTCCCCTACGTGATGGCCGATCGTACCGTCGGGCTGATTGCAGTGCAGATGATCTTGATGGCGCTGTTCGCGCGCACCCGCACGGGCGAGGGGCAGGCGATCGAAGTCCCGATGTTCGAGAACATGGCGAACCAGGTGCTGACCGAGCACATGTACCAGGCCACGTTCGACCCGCCCCTCGGTGGTTTCGGCGATCCGCGCATCCTCGATCCAGAGAACCGTCCCCTGCCGACCAGCGACGGCTATATCTGCATCTCGGCCAATACCGATGCGCAGGCCTTTGCCCTGTTCGAAGCGATCGGGCGTCCCGAGCTGAAAACGGATCCGCGCTTCGCCACGGTCGCCGCGCGCTTCAGCAACGTGAAGGAGTACTTCGCCATCCGGAGCGAGGGCCTGCGCGCCCGCACCACCGCGCAGTGGCTCGAAATACTCGACCGGCTGGACGTGCCGGCCGCGCCGTACAACCGCCTGGAGTCGCTGCCGAACGACCCGCACCTGCGCCAGGTCGGTCTGCTCAAGCGCACGCAGCATCCGTCCGAGGGGCCGCTGTGGACGATCGGCCTCCCCAACAAGATCTCGTCAGGAGCGCGGCGGGACTTCCGCCACGCCCCGCGCCTCGGCGAGCACACCGTCGAGGTTCTGCGTGAGGCCGGCTTGGAACAGAGCGCGATCGACCAGCTGATTGCGAGCGGCGGCGCCGCCGCCGGCTGAATGCCCGATGGTCGTTCGCATCATCCGGGAGGACAAGGCCGGATTCGGATGAAAGGGCGTTCGCGCCTGGCGCGCTGGCGACCCCGGTGGACGATGCTGCTCGCGGCCGCGCTGCTCCTCCCCGCGCTGCTTGCCGCGACCGCGGCGCGCGCCGCGGATCCCCAGGCCTACGACCTTGCGTTCGTCCCCAGCGGCAACAACCCGCTGGATTCGGCGCTGAAGGCGAGCTCGGACCTGCAGAGTCTGCGCGGGAAAGGGCCGCTCAGTCCGTTCGCCCTCATCGGCCGTGCCCGGCGCGATACCGATCGGCTGCAGACGGTGCTGCGCAGCTTCGGCTATTACGCCGGCGCGGTCACCATCACCATCGACGGCCATGCGCTGGACGAGCCGTCGCTCGCCGAGCTGCTGACCGACATGCCGCAAGGCAAGAGCGCGCAGGTGAGTGTGACGGTGCGGCTCGGTCCGCAGTACCACTTGCGCGCGGTGAACATCGAGGGAGGCGCTCCGGCGGATGCACGCGCCCGCCTGGGCCTGGCGCCCGGCGCTCCGGCCATTGCCGCCGATGTTCTCGCCGCGCGCGAGCGCCTGCTCACGGCCTTGCTGGAGGACGGCTACGCGCTGGCGAAGGTCGACCCGCCGCTGGCCGACGAAGACCGTGCGGCGAGCACGCTCGATATCACGTTCAAGGTGAGCGTCGGACCGCGCGTGGCTATCGGCGACATCTCGTTCACGGGGTTGCAAAGGATCGACGAGGATTTTCTGCGCCGAAGGCTGCTGGTCCATCCCGGCGAGCAGTACGCCCCGGACAAGATCGAGAAGGCGCGGGAGGACTTGTTGTCCCTCGGGGTGTTCTCCGGCATCACCGCCCGCTCCGCCACCCAGGTCGACGCGTCCGGGCGGCTGCCTCTCGTCTTCGAGTGCGTCGAGCGGCCCCTGCACGCGGTCGGTGTCTCCGCCAGCTATTCGACTGACCTGGGCGGCGGAACGGGCCTCAGCTGGTCGCACCGCAACCTGTTCGGCAACGCCGAGCAGCTCAACCTGTCGGCGAGCGCCATCGGCGCCGGCGGCAGCGCGACCACCGGCCTCGGCTACAACGCCACGGCGCAGTTCATCAAGCCGGACTTCCTCCAGCGCGACCAGTCGCTGCAGTTCAACCTCGGGGCGATCCGACAGGATCTGCAAGCGTACGATCAGACTGCCACCACCGCCGGCGTATCGCTCAACCGCAAGCTGACGCCGGTATGGAGCGCGAGCGCGGGCGTGTCCGCCGAGCACGAGTGGATTGAGCAGGAGGGAACGAGCCGCAGCTATATGCTGCTCGGCCTCCCCCTCAGCTTGAAATACGACAATACCGGCCTCAGCAACCCGCTGGCCGATCCGACCCATGGCTTTCGCGGCTCACTGATCGTCACCCCGACGCTTTCGCTCGGGACGACGGCCGCCACCGGCAACGCGACCTTTTTCATCGTGCAGAACAACGCTTCCACCTATTTCGACCTGGCGAAGCTGGGGCTGACCGCCCCGGGGCACACGATCCTTGCCGCGCGCGCCCTCGTCGGCAGCGCCCTCGGCGCGTCGCAGTTCGATCTGCCGCCGGACCAGCGTTTTTACGCCGGTGGCAGCACGACCGTCCGCGGCTACCGCTATCAGTCGCTGGGCCCACAGTTTCCAGATGGTGTTCCCACCGGCGGCACGGCCATCGATGCGGCGTCGCTGGAGCTGCGCCAGCGCCTGCCGGGGGACTTCGGCATGGCCGTGTTCGTGGACGCCGGGCACGTCAGCGCGAACGGCGCGCCGTTTCAGGGCACGCTGCACACGGGAGCCGGAATGGGCATTCGCTACTACACGCCGATCGGGGCGATCCGGCTGGATTTCGCAGTGCCGCTCAACAAGATCCCCGGCGGCGATACGTTCGAGGTCTATGTGGGTCTGGGTCAGGCATTCTGATGGGGACGGTGGCGAACGCGCCCGGGCACGGCCGCATTCGCCTGCGGCGCGCGTTCAAGGTCGCGGCGTGGATTGCCGCCGTGTTCCCCGCGCTTCCTGCTCTTGCGGTTCTACTCCTCATCGTGCTCGCCAACATCGACGCGGGGCGCCGCTGGATCGAGCGCGCGATGGCCCAGGTCAGCGGCGGCACTGTGGTGGTGAGCGGTCTCGCCGGCGCGTTTCCGCAGCATGTGCGTGCCGATCGCATCGAGCTGCGCGACGGTCAGGGGACGTGGGCCACGCTGGAGGATGTCCACCTGGACTGGACGCTGAGCCGGCTCCTGCAGCGCGTCGCGCAGGTGGACCTGCTGCACGTCGGGCGCCTGGAGCTGTCGCGTCCGCCCGCGGCGGGCCCCTCCGGAAGCGGCTCCGCTTTCGAGATTCACGCGCCTTTTCCCGCGCGTCTCGATGTCGTCCGCCTGGAAGTGATCCGCGCTGACCTGGGCGCTGCGTTCGCCGGGGTAGCCGCCTCGATCAAGGTCGAGGGGTATTCACGATTCACATCGCTGGACGCAGGCTCCGGCGCGCTTTCCATCGTGCGGCTGGACTCGCCGGGCACTTATACGGTGGCCGGCGATACCGACGGTTCCCGGGTATCGGCGCGCATCGCGCTGGAGGAACCGGCCAACGGCCTCGCGGCCAGCCTGGCCGGACTCCCGGCGATCGGGGCACTGTCCGTCCGGCTCGAGCTTGCCGGGCCGCTGCGCGCAGCAGCCGTACAGCTCGCTTTGAAGGCGGGGCCGCTCCAAGCGAGCGCAAGCGGCACTGCGGACCTGCCTGGAGAGACAGGGTCCCTGGCGGTCGATGCGAGCGCGCCGGCGATGGCGCCGAGCGATACGCTCTCCTGGCGCGGCATCGCTCTGCACGCCAAGGTGGGAGGCCCGTTGCGTGCGCCCAGCGCAACGGGCCGCTTGCACATCGAAGCGCTGCGCGCCGGTCCGGCATCGGCTGCGGACATCGCGGCCGACGTCAGCGGAGATCGCGGTGCGCTGGCGCTGCACGCCGTCGTGCAAGGCCTGCGCGTACCGGGACCCCGTCCCGATCTGCTGGCCGACGGTCCCGTCGAATTGAATGCGAACATCGACCTGGCGGCGGCCGATCGGCCGCTGCGCTTCTCGTTGTCGCATGCTCTGCTGTCTGCGCGCGGCGCCGCCCGCACGCAGGGCCGCCTCGACGGCACGGCCACCATTTCGCTGCCTGCCCTTGCGCCGCTGACGGCGCTGGCGGGCCTGCGCGAAGAGGGTCACGCGACCATCGAAGTGCATGCCGCCGTCGGCGACACCACGAGCCGCTTCGATCTGAGCGGTACGGTGGCGCTCAGCGCAGGGGAAACGCCGCTACCCGCGCTGATCGGCCAGCAGGGCCGCTTCAGCGCGGCCATCACCACCAGTGGCGAGGGCTTCGCGATCGAGCAGGCACATATCGACGGCGCGGCCGCGCACGCATCCATCAGCGGCAGCCACCGCAATGGCGGGGAGGACTTCGCGTGGCAGGCATCCATCGCCAATTTGAGCTTGCTGTCGGCGCAGCTGTCCGGCCAGGCCAGCGGGCAGGGCACACTGCGCGGGCGTGACGACAGTTTTGCCCTCGCCGCGACACTGCAGGGCGAGGTCGCCAGTCCCGGCTTCCCGCGCGGTCCCGTCCAGATCGAGCTGCAGCTTGACGGACTGCCCGGCGCGCCGTCCGGGTCCATCGAAGCCACCGGCAGCCTGAATGGCGCGCCGCTGCAGCTCACGGCCATTGCCCGCCGCGATCATGGCGGCACCCTCACGGCGACCATCCAGCGTGC
>Ga0210394_10006069_pt1 | contig 13232 bp, 12 predicted proteins | sample IncBWC12MmetaG_FD_160121 | JGI IMG/M metagenome (GOLD analysis project Ga0210394, IMG submission 160121) | Forest soil microbial communities from Barre Woods Harvard Forest LTER site, Petersham, Massachusetts, United States - Inc-BW-C-12-M | ecosystem: Environmental > Terrestrial > Soil >...
CTGTTTCCAGACCCGATCACGGCTTCCAGCCGCTCCCGGTCGCCCGGGCCAAGCCGGACTTCGATGCCTTTCCTCATCCAGCCAGACTCGCATATCCGCGAGCCAACTGGAATCATTCGTCAGCGCCCATCCACTAGGGCGGACCGAGCCGGCCGGCGCAATACGTCTCATCGGTGCCGGCCCGGTAATCCTTTCGGTCGATAGCGCCGGACCGTTTTCTTGACTGTCCGTCGCTCGGGTCCGTGCTATCGTCGTCATCGCGAGACGGGGTCGAACCCCGCGGACGCACGAACAGACGACCGGGCATTGACCCCGGTTCCGGAGGCGGAAGATGCACCGAATCCTCTTACCCGCGATGGCGGCAGCGTTGTCATTGGTGTTGATCACCAGTGGTCCGGCTCGCGCCCAGAAAGCTGGCGGCATCATGCGGGTGGGCAGAGCGACTGGAACTGCACCCTGGGCGCCTGGATCAACCACCAGAAGAAGCCCTTCGACGACGCGCGGGTGCGCCGCGCCCTCACCCTTGCGATCGACCGCTGGGGCAGCGCGCCGGGCCTCTCCAAGGTGAGTCTCATGAGCACGGTGGGCAGCCTCACCTTCCCGACCTCGCCGCTGGCGCCCAACAAGGACGAGCTCAGCGACATCGCCGGCTTCTGGCCCGATATCGAGAAGTCGCGGGCCGAGGCGAAGCGGCTGTTGAAAGAGGCCGGCGCCGAAGGCCTCATCTTTGTGCTGATGAACCGCAACGTCGATCAGCCCTACAAATACCTGGGGACCTGGCTGATCGATCAGTGGAGCAAGATCGGGCTGAATGTGACGCAGCAGGTCGTCCCGACCGGGCCGTGGTTCGAGACGCTACGTAGCGGCAACTTCGCCGTCTCGACCGGCGGCAGTTGCCACGGCATCGTCAACCCAGTGATCGATGTGGAAACCTGGTTGCCGCGCTCGGTAAACGAAGCGAATTACGGCTACTACGAGGATCCGAAAGAACTCGACATCTATGAGAAGATGCTGCACGAGACCGATCTCGCGAAACAGCAGATCCTGATGTACCAGTTCAACAAGGACGTGCTGGACGAGCAGGCGCATTATATCCAAACGTTCTGGTGGAACCGGCTCGTGCCGCTGCGCTCCTATGTGCACGGCTGGAAGATCGGCCCGAGCCACTACTCTAACCAGGATTTGGGGACGATTTGGCTCAGCGCTCCCGAATGCGGGAACTGCGGTGCACACCCGACGATGACGAAAAGCGAGGCCGGGACCGACAAGTAACCCAGGGACGAGGCGGGGGTGGGGCCGCAAGGCTTCGCTCCTGCCGTCGCGTCTGGGCCCGACCGGCGGCCACTCGCGCGACCTCGGTGGAATCCTGGGTTCGACCTTCATGAGGCCACCGCGCGGTAGTGTCTCAGTTTCCGACGTGATCGGTGCGGCCGTCAAGGTCATGAGGATCGCGACTGGCGAGAAAACCGAGGAGCCGGATGCAGTCAGGAGCGCCGCTGCCGAACTCGGGAGCCGGGGCGGGAAGGCACGGGCCGAAAAACTCACTCCGGCAAAGAGTCGCGCAATCGCTCGAAAAGCGGCAAAGGCGCGCTGGCAGCCCGCCGATTGACCGTGGGGATAGGTAGCGGTGCGGCAGGCATCACCAAATCGAGTTCGGGCTGGTCTCCAAACCGCTCATTAATTTTTGCCTCGTAAGCCGCAGCTCGGGGACCTTTAGGCATTGCCGCTCTCTTTGAGCAGCTCGGCGCGAGCCTGATCTAGGTATCGCTGGCGACGCTCATTGTTTAGATACGGCTGAAACTCGATCTTCGCCCCTGGAATCACCGGCCGAAAACTCAACTCCCAGGAGAAGCCATCTCTCTCGGCAAGCGTTTTGGCTCGCCTCACGATTGCCACGCTGATTTCCGCCATCGCCCCGTCCCTTGCTTTCCGGTAAGGATATGGGAACGGAGCGATCGGCGCGACACCCACGTCAAGCGCTGTTACACGGTATTATGGCGCAAATCCCTGTTGGTTTAATGGTAACAAGTCAAGAAAGTCGGAATCTCTTAAAAGACTGGCTTCAAAATACCAGCGCATGGCGGATCGAGCCTTTGGAGAAGAATTTCGCGATCCCGCATTGACCGCACTTTACTGCGGGCGCGCAGGCCGATGACCGAGAACACAGAGCAGACGGGCAGCAGCTTCCCGGCGATGCCCGTCGCCTCGCATGCTATACCATACTACATGCCGTTGGATCTAGACGACGCCGAGCGCGCCGCGCTGGTCTCCGACCACTTACAGATCCGACGAAACGGTGGTGAAGATATTGGTCAAGCTGGTGCCGACGAGCGACATTGCAGCGATAGCGGCAACGGCGATCAGGGCGGCGATCAGGCCGTATTCAATCGCCGTGGCGCCATCTTCGTTATTCCACAATTTGATTACCGTGACGAACATTTGAAAGTCCTTCTAGGGTTGTCGGTTCATTTCACCCCGCAATCGCTTGCCAAATTATGAATTTTGGGTTGCATCCTAGCTTTCCCTGTACAGGGATTTGCGCCATAATACCGTAAAGATGATGTTGACGCCGGGCCACTCCTTAAGCCCGCCCTGTTCGCGTTTCTGGTAGACTGCCCGTTCCAGGGTCTGCAGACGCGTGCGGATGCCGATCGCCTGCAGTTGCGCAATGACGCGCTCGCCGCGCGAATAGAAGGGCGGCGCAGGCGTCAGCCAATCGACATTGAAGCCGTTGGGATAGCCGGCCTCGGCCATCAGTTGCTTCGCCTTCGCGAGATTGTACGGGCCATTTCGGCCACACCAGGCCATACTGGACATCGTCATTGATCCAGTTACCGTCGACTTGGCCGAGCCCGCCCGACTCCGCCTGATTGATCGCATCGCGGTCGATGGCGAGGCTGACCGCCTCGCGCACGCGCTTGTCGTGGAACGGGTTCTTCGGGTCCTGGAACCCGGGAAATTCGAGCCAGAAATTGCCCGACACGACCGGCGCCAGCATGAATTTCGGGTTGTCTTTGATGCGCCCGACCAATTCGCCCGGGATCCCGTAAATGATGTCCGCCTCGCCGCGCTCGAGCATCGCGACCCGGGTAGCGGGGTCAGGCACGCTGACGATCGTGAAGTTTTTTATGTGCACCGGCCGGTAATAGTCGGCGAAAGCTTCGAACTCGAGCTTGATGCCCGTCTCCTGAGCGACCAGTTTGTACGGTCCGGCGCCGATCGGCTTCTGCGTAAACCCATCCTGACCGACTTCCTGGTAGTATTTCGCCGGGACGATCCACCCGGCGCCGCAAACATTTGCCGTCCCAATCAGCGGCGGAAAATCGAGAAACGGCGCGTTGAAGACAAATCGGATCGTACGGTCGTCGCGCGTCTCGATGCGATCGGTCTTCTCGTGCAAGACCTTGGCCCACGCGCCGTGATAATGCTCGTAACTCCATTTGACATCGGCAGGCGTGACCGGCGCGCCATTGTGAAACTTGAGGCCGGGGCGGAGCCGGAACAGGGCGCTCTTGGCGTCCTCGGCGAACTCGAAATGCTCGGCGAGCGCCGGGTAATCGAATTTCCGGTCGTAAAAATTCTTGATCAAGGCGTCATGCAACGCGTTGAAGAAATTGTCCGGCGTGGCGCCGCCGTCGTGCTGCTGCGGGTCGAGCCAGCGTGGCGCGATGTTGGTGTGCCAGGCGAGCACCATAGTGCCTTTCGGAACGACCGTCTCGGCCGCCGCGCCGGCTTTGCGTAACAAGGGGATTGTCAACCCGCTTGCCGCTAGTGCCGCCGTTTGAAGCACCCTGCGGCGCGTCAGCCTCGCCGTCACCATTGCCGCCTCCTCCTGTTGCAGCGCGGCTCTTGTGGGGGGAGCCTTGCGGCGATAGTAGGTCAGCCATGCAAAAGAGTCTTCCGCTGAGTTGGCGATATGGTTAGGGCCGACCTCCACTCCACCCCGGCAATGCTGTTGAAGCCGATTTCCGCAAGGCGATCGCGCTGGCGCGAAATATCCGCCAAGGGTTGGGAATTGCGCGCCGACCAATCTCGCCAGGCCGTGGGGCGAGCAGGGCCGCCGAGCGGAATCCGGCTATCGCCTGGCACCGGTCCACGGCTGGTTCACCGAGGGGTTCGACATCGCCAATCTCAGAGAGGCAAAGGCGCTACTCGACCAGCTGACGCGAGGAGGAGATCAGCGCGCGGAGAAGTTCGGCGCGAATGTCTGCTTCCGCGCCGCCCCCACCATCCGTTGGCAGAATCGCGAACGGCCGTTGAGGGTCGAGTCCGGCGGCTCGATGGTGGCCCCGTGAACGGCAGCTCACGGCGCTAGGCCGTCGCTGCTGGAGACGCCGGCAAAGGTCGGCTTATCTGAGAACAGCGGCCGCTCAGCCTAGCAGCGAGGGCGTCGCAAGATGCCCCTTTCCAGCCGTTGGCCACCCCGGATACGGACCGGCTCAGTAGGGTGGAAAGCACGCATTCCCAATCCGTGTGGGACCTGACGCCGCTGTGCCGCTTTTGGACCTTGCGGTTTCTTCCGAGCCCCGCCCCAGGCCGTGATGCCGATTCGGAGCTGCGCCGTTTTGAGGAACCTGAGCTCTGAGCATTGATCCCTCAGATATCGAGTGCCTCGCGGATCGCGCGGGCAAGCTCGTCCTTGCGATAAGGCTTGATCAACAGTCGCGCTGCACTCGTCGGCTCGCCGAAAGTTCCACAGAGCCTCGTCTCGGGAAAGCCGGAGGTGAGTACGATCTTAACGCTTGGCCAGAAGCGAGTGACGTGCTGTGCCAAGGCGAAGCCGTCGAGTTTTCCCGGCATGACGACATCGCTGAACATAAGGTCGATTTTTCCCCGCTCCAATATAGCGAGCGCGGCCGACGCGCATTCGGCCTCGGCCACGCCGTACCCCAGATCCGTCAGCTGTCGCAGTGCGACGCGGCGGAGCGCGGCATTGTCCTCCACCACCAGCACGGTTTGACCGCCAGCGCGCTGAACATCACCTTTCGGCGCCAGCGCTATTTCTTCCGCGCCTTCGAGCGTGGGAGGCAGATAGAGGCGGAACGTGGTGCCGACGTCAGGCTCACTGTAGACGCTGATGTGGCCGCCAGACTGCCTCATGAAGCCGAACACCATGCTGAGGCCGAGCCCGGTACCCTTGCCGAGTTCCTTGGTGGTGTAGAACGGTTCGAAAATCTTGGCCATCACGCTCGGCGCCATGCCGGCGCCGGTGTCGCTCATCTCGATCATGACATAATCACCCGCAATGACTTCGGCATGGAGCGAAGCGTAGTCCTCGTCGAGGTTGCGGTTAGCAGTGACGATCGTCAGGCTGCCGCCCTTGGGCATGGCGTCGCGAGCGTTGGTCGCAAGATTCGTAATTGCCGATTCGAGTTGTGCCGGATCGATGACAACTGGCCAGACGGATCTCGCAAGGTGGAGCGAGATATCGACCCGCTCGCCGAGCATGCGTTCGAGCAGCTTGACGATATTCAAGATCAGATCGTTGAGAATGACGCGTTGCGGCGCCAAGGGTTGGCGCCGGGCGAAGGCCAGGAGCCGGCGCGTCAGTTCGGCGCCGCGCAACGCCGCCTCCAATGCCTCGTCCGCCAGTTCGAGGGGCTCGCTCCCCGGCACCAGCAATGAACGCTGAAGATCGAGATTCCCGACAACGACGCCAAGCACATTGTTGAAGTCGTGCGCCATGCCGCCGGTCAGATTGCCGATCGCCTCCATCTTCTGGGATTGGCGCAGTTGCTCGTCAATGGCATGTCGAGCCGTCAAATCGCGGATCGCTGCGGTCACCAGGATGCCTTCGGCGCTGTCCAACGGGCTCAGCATCAGCTCGATCGGGAATTCGCTGCCGTCCTTGCGTCGCCCGGTGAGTTCGAGGCCCATGCCGATCTGCTGCGCCAGCGCCTCGGCGGCGGATCGCCGACCGTCAGCGATCAGCCGCTCTGCGAAGCCTTCCGGAATGATGCTCGTCACGTTCTGCCCGACGAGTTCATCGCGTCGGTAGCCGAACCGTTTCTCCGCCTGAAGATTCAGCAGAACGATCTGGCCGTCCCGGTTCACTACGATCATCGCATCCGGAGCAGCTTCCAGCAGTCCGCGGTACTTGGCCTCCATCTGCACCAGATGTTGTTCTGCGCTCTTGCGCATGCTGATGTCGCGGATCGCCGCGGTCACCAGGACTCCATCCGCGCTGTCCAAGGGGCTCAGCATCAACTCGATCGGGAATTCGCTGCCGTCCTTGCGTCGCCCGGTGAGTTCGAGGCCCATGCCGATCTGCTGCGCCAGCGCCTCAGCCGGGGATCGAGTTCCGTCGGCGATCAGCCGCTCTGCGAAGCCTTCCGGGACGATGGCTTTTACCTCTTGCCCTAAGAGTTCGTCGCGGACGTATCCGAACTGTCTCTCCGCCTGCACGTTCAGAAGGACGATGTCGCCGCCCTGATTCACCACCACCATCGCATCCGGAGCCGCTTCGAGCAGCCCGCGATATTTGCCCTCCATCTGTGCCAAATGCTTTTCAACTTCGCCGCGCTTGCGGACGCTGCGGGTCATCGCTTTCGTCGCGAGTGGAGGGCGTACCAAGTCCATTATCAATGCCTTCGCTTGCTGATCCACCCTTTGGTTGTGATAAGCGCACTTAGTGAACCCGCAGGGCTAGGTTCGGAAAATACCTAGGTCGACGGAGGATGTCCGAGGCGGCGCCGCGCCGATAAGGGGATACCGATAAGGGAGATACTGGCGGGCTCCGCCGAACCAACGCGGCGCTCACGCCATATCCGCTCCAGCGCCACAAGCGGCGAGTTTCTTTCGCCCAGCGGGTGTCCGCTGTGGGTCGGTTCGACCAGTTCGATCGACGCCGGACCAACGGCCGGTTACGGCACTACTCGGACGGTCCCATGCACGACCCGAAAGGCCGCTTCGGGTTCCGCAAACAGCCGTCGTCTGCGCGAGCTGACCGGAGCCGGCTCCGACCGCCGAGCATTGGCGATGCGGCCACAAGGTCCACCCCGTCGTGTTTTCGCCCCGCATCGAGGGAGCCGGTCGAATTCAAGGAGCCGGCTCCTGGCTCCGAGCGCGCGCTTGGTCGCGGGTTGGGCCAGCCGCGCTACTCGGTCGCGGCAGGGCCGGCCACGAAATCGATATCCCGACCGCCGCAGGCCGAGCAGCGCAGCCGGCTTACCCAATCGATTACGGTTGTCGCCTCGCTATAGCGCGCAATCTGATCAGCGATGCCAGGCTCGGCACGGTGGCCGCACCCTTTGCACCACACGATCAGCCGGACCTTCGCGGCGAGCGCCTGGCCGAGCGTCATTGGTGTGGACTCGCCCTCGCTTCGCTTGCGCCTCATAATACCAGCGGTTCCGCTCGGCGCGGGATGCCGTTTGACACCGTTTGACCTCGGTTACCATATTTCAGTTGATCGTCGCCCACTCAAGCCGGCGCAGCCGATCTCGCTCGCCGACCTCGGCCTGAGCTATGATTTATTCGGAGGGGCCCGATCCTCCTCGACCTCGCTCGCCTCGCCCTCAATCGTCAAAGCCGCCTTCGCCATTAGCTCTTTGAGCCGTTCAAGGCGCTCCTCGTGGGTCATTAGGCTAATCCGGTGCTCCAGCGACCCCATGTGATCGACCTCGCGCTTGTCGCGCCACCTCTCAGGCTGACGATTACGCAACCAGAGCGAGGCCGCCTGGGTATCGGGCGGGTAGTGCTCGGTATACGGCGCGTAAACCGGTGCCTCAGCTCCCGCGGGCATGAAGATCTTGACCGCCTCATGCCGATACCCGAGGCCGCGATGGTAGAGGCTTTCCGCCATGTGCGCGTCTGCTTGAACGCCTCCACGTCCGATGGCTTCGCGAAATTCTCGGTGTCGCGCCTTCCATTCGATGAGTGTGCCGACATCGATATTGAACGCGTCTGCCATCTCGCTTTCGGTCAGGCCAAGCAACGCCAATTTACGCGCCAGCTCGGCGAGTTCCGGGCGATAGAGCGTCGGCCTGCCGGCGCGGACGCTCGCTACGACCTGCTCGACGGCGACGCGGCCGTCCTTCTTGCCGGCGAGTTCATCTATGCGGGCTTTGATGTCCTCTCGACTACGCAGCCGATACGCATTTCGGGCGGCAGCGTCTCGCGCAAGTGCGTATCCCGCCGCGAGATACGCATCAGCCCCGTTCTTCCCCTTGGCGATCCCCTGGGCAAAGCGTTCGTGGCGTTCATTCCGAAGAGCAGGCATCGTCGAGACTCGATGGGGTAGCTTTTGTAGCACCGTCATATCACAAAATCAGGGATGATCCGGCCCGACGCGAAGATGTTCGACCCGGGCATCGCTGAAGGGGCAGGAAGCAGGTTTCTAGATCCCTTCGCCGGCGTGCCGGGTTATCGCCCTTGCGGTATCCTCGCACCAACGCCCAATTTAATCCGCCCGCGGACCCGGCTGGCGGTTTGCGTGGTTGACTGCTCGGATTATCCCCCATCCCCCCGTCCTCCGTTCCGGGAGAACGCTCCGCCCCTACAGCGCCGGGGCTCGCGGTCTAAACACGAACGAGCGGAGTAACTCAATTCAGCGTGGTTGACGTTCCTCGCCCTCAGCGAGCACGTCATATTGAGCGGCGACATCGAGCATCTGTCGGCGGGTTTCTGCGCCCGCGATGCGTTCGGCATCGCGACGAACCCGCCGCGCCTCATCGCGGAGGCGCTGAACGCTTAATGACGTTTTCGATCCTCCGGATGGTTCGGGGGTGGGGGACATGGTGTTGTGCTCCTTCGTTGCCCAACAGGCGAAAGCACAGTGGTTCCAGCTTGATGACAAGCGTGTGGCAAGCGGGCGCCAACTCGTACGCTACCGCACCAGAGGCGGGAGTTGCGAGTCATTTTCAATACGCCGGAGTTGGACAGGGTACCCCCGACGCCGCGCGTGCCTGTAGCGGCTCCCTGCCAGGGGGCCTGGGGCACTGCGTTGGCTTGGCTCGGCTCGGCTCGGCTTGGCTCCGGGGTGCGAAAGCCTGGGGGCGGTTGCCGCCCATGTCACAGCGATTGCGAAATGTCTGATAGCGTACAAATCTGTCCACCGAACCTGTGGGTGAAATTGTGGATAACGACCAAGGCCCGAGCGACAAGTTACGCCAGCGAAGAGGGCTATTCTGTTTGCCTAAAAGTTAGGCAATTTCCGCTAATTGTTTGAAACCCAACATCCCGCAACTGATCTTCGTTAAACCGCTGATAAGGTTGGTAGAAAGGTTTTGAATAGCGCTAATCGCGAGGCGCCGGCTGTAGATAAAATTCAACCCGAGACACCGCCTTTGGGCCACGGGAATGTTGGTGGTGGACGGCGCTTCGTCTGACTAAGTAGTCGATCTGACTTCCGCCGGCATATATAAGTATTAGTTATTATAGACGCAAACTCATGTAACATGTAAACGGTCTTATGCGGTATTGGGCCAGATGGGACTAAAACTGGAACCGCCGAGCTCAGATCGCATGGCTTTGATTTAGGTCAAGGCAGTTTCGGTGAACGAGTGTATATTTCCATAGCTGTACGCTTTCCTCCTCGATTGGCCTGCGGTACCTCATGGCGCGGTAGGCCGAGACCGTTCGTCACCCATCCGGTCCCGGCCCGAATTGATTGATCGACCGTCTCAGGCGGGAAGCGGCAGGGAGCGCGAGCATGCGCGAACCGATCCTAGTCACACGATATGGCGGCACTCGGCTCTATGATCCGGCGCGAGCCAGATATGTGACCGTAGACGAGTTGCGAGAATGGCGTGCGCGCGGCATCGCGTTCGAGGTGCGCGATGCTGAAAGCGGAGAGGACGTTTCCCGCGTTCTGTTGGCCTAGCGATGCCGCGTGTGGCCTACCGATGCCGCGTGGACCCCGAGACAAGAGGCGCCCCGCCGAGCCGGCGACAGCCTGACCAGCCACAGGAGGCGGTCATGGCCGACATCACGCTCTAAGGATGCCGGGGCCGAAGGTAGGGGCGTTTGGCTAATCGTGCGTCGCTAAAGCTTTGATGCGACTTTGGTGAAGGTGTTGATGAGGCTGGTGCCGACGAGCGACATTGCGGAGATCGCGGCGATCGAGATTATGGACGCGATCAACGCGTATTCGATCGCGGTCGCCCCATCCTCGTTCTTCCAAAGCGTCATCAGAGTGGCAAACATTCACATGCTCCTTTAAAGGCCGATCCTCGCCACAGGCGTTGATCACACGATATCACCCCGCCAAGTCGCCCATGCCGCAATCGAGGCGAAGCAAATCCCCGCGCCCGACAGCGCGACCAAGGGGAACATCGTGGCCCGGTTCACCAACGTCCTGTACGACCTTACCCGGCGCGGACTGGCCGAGAAGATCGGCCATGGGCCGGGTGCGAGGTGGAAGATTGCCCCTCGCGACCCGGATTTGCTGTGACCGACCGAAATCGCCGATTGTTAAAGCTTCGACGCGACGTCGTTGAAGGTGTTGGTGAGACTGGTTCCAACGAGCCCCATTGCGGCGATCGCGGCGACCGCGATCAACGCTGCGATCAGACCGTATTCGATTGCGGTTGCCCCGGCTTCGTCGCTCAGCAGGTTCGACAGCAATGACTTCCGGTCGAAAAGTTCATTCAGAAAGCGCATCGAAAGTCTCCTCGGTTGATTGGGTTGGCCCAGTTATCCGGATGCGGGTTAACGTGCAATTAACAGGGCTGGTTGTCGCTAAATTTTCTTGAGTAAATCGCCGAGAAAACTCCTCATTACCGGCGTTTCCTTCGCAAAGTTCGCGTCACCCCCTAGCCCAACCAAACCACTGAAAGGAACACCATTGACCGTTGCATCGTTTAACTGTGAATCGGCGTGGAATAAGTTCCATGCCGATTCACAGGTCGGCTCGGCGAGCAGCTCCGGGGTAGATCGAGGGCGCGTCCGGGGTGCATCACGCTTGGATGGCAAATTTCGCATCGATCCCTCTCACCGCGACGAAAATCAGCGAGCGGGGCGAGTGTCACTGGTCCCGCGGCGTGGGTACCTGCGCCTCCGCAGCAGCCAACACAGCGTTGTGGTAGAACTCGACGACGTAAACGCGGATTGCCGAGGTCAGGCCCGGAGTCGTGCGGAGGCTGTCAATTTCAGTCAAGAGGGCGTCCACCGTAACCTGACGCCGGCGGGCGATGTCACGCAGCGCATCCCACAACACCGGCTCAAGGCGAACGGTTGTCCGATGCCCCGCAACGACGATGTTGTGACGCGCAAGCGAAGACCCTCGACCAACAGTCACCCTAGCACCAGCCTGACGTCGCCTGCCAATTTCTCCGCGCGGCCGATAGATAGGCCTCCTAATAGATGTCTGCCATTTCATATCTTTCACGTCGAAATGCACTATATTCAACTTTGTGGGCCGTGAGCGCGCATGCGCTCCAGCCTGTGCGGCCTGTCGCCGTCAACCCAATCCGAAGCTGCTACGACGACGGCAACTTCCTCCGCGATCAGCTGCCGCAACCAACGGTGGCCAGGATCGCCCTCGTCCTGCGCCCGCCAGATCAGATCAATCGTGAAGTCAGCGCTGGCGATCGGCAGAGCGGCCGTCACCAACCTTCCGGGCGCGCAATAGAGCTTGAACCATAGCTTCGGCAACACTGCGCACAGATCGCTATGCTCCAATACTGCGATGATCCCGGCGAGGTTTGGGATCGTCATGGCGACCCGGCGAGTCAGCCCTTGCTGGGCCAATCGGTCGTCAACAATCCGCGCGCCGACGCTCGACACGATCAGATGCGGCAAGGACAGATAGAGATCCAGGGTCATTTCCCGGCCCGCGGCAGGATGGCCAGCCCGCATCGCAACAACAAAGCGGCCGGCCAGCAAGCGTTGCTGCCTGTACCGCGAGCCCCAATCGTCGGCACAGACGCGCAGCTGGATGTCCCCAGGATCGTCGGAGCCCGGCGCGTTTTCCGGAAGCGAACCGATAGTCAGCGTCAGGTTTGGCGCCTCCGCCCGCACGCGCGCGCAGAGCCGTGGCATCACGCATCGAGTTTGGTAATCGGAAATCCGCACGGTGAAGCTGCGCTCGGACGTACCTGGGTCGAATTCCAATTGCTGACCGACTGCGCGCTGCAATTGCCGCAAGGCCTCGCCGACCGATCCCCAGAGATCGAGTGCCCGCTGCGTCGGAACCATTCCACGGCCGGTCCGCTCCAGGAGTTCATCTTTGAAGGTCTGCCGCAGGCGATGCAGCGCGTGGCTCATCGCCGACGGTGTGATTCCAACCTTGCGTGCCGCGCGCGTGATGCTTTGTTCCGCCATCAGCGCGTCGAAGATCAGCAACAGGTTGAGGTCGATACTGCGCAGGTTCATGGCAGCCACCCGCTGTTCAATTCTCCGGCCGTCCCTTTATCAGGATCTGTGGCAAAATGCGGGCGGCTCGTCGTGACGGTTGCCGCCGAACAATTTATCGGCACAACAATACAAGAACGGGAATGATGGATCATCGCAATGCGAGCCGAGACTTTACACTCGACCTCGCGGTTGTCAACGCCGGTTGAATCCTGACCCACTTTTCGAGTTTCGGCCGATTGAATCCTGACCCAGGTTCGTTGCTTGGGGGCTTGTCCAGGTAGTGCACGGGAGGGACCCGCGCGCTGCGCTGCGACCGCCGCGAGTCTGGCGAAGCGGCGCGTGGGGGGGGCCTGTGTACCCACCTGGGCAAGCCGTGGTTCATACCGATGCCGGCGCGCTCTGCGCGGCTGTCGGCGCTTTCAGCAACCCGGCGCGGCGCTTGTCCTTGAGCCGATAGCTTTCGCCCTGCATGCTGACCACCGTCGAATGATGCAACAGCCGGTCGAGCATTGCTGCCGTCAGCACGGGGTCGCCGGCGAAGGCTTGATCCCATGACCCGAAGGTCAGGTTCGAGGTCAGGATCATCGCCCCCTGCTCGTATCGCTTGGCGACGACCTGGAAGAACAAATTGGCCTGTTCGCGCGCCAATGGCAGGTAGCCGATCTCGTCGATGATCAGCAGCTTGTAGACACTGACCGCGCGGTGCATCGCCTCCTTCCATCGGCCCTGGCGCTGCGCCGTCTCGAGTGTCATGACCAGATCGGCCGCCGAGGTGAAGCGCACCTTGTGCCCGTGCTGGGTGGCCAGGTATCCGAGCGCGATCGCCAGATGCGTCTTGCCGACGCCGGAGGGACCGAGAAAGACGACCTTCTCGGCACGCTCGATAAACGCCAGGCTGGCGAGCTCAGCGCCGTAAGGCTGACCCGGGAGATCGC
>Ga0210394_10006070_pt1 | contig 13230 bp, 11 predicted proteins | sample IncBWC12MmetaG_FD_160121 | JGI IMG/M metagenome (GOLD analysis project Ga0210394, IMG submission 160121) | Forest soil microbial communities from Barre Woods Harvard Forest LTER site, Petersham, Massachusetts, United States - Inc-BW-C-12-M | ecosystem: Environmental > Terrestrial > Soil >...
GTTCGGCGATTTGCGCGGTTGGCTCAAGGCGCTCGATGCCGCCGGCGAGCTGCAGCGCGTCGATGCCGAGGTCGATTGGAATATCGAACTCGGCACCATCGCGCGCCTGGCGCAAGGCGCCGGCACCGGACCGGCGCTGTCGTTCAACAACATTCGCGATTACGGCGCCAACGCCCGCTGCCGGCAGGTTTTCACCGGCGGGCTCTCCAGCATGCGACGCGTCGCCATGATGCTCGGGCTCTCGCCCGACACGCATCCGCGCGAACTCGTCAAGATCGGCCGCACCGTCCTCACCGGCAGCGTGCCGCCGAACATCGTCAAGACCGGCCCGGTCAAGGAGAACGTCGTCAAGGGCGACGATATCGATCTCACCGAATTCCCGGTGCCGCAATGGAACAGGCTCGACGGCGGCCGCTACATTCTCACCTATGGCGGCGTCGTTACCAAGGATCCCGATTCTGGCGTGATGAATGTCGGCATTTATCGCGGCATGGTCGGCGGCAAGAATCTGATTCCGATCCTGATGTGGCGCGCGCAGCATATCGGCCATCACGTCACCGCCTGGCAGCAGAAAGGCCATAAGGAAATGCCGATCGCGGTCGCCATCGGCTGGGAGCCTTCGCTCGGCTTCGTCGCCGGCTCGCCGGTGCCGAAGGGCCTGTGCGAATACGACGTCATTGGCGCGCTGCGCGGCGCGCCGGTCGATCTCGTCAAATGCGAGACGGTGGATTTGCACGTGCCGGCGAGCGCCGAGATCGTGATCGAAGGCTATCTCGGTCTCGATCCGTCGAGCTACGTCATGGAAGGCCCGTTCGCCGAAGTCACCGGCTACATCGCCGGCGACCGCTCGCCGAAGCCTGCCATTCGCGTGACCTGCATCACGCATCGCAACAAGCCGATCTTCCGCGGCACCATCGAAGGCTCAATGCCCGGATGCTTTTCCGAAAACGGCATGTGCTCGTCGATCATGCGCGCGGCGACCGCCTGGAACGTGCTCGATCGCGCCGGCGTGCCAGGCGTCACCGACGTATGGTGTCCGCCGGTGCAGGCCGGCGTGAATGTCATGGTGCAGATCAAGCAAAGCTATCGCGGCCAAGCCAAGCAGGTCGCCAACGCGCTGTGGGGCTCCTCCGCCGGTCACGTGCGCTACAAGCACGTCACCGTGGTCGACGACGACATCGACATTCACGATTACGCGGCGGTCGATTGGGCCATCGCTTACCGCGTCAATGCCGGTGAGGGCGACATCGTCATCATGCCGGGGACGTTCGGGCTCGGGCTCGATCCGTCGACGCGCAAGCGCGACCGCAATACAACGCTGTTCGGCACCGGCAAATGGAACCGCATGCTGATCGACGCCACGATGAATCTCGATTACGACCCCGATCCGGAATTCGACGGCGCGCGTTTTCCGCCGATGGTGTGGCCGACGCCGGAAGACATGGCGGCCGCCAAGGCGCGCTGGAGCGAACTCGGACTGGATAAGCGGACGACAGACGACAGACGACGGCGGACGGATGGAAAGACGTAGCAGCCGGTGAATATCCGTCCTCTGTCGTCCGTCATCTGTCATCCGATACCGGCAGCAGCGGCTTGCCTTCGGGGACCTGCATGTCGAACGCCGCGAGCAGGATCGCGGTGCCGGCATAATTGCCCATCAGCAGAACGAGATCGACCAGCTGGTCCGGCTCGAATAGCGCCTTGAGCCGTGCAAACGCCGCGGAACTGACCTTATGTTTGCCGACCGCTTGCCGGCCGAATTCGATGATCGCGGCGTCGAGTTCGTTTAAGCCGTCCGTGCTTTTGCGGTGCTTGATGACGTCGATGACTTCCGCCGGCACGCCGACTTTCAGCGCTTCGGGCTCATGCGCCGCCCATTCGAACCGGCTGTCCATCTCGCGCGCCACGGTGAGGATGGTGACTTCCCGGATTTTCGGATCGAAGCCGGCCTGCTGCCGCAGATATTCGTTGATCGTCGTGTGCGCCGCGACCGTCTTGGTGCTGTACAGGTGGATGCCGCCCGGCCCGCGCAAGCCGACGATGGTCTTGCCCGGCGTATTGGCGCGGTCATAGGCCCGCTTGCCGGCATCGTCCAAATCCTCGCGCTTGCGCAATGGCAGGCGGAAGCCCGATTGCGGATCGATGTCTGACGGCATTGTCATGTCAGGGCGTCTCCAATGTTTCGTTGTCATGCCCGCGACGGCGGGCATCCAGTAAGGACGATAGATGCCATTCCCGCACCGATGTTGCGACTCCGGTGAGTTTACGGGATCATCCGCCTTCGCGGATGATGACAAGCCGGGGAGGACAAATGTTCGAAAACTTCACCCGCAGCGAAATCAAAACCTCAGGCGCGCGCATCGTGACGCTCCATGGCGGCAAGGGGCCGCCGCTGTTGCTGCTGCACGGCAATCCGTTCAGTCATCTGTCGTGGCATAAATTCGCGCCGCGGCTGGCGGAGGAATTCACCGTCGTCGCCACCGATCTGCGCGGCTATGGCGATTCCGAAAAGCCGCCGGGCGGGGAAGACCATTCCAATTATTCATTCCGGGCCATGGCGCAGGACCAGATCGAGGTGATGGCCGCGCTCGGCCACAGCCGTTTCTATGCCGCCGGCCACGATCGCGGCGCGCGCGTGTTGCACCGCATGTGCCTCGATCATGAGCAGGCGGTCGCCCGCGCGGCGATCCTCGACATCGTCCCGCAGCATCATTTGTTCAATAACATGACCAAAGCCTGGGCGACGTTCTCGTGGCATTGGTTCTTCATGATCCAGCCATACGATTTTCCCGAGCACTTGATGAGCGCCGACCCGGACTTCTTCATCGAGAAGAAGCTCGCCAAGACCAAACAAGGCTTAAGCTTCTTCGATCCGCGGGCGCTCGCCGAATACAAGCGCTATATGCGCAATCCCTTAACCGTGCACGCCATGTGCGAGGATTACCGCGCCACCGCCGGCGTCGATCTCGACATGGACACCAAGGATTTCGACGCCGGCCGAAAAATCGCTTGTCCGGTGCTGCTGCTGTGGGGCGCGACCGGCGGCGTCGGCCGCAATCACAAGCCGAGTCCGGGCGAAATCTGGCGGCGCTACGCCGCCGATATCCGCGGCGCCAAGGCGCTGCCTTCCGGTCATTACCTCTCGGAGGAGGCGCCGCAGGAGACCTATAAGGAACTGCGGGAGTTCTTTGTGGATGGGGAACTCTAAGCGCGCCAATAGCGAGCGGCAAATAGCGACCCTATCGCACTCGCATCGGTTCACCACATCTGCTAGTGGGGGCCGGTTCGCGCTGGTGGGGCTGGTGGGCTGTTGGGCGGAACGGGATTCGCTATGGATGCGCAGACAACCGGTCCGGAAAGCGGCATGTTGAATAAATTGCGCGGCAGCGCACGCTATTTCGAACGCAAGGTCGGTTGGAGCCGGATCGGCTTTGCGTTCAGCCTGACCATCATCGTTGTCGCGGTCGTGGTGCTCTATCACATTCTGCGCGACATCGATCCCGACGAGCTGCTCGCCGCGCTCAAGGCGACCGATTGGCGGACGCTCGTCATTGCCGGCTTGTTCGTCGCCGCCGGCTATCTGACGCTGACCTTTTACGATCTGTTCGCGCTGCGCACGATCGGCCGCTCCGAAGTGCCTTATCGCACCGCCGCGCTTGCCGGCTTCACCAGTTATGCGATCGGGCACAATGTCGGCGCCAGCGTCTTCTCCGGCGGCGCGGTGCGCTACCGCATCTATTCCGGTTCGGGGCTGTCCGTCATCGAGGTCACCAAAATCTGTTTCATCGCCGGGCTGACGTTCTGGCTCGGCAATGCCACTGTGCTGGGTTTAGGCGTTCTCGACGCGCCGCAAGCCGCCCGCGCGCTCGATCAGTTGCCGTTGTGGGCCAACCGCGTCATCGCGGTGGTGATTCTCGGCCTGCTCACCGCCTATGTCGCCTGGGTCTGGGTCAAGCCGCGCGTCATCGGCCGCGAGGGCTGGCAGGTGCGGCTGCCCGGCGGGCCGCTGACGCTCATCCAGATCGCGATCGGCATCGTCGATCTCGCCTGCTGCGCTGCCGCCATGTACATGCTGGTGCCGGACGATCCCCATGTCGGCTTCGTCACGGTGGCCGTGATATTCGTCGCCGCCACGCTTTTGGGTTTTGCCAGTCATGCTCCGGGCGGTCTCGGCGTGTTCGATGCCGCCATGATGGTGGCGCTGTGGCAGTTCGATAAGGAAGACCTGCTGGCCGGTCTGCTGCTGTTCCGGCTGTTGTATTACGTTACTCCTTTCGTGCTCTCGCTCGCCGTGCTGGCAATTCGCGAAACCTTGCTCAGCCGCGCCGCGCGGCGCATATCTCAAGCAACGCCGGCGCCGATAATGAATGCACGGGTCCGAGAAAAATCGGACGCGTCATGATCCGCCGGTGAACGCGCCCCCGAGGATCTCATGAGCTTGGCTGAAGATCGAGCATTGCTCACCGCCAGGCGCTGGCGCAGCGGGCGGTTCGTGATCGTCGCGGCGGCGTTGGTTTTCGCCGCGTTGGCGCTCGCCGGCGCGCTGCCGCTCGCCTATGCGCTTGGCGGATTCGCCATCGTGGCCGGCGCCGCCGTCCTCGCGGCCCGCTCCGCCAAAGCGGAGGATCGCCGCACCCAGCCGGTCGCCATTTCCGAACGCGGCGACGACTTTCTGCGTGCCGTCGTTGCCGGCCTGCCGGATCCGGTCGTCGCGCTCGACCGCGACGGCCGCGTGCTGGCGCTCAATGAGCGCGCCCGCGCACTGGCGCCGGCGCTGCGGCAGGGCGAGCCGGTTGCGTTCGCGCTACGGATGCCCGAATTGATCGAGGCTATCGGCCGGGCGGCCGCGGAAGGAGAAGAACAGCGCGTCGTCTATTCCGAGCGCGTGCCGGTCGACCGCTGGTTCGAGACCATCGTGATGCCGGTCAAACGCGAGCCGAACGCGACGCGGCCCGACCTCGTCCTGATGACCTTTCACGATCTCACGCCGCTGCGCCGGGTCGAGGAAATGCGTGCCGACTTCGTCGCCAATGCCAGCCACGAATTGCGCACGCCGCTCGCCGCGCTGTTGGGTTTTATCGAAACGCTGCAAGGCTCCGCGCGCGAGGACGCCAAGGCGCGCGAGCGCTTCCTCGCCATCATGCAGGAACAGGCGCGGCGCATGGCCCGCTTGATCGACGATCTGTTGTCGTTGTCGCGGATCGAGCTCAATGCGCACCGCCGTCCCGATACGCCGGTCGATCTGGTGCCGATCGTCCGCCAGGTCGTCGACGGGCTCGAAACGCTGGCTCGCGACCGCGGCGTGACGGTCACTATCGACGCGGCGAACGCGCTGCTGGTGCTCGGCGATCACGACGAACTGGTCCGCATCTTCGAGAACCTGGTCGAGAACGCGCTCAAATACGGCGCCGCCGGCAAGCGCGTCGATATCACGATCGGGCCCGGATTATCGGCTGACGGCGAACCTGAAGCGCAGGCGAGCGTGCGCGATTACGGGCCGGGCATCGCGCCCGAGCATCTGCCGCGCCTGACCGAGCGCTTCTATCGCGTCGATGTTACCGAAAGTCGCGCGCAAGGTGGCACCGGGCTCGGCCTGGCGCTGGTCAAGCACATTCTCAACCGGCACCGCGGGCGGCTGACAATCGACAGCGCGCCCGGAGCGGGCGCGAGTTTCACTATTCACCTGCCCACCGCGGTCGCCCCGTCTTCGCGATAAATTGCAGATTCTTCAAAAGGTTGCGCTGTCATCTGATCGTCATGCGGGACCCATAGAACGGTTGGCGTCGGCGGCCGTCAGCTTCCAGTTTGCGTTCGGCCACTATAAGGATTGGCAGGCGCCGACCTGGAACTGGCGCATTCAGCATCACACTCACTATGCTCGCCTCGAGCCTTAGCGCACGCGCCCTTGTCTGATCGGGAAAGCAGTCATGAACATGAGCGTTGCTTCCGTCACCGTTCCCTCCGTCAGCCACGCGCCGACCGATCAGTCGGGCTTGAAGGAAAAGCTCACGATCCGCGATCTCAATTTCTTCTATGGCGAGTCGAAGGCGCTAAAATCGATCAGCATTCCCCTCTACGAGAACAAGGTCACCGCTTTCATCGGCCCCTCTGGCTGCGGCAAATCCACCTTGCTGCGCGTCCTCAACCGGATGTACGACCTTTATCCGCATCAACACGCTACCGGCGAAGTGTTGTTCGATGGCGACAATATCCTCTCCCCGAAACAGGACCTTAATCTGCTGCGCGCACGCATCGGCATGGTGTTTCAGAAGCCGACGCCGTTCCCGATGACGATCTACGAGAACATCGCGTTCGGCATCAGGCTGTATGAGCGCCTGCCGAGATCGGAGCTTGACGGACGCGTGGAAACCTCGTTGCGGCGTGCGGCGCTGTGGGAGGAGGTCAAAGACAAGCTCAACTCCAACGGACAGAGCCTGTCCGGCGGCCAGCAGCAGCGGCTGTGTATCGCCCGCACGGTCGCCGTGCGCCCCGAAGTGATCCTGTTCGATGAGCCCTGCTCGGCGCTCGACCCTATTTCGACCGCAAAGATCGAGGAGTTGATCGACGAGTTGACGGACGACTATACGATCGTGATCGTCACTCACAACATGCAGCAGGCCGCGCGCGTATCGGAGTTCACCGCCTTCATGTATCTCGGCGAGCTGATCGAGTTCGATTCGACCAGCAAAATGTTCACCGCGCCGCACGATCAGCGTACGCAGGACTACATCACCGGCCGGTTCGGGTAATCGCCGATAAAAGGCCCAGGTAAAAGCCAATGACCGAAGTCACCAGCACGAGAATCGACCACACCACCAAGGCATTCGACAGCGACCTGCAGGAAATCACCCGCAAGGTCGCCGAGATGGGCGGGCTGGCGGAGCGGCAGATTGCCGATTCCGTGCAGGCGCTGGTCGACCGCGACGTCGAGCTGGGCGAGCGCGTCATCGCCATGGATCCCACGATCGACGCGCTGCAGCGCGAAATCGAGGAAAAAGCCATCCTCACCATCGCGCGGCGGCAGCCGATGGCGATCGACCTGCGCGAATGCGTGAGCGCCATGCGCGTGTGCAACGATCTCGAGCGGATCGGCGACCATGCCAAGCATATCGGCAAACGCGTCGTCGCGCTGGACGGCGATTTCTACCCGCAAAAGCTGATCCGTGGCGTCGAGCACATGTCGGCGCTGGTCCTGGCGCAGCTCAAGCAGGTGCTCGACGCCTATGCCGGCCGCGATTTGCAGTCCGCGCTCGCGGTCTGGAACGGCGACGAAGAAGTCGATTCGATGTGCACCTCGCTGTTCCGCGAGCTCCTCACCTACATGATGGAGGACCCGCGCAACATCACCTTCTGCATGCATCTGATGTTTTGCGCCAAGGACATCGAGCGTATCGGCGACCATGCCACCAACATCGCCGAAACCGTTTACTACATGATCGAGGGCCGGCCGATTACCGATCAGCGTCCAAAGGGTGACACCACGAGTTTTCCGGCAGGTCTGCTGAAATCATAGGAGACCCGGGATGGGCGCCAACATCCTGATCGTGGAAGACGAGGAACCGCTCACCACGCTGCTACGCTACAACCTCGAAGCCGAAGGCTACGAGGTGGACGCCGTCGCCAGAGGCGATGATGCCGACACGCGGCTGAAGGAAACCGCGCCCGACCTCGTCGTGCTCGACTGGATGCTGCCCGGCCTGTCCGGCATCGAACTGTGCCGGCGGTTGCGGGCGCGGCCGCAGACGCAAGCGCTGCCGATCATCATGCTGACCGCGCGCGGCGAGGAAAGCGAGCGCGTGCGCGGGCTCGCCACCGGCGCCGACGACTACATCGTCAAGCCGTTCTCGGTGCCCGAACTGCTGGCGCGGGTTCGCGCGCTGCTTCGCCGCGCCAGTCCCGAACGCGTCGCCATGGTGCTCTCCATCGGCGACCTCGAACTCGATCGCGAGAAGAAGCGCGTGTCGCGCTCAAGCCGCCCGGTCGACCTCGGACCGACGGAGTTCCGCCTGCTCGAATTCCTGATGGAACGCCCGGGCCGGGTGTTTTCGCGCGAGCAATTGCTCGACGGCGTCTGGGGCAGCGACGTCTATATCGACGAGCGCACCGTCGACGTGCATGTCGGGCGCTTACGCAAGGCGCTCAATCGCGGCCAGGCCACCGATCCGATCCGCACCGTGCGCGGCGCCGGCTATTCGCTCGACGATCGGTTCGGCAAGGCGAGCTGAGGAGCGTCGACACTGGACACATCGTCATTGCGAGGAGCCAACGGGCCCGCGCGAAGTCGCGCGGCCCGATGACAGGCTCCGCGACGAAGCAATCCAGTCTCGGAAGCAAGCGGCCCTGGATTGCTTCGCTCCGCTCGCAATGACGCGTGTTCACCGCTGCGGGCGTTTATCCCGGCGACGATCGCTGGCGGGCTGATAGGCCACCCGCGAGTGATAGGCGCAATAGGGCAGACCGGCCAGCGTGTTGCCGCCGCAGAAAAAGAATTCGCTGCTGCCGGGGTCGCCGACCGGCCAGCGGCAGGTTTGTTCGTTCAGCTCGAGCAGCGTGCGGCGCTGACCGATCGGGATGATGTTGTCGATCAATTCCGGTTCGGCGTCCGCCTCGATCTCATAGGCATGGGCGAGCGCGGTATTGCCGCGGATCGCGCCGCGGCCGATGCGCATCATATGCGACGGCGAGCGAGCCTTGCGCGGACGCGGCGAGCCGCTCGACGTGCTCTTGGCGCGGCCGGACAGACCGAGGCGATGCACCTTGCCGATCACGGCATTGCGGGTGATGCCGCCGAGCTCGGCCGCGATCTGGCTCGCCGAAAGACCGTCCGACCACAGCTTCTTGAGCAGCGCGACCCGCTCGTCAGTCCACGACATGCCCAGTCCTCCTTGCATGTGCGCGAAAGCTCCTTCTCCAGAATCCGCCTTTTGCGGGAATCCCCCACCGAGCCAGGCAGCGCGTAGCCGCCCAGCACACACTCAAACGCCAACGCTTTAGAAGACTGTCCGCCGCACGAGATGTCGTACTTGACAATCAAAAGGCTACAATATGGCCAGAGTCTGACGCAAGAGTTCGTCTAAAATGAGTCCACATGTTCCTGCGCACGTGTGGATGAAGTGGGTACAAATGGAGTTCGCGGTGCCTAATTATCCTGTGTTGACAGTGCGGCACACCGAAATAGAATACTGTTCCGTGCCGCCCGGAGAGGCGGCACATTTCGTTTGAGCTGCGCGGATTGCTGCCGCGCAGCGGCAGCGGGCGCAAACCATGACCTCGCATCTGATGCCGACTTTCGCGCGTGTGCACCTCGCCTTCGAGCGGGGTGAAGGCGTTTGGCTGATCGCGACCGACGGCGAGCGCTATCTCGATTTTGCCTCCGGGCTCGCCGTCAACGCGCTGGGACACGCGCACCCTCATCTCGTCGCCGCTCTCACCGAGCAGGCGCAGAAGCTGTGGCACGTCTCCAACCTCTACGAAATTCCCGAAGATGAGCGCGCCGCGCAACGGCTGTGCGAAGCGAGCTTCGCCGACGTCGTGTTCTTCTGCAATTCCGGCGCCGAGGCGATGGAATGCGCGATCAAGACCGCGCGCAAATACCAGTCGGTGAGTGGCCGGTCCGAGCGCTACCGCATTGTCACGTTCGAAGGCGCGTTCCACGGCCGCACCCTGGCGACGCTCGCCGCCGGCGGCCAGAAGAAATATCTCGACGGCTTCGGCCCCGTGGTCGAGGGCTTCGATCAAGTTCCATTCGGCGATCTTGACGCCGTCAAGCGCGCTATCGGCCCAGAGACCGCGGCGATCATGATCGAGCCGATCATGGGCGAGGGCGGCGTGCGCGTCGTCGAGCCATCCTTCCTGAGAGCGCTGCGCGAACTTTGCGACCATGATGACCTGTTGCTTATCTTCGACGAGGTGCAGACCGGCATGGGCCGCACCGGCGACTTGTTCGCTTACCAGCGCGCCGGCGTTACCCCCGACATCATGTCGCTCGCCAAGGCGCTCGGCGGCGGGTTTCCCGTTGCCGCGTGCCTGGCGACCAACGACGCGGCGAAGGGTATGACCGCCGGGACCCACGGTTCGACCTTCGCCGGTAATCCGCTGGCGATGAGCGCCGTCAATGCCACGCTCGATGTCATGCTCGCGCCCGGCTTCTTCGAGCACGTGCAGCGGATCGCGCTTGTGTTCAAGCAGCGCCTGGCGGAAATCAAGGACCGCTATCCGTCGCTGGTCGCGGAGGTGCGCGGCGAGGGCCTTTTGGTCGGCTTGCGGATGCTGGTTCCGGCCGGCGAACTGGTCGATGCGACCCGCGCCGAAAACATGCTCACGGTAGGCGCCGGGGATAATGTCGTGCGCTTGCTGCCGCCGCTTATCGTCAGCGAGCAGGAAATCGCCGAGGGCGTTGCGCGGCTCGACCGCGCCTTGGCCAGGCTGCGTCGCGCGCACGGGCAAGAGCGCAAGGGGGAGACGGCAGGATGACCGGCATCCGGCATTTCCTCGACCTCATCGACGTTCCGGCCGCCGATCTGCGGGCCATGATCGCCTCCGCGCGCGCCATGAAGGCCAGATACAAAACTTCGTCGGGCGGCCGCGTCGAGCGGCCGCTCGCCGGCAAGACGCTGGCGATGATTTTCGAGCGGCCCTCGACGCGCACCCGGGTCTCGTTCGAAGTCGCCATGCGCCAGCTCGGCGGCGACGCCATTTTGTTGACCGCGGAGGAGATGCAGCTCGGCCGCGGCGAAACGCTCGCCGACACCGCGCGCGTGCTGTCGCGTTATATCGACGCCATCATGATCAGGATGCTCGATCCGGCCGCCGTCTCCGAACTGGCGCGCTACGCCGCGGTTCCGGTCATCAACGGATTGACGCGGCGCTCGCATCCCTGCCAGGTGCTGGCGGACGTCATGACCTTCGAAGAGCATCGCGGCCCAATCCGGGGCCGCACCGTCGCCTGGAGTGGCGACGCCAACAATGTGCTCGCCTCCTGGATGCACGCCGCCGAGCGCTTCGAATTTCATCTCCGCGTCGCGAGCCCGCCGGAACTGGCGCCGAAAAAGCCGCTTATCGACTGGATAAAATCCTCCGGCGCCGCAATTTGCGTCGGCACCGATCCGGACGAAGCAGTCAAAGGCGCCGACTGCGTCGTCACCGACACCTGGGTGTCGATGGGCGACCGCAACGGGGCGCGCCGCCACAATCTTCTCAAGCGCTATCAGGTCAATGCGCGGTTGATGGGCCGCGCCAAGCCCGACGCCATCTTCATGCACTGCCTGCCGGCGCATCGCGGCGAAGAGGTCACCGACGAGGTGATGGACGGACCGCAGTCCGTCGTGTTCGACGAGGCCGAAAATCGGCTGCACGCGCAGAAGGGCATTCTGGCCTGGTGCCTCGAGGTGAACGGCTAGCGATCAGGTCGGCCGAGGCCTCAAAATCGCTCCGTCGTCACCTATATTCAGCGCAATGAACGATCCAAATTTCGCCATCCCGGTTCGCGCGCCTGCCCAGACGGGGCTCGACGACACCATCTTGCCGTTCGCGGTCAAGGCACTCGATCTGCGCGGCCGCATCGTGCGGCTCGGGCCGGCGGTCGACACCATCCTGGGGAGCCACGATTATCCGGCGCCGGTGGCAAAGCTCCTCGGCGAGGCGATCGTGCTCACGGTCATGCTCGGCTCCGCGCTCAAAATCGACGGCCGCTTCATCCTGCAAACCCAGAGTGACGGACCGGTGCGCATGCTGGTGGTCGATTTCACCTCGCCAGACAAGGTGCGGGCCTGCGCCCGCTTCGATACCGCGCGCGTCGACCAGGCGATCGCCGACGGCGCCGCAGCCCCCGGCCAATTGCTCGGTCACGGCCATCTCGCCATGACCATCGACCAGGGTCCGCAGACGAGCCGCTACCAGGGGCTCGTGGCGCTCGAAGGCGACGACCTCGAACAGGCCGCGCATGAATACTTTGCGCGTTCCGAGCAGATTCCGACGCGCGTGCGTCTTGCCGTCGGCGAAGAGTTTCGCGCCGGCCAAAATGGCGTGCGCCGGCATTGGCGCGCCGGCGGCATCTTGCTGCAATTCCTGCCGGCTTCCCCTGAGCGCGCGCGGCAGGCCGATCTTCATCCGGGCGACGCGCCGCCCGGCACCGCGTTGCACGTGTTGCCGGAGGACGAAGCCTGGGTCGAGGGCCGTTCGCTGATCGAGACCGTCGATGATCTCGAACTGCTCGATCCGGATCTGTCGAGCGAGCGGCTGGCTTACCGGCTGTTCCACGAACGCGGCGTCCGCGTCTTCCGTGACGCGCCGGTCAATGCGCGGTGCTCGTGCTCGCGCGACAACGTGGAGAACATGCTCAAAAGCTTCTCGCAGCAGGATCGCGACGACATGGTCGAAAACGGCCGGATCACCGTGACATGCGAATTCTGCAGCTCGACCTACGTGTTCGCGCCGCATGAAGCGGCGACCCAGGGTTTCACGCAATCATAGGATCAGGCCTCAAGACTCGTCGGTGCGCCAAGTTGACGCGATCCGCGCCACCCTCTTTTCGCGCCTAATTGATCGTGCGCTTGGTTTCGACGCTGTCGAGCGAGAACGCCGGCACGTCGATATCGAAATGCTCGCCGGTCGCGCCCACCATGCCGTAAGTGCCGACCATGAATCCCGACGGCGTCTGCAGCGGTACGCCGCTGGTATATTCGAAGGACTCGCCAGCCTTGAGTACCGGTTCCTCGCCGACCACGCCGGCGCCACGCACCTCCTGCTGCCGGCCATGGGCGTCGGTGATACGCCAATGACGGGTCTTCAGCTGCACCGTCTCGACACCGTTATTGGTGATCGAAATCGTGTAGGCCCAGAAGTAATAATTGTTCTCCGGCGACGACCTGTCGGCGACGAAACGCGGCGTCACCATGACTTCGATATTGCGGGTCATCGCACGATACATGAGGTAGTTCCTGCCGCCATTCGCGGCGCTTTTCCTTGCCCGACGCGCCGCTTGCTGCACTATCGACGCATTCCCCTTCCACACTCGGTTGTGCAAATGGTGCAAATGGGCGGGTGAATGATTCCACGCAGAAGTGAATAACGTTGGCTCGCTTGTTGCAATAACGATGCGGAGGAGCTTTCTCAAGCCGCACTTGCCGGACTAGATTGATCCGGGGCGTCGATGCTTGGTGGAATCGGCTCGGCCGCCGCGCTGTGGCGGGCGGGAATGGTCGTAAAGCCTATGATTGCAAGGCCGACGCT
>Ga0210394_10006071_pt1 | contig 13228 bp, 12 predicted proteins | sample IncBWC12MmetaG_FD_160121 | JGI IMG/M metagenome (GOLD analysis project Ga0210394, IMG submission 160121) | Forest soil microbial communities from Barre Woods Harvard Forest LTER site, Petersham, Massachusetts, United States - Inc-BW-C-12-M | ecosystem: Environmental > Terrestrial > Soil >...
CGCGCGACAAAGAATTGGCACCATCGCCACTTTGGTGTATGACACGTTTGCCAGCTTGGCGACCACGATGACATTCGCTCCATCACCAATAGGCGGCGCATCTCCGGTCCAGCCGCGTCCGAAGACGTGGTTCGAGCGAAACTGGAAATGGCTCGTCCCGTTGCTCGTTGTGGTCGTCCTCTTCGTGTTCAGCGCGTTCGTCGGCGGACTCTTTTATATTGTCGAGTCTACGCTCCGGACTTCGTACCCATATCAATTGGCGGTGAAGCGCGCGACCGAATCACCGGCGGTTGCGGCGAAGCTTGGCACACCTCTGCATATCGGATGGTTTGTCGCAGGCGAACTGGGTTTCGATGGATCAGAGGGAAGCGCCCGTCTCGGCATACCGATCTCAGGGCCGAAAGGAAGAGGACGCATCAAAGTGGTTGGCAAGAAACACGCGAGTCACTGGAATTTTGAAACGCTCGAGTTGGACGTGTCGGGGCAGGACGAGCCCATTCCGTTGCTGGAGCCCGAGCTTAAGCCTGCGCCGGTGCCGGACGGGTCGCCCAGTCCAACCGGAAGCTCGACGTAGCGCCGATGCGGTTCCGCAAATTGCCGGACCCTGGGGTTTTCTCCGCGTACTCGGCGCTCCGACCTCCGCGCCCTGTGCGGCAAATCTCTTGACTCGCTCGGACGCGCCGTTACGCTTCGCGCGGAGCAGTGGAAACACGATGGCGGATGAAATCAACGATGGCTTGCGTAGTGGTTCCGGGGAGAAAAACTTCCGCGATCCCGCCCTGCTTCAGCGCGGGGATGTCCGCTTCGGGAATAATTCCGCCAATCAGTACGGTCACGTCGTTCATGCCCTTGCCGCGCAGCAGTTCCATCAGGCGCGGACAAAGCGTGTTGTGCGCGCCGGAAAGAATTGACAGGCCGATCACGTCCACGTCTTCCTGCGCCGCCGCCGACGCAATCATTTCCGGCGTTTGCCGCAGCCCGGTGTAAATCACTTCCATCCCGGCATCGCGCAGCGCGCGCGCGATAATTTTCGCGCCGCGATCGTGCCCATCCAACCCCGGCTTGGCGATCAACACCCTAATTTTCTTGTCAGGCATACCAAGAAAGGATACTCGAAATTGCCCGTAAAACGATAGCAGCACGCCCCAGCAAGGTTCTATCGAGCCAAATTCAGCAGAAAATCTTCCAGCAAGGCATTGAACTTGTCCGGGTCGTCGACAAACAGCGCGTGGCCATCGCCCTCGAAAACCTCCAGCTTCGAGCTGGGAATGCTTTTCTGCATCGCCACGATCGTGCTCATGTATCCGCTTTTCGCCGCGCAAACCACCACCGGCTTATCGATCTTCGGCAGCACCGGCCGGTAGTCTGCCACGAAATAGCCCACCAGCAGTGCGACCGCCGAATTAGTGGGAACCTGCAAGGACGCCTTCTCCAGCTTGATGATGTACTCCTCGGGATGCGGCTTCTTGAGATTCAGATTGCGCATGAATCCATCGAGCGCCTTCTGGCGGTCCTCGAGAACGCCCTTCAACAATCCGAAATCCTGGTCCGCGTCGCCCGCCGCGCGCCCACCCGCGTCGTTATCCACCAGAATCAGCCCAGCGAAATCGTTGGTGCCGAACTGATCCACGTACGCCATCGCCTCCACCACCGCCATCGACCACGCCACAATCACGACAGGCGCAAGGTGCAATTGATCCACGACGGCCTTGATGTCGCGCGCGCGTGCTGCGGGATACAGGCCGTCGTTGGTTTGCGAGGATTGCCCCTGCGAGCGCGGGTCCATCGCTACCACACGATAATCGTGAGCGAAATAATCGATCTGGCTCTGCCAAATCCACCCCGGCATGGTCCATCCCGGCACAAATAAAATGGAAGGGAACTGGTGCGCCGCCGAAAGTCCGATCTCGCCTTTCTTGATCACCGCGTCTTTAGGCATGGGATTGCCAATCTGCGCGCTCGGCGAAGTCGCGAGGCGCCCGGCTTCGATGTAATGAATCCGCACCCCATCCGCTGTAGTGATGAACCCACTTCTCTCCGCGGGCTTTTTCTCTTTAGCCGCTGCCGATGCCGCGCCCCCGAAAACGGTGATGCCAAAGACGATCAGGAACGCACAAAGTCCCCACGAGAAAGGTCTGAGTTTCAGTTTTTGTTTTGGCATTTGTCTTTCTCTGCGTCCTCTGCGTCTCTGCGGTTCAGATTCCTTCGCCGTGATGTTGCTGCACCAACCTTCGCATCTCATCCTCAAGCACGACGGTGTGAAAATTAACAGGCAGCCCAATCGAGCAACCAGACAGCCGCAAGTACGTCAACAAAACCGCATCGTGAATCGGTGCGAGATTTTCGACCGCTTTAAGCTCGATGACCACGCGACGATCAACCAGAAGGTCGATGCGATAACCACAATCGAGTTTCACATGTCTAGGCGCCTGCGGAAGCGCTTTCTGACGCTCAAACGGGATTAGGTGATGTTTGAGGTCGTGCGCCAGACATTCCTCGTACGCCGACTCCAGCAAGCCCGGGCCCCGTACGCGATGAAGTTCGATGGCAGCGCCAATGATTTCGTGGGTTAGCTCGGCATCGGTCATCATTCCCCGCAATGCATCGCAGAGCACGCAGAGAAAAGCAACGCCGCCGAGAGAGACGCCGCCGCTGGGGCTATCCGAAAGCAACTTGCATGATCAAGTGATTGCCACCTCTTCGTAGATGCCGAAAACCGCGCGCAGGGCGTCGCAGACTTCGCCCAGCGTGGCGTAGGCTTTCACCGCGTCATAAATGAAGGGCATGAGGTTGTCTTTGCCTTCCGCTGCCTTGCGCAATCCGAGCAAGCGCCGCTCGACCTCGGCGTTCGAGCGTTCGGCGCGCAATTTGCGCAGTTGTGCAGTCTGACGCGTCGCGACGGTCTCATCAATCTGCAAAATGTCGATACCTTTTTCTTCGGCCACATAATCATTCACGCCGACGATGATCTTTTCCTTGCGATCCACCGCCAGCTGATACTGGTAAGCCGCTTCCGCAATTTCCCGCTGCGGATAAGCGCGCTCAATCGCCGCGACCATGCCGCCGAGCGCGTCAATCTTCTGGATGTAATCCCACGCGCCGCGTTCTTCTTCATTCGTCAGCGCTTCCACAAAATAGGAGCCGCCCAGCGGGTCCGCCGTATTGGTCACGCCGCTTTCATGCGCGATGATCTGCTGCGTGCGCAGCGCCAGCGTCGCGGCAAATTCGGTCGGTAGCGCCCAAGCCTCATCCAGCGAATTCGTGTGCAACGATTGCGTCCCGCCCATCACCGCAGCGAGCGCCTGCAACGCCGTACGCACCACATTGTTGTACGGCTGTTGTGCGGTCAGCGAACATCCCGCGGTCTGCGTGTGAAAACGCAGCGCCCACGAACGGGGATTCTTCGCGCCAAAACGCTCGGTCATGGTCTTGTGCCAGATGCGCCGCGCCGCGCGATACTTCGCAATCTCCTCAAAGAAATCATTGTGCGCATTGAAGAAAAACGAGAGCCGCGGCGCAAAATCGTCCACATCCATCCCGCGCCGCACGCCCCATTCCACGTATTCGATCCCGTCGCGCAGCGTGAACGCCAGTTCCTGAATTGCCGTCGAGCCGGCTTCGCGAATGTGGTAGCCGCTGATCGAAATCGGATTGAACTTGGGTGTTTCCTTCGCGCCGAATTCCAGCGTGTCAATCACCAGACGCATGGAAGGTTCCGGCGGATAGATGTATTCCTTCTGGGCAATATATTCCTTCAAAATGTCATTCTGCAGCGTACCGGAAATTGTCCTCCAGTCCGCGCCCTGCTTTTCCGCGACAGCCAGGTACATAGCCCAAATCACCGCCGCCGGCGAATTGATGGTCATCGAGGTCGTCACGTTCGCCAGCGGAATTTGATCGAACAGCACTTCCATATCCGCGAGCGAACTGATGGCCACGCCGCATTTGCCTACTTCGCCCTCGGACAGTGCGTGGTCCGCGTCGTAACCCATCAGCGTCGGCAAATCGAACGCCACGGAAAGTCCTGTCTGCCCCTGCGCCAGCAAATAACGAAAGCGCGCGTTGGTGTCCTGTGCGGTTCCAAAGCCCGCGAACTGCCGCATGGTCCACAGGCGGCCGCGGTACATCGTCGAATGGATTCCGCGCGTGTAAGGAGGCTCGCCCGGATAGCCCAGATCCTTGTCCGGATTCCAGTGCGGCAGATCGGCGCCGGTGTATAGCCGCCGAATTGGATAGCTCGAGACCGTCGTAAACTCGTGCGCCCGCTCAGGCGATCTTTCCAGCGTTGGCCCCAGGGTTTTTTCCTCCCATGCGCGCTCACCGGCGGAGACTTTGCGCTCGGCGTCAACAGTAACTGTCGCTTGTGATTTTGCGGCCTTGCCGGTCCTTTCAATTATTTTGTGAGACATGAGGGAGGGCTCCTTCGAAGTCACGCCGGGCGAAAACACGCACACAAGCCAGCACGTCCATACATCATCTTAGGGCAAGGGAAGAGAAGCAGCAACAAGCAGAAAAACAGGCGGCTTATCACTCTGGCAACTGCGGCGAAGAGGCCAAGCAGACGCCCGCAGTCCGATACGGGTTGGCGATCGGGTTATCCTTCTCGATTTACTTCGCGCCAATCACCGTGCCAGGCTCCGGCGTCCCCGGAATCAACGGGTCCCGCGCAGTCGTCCCGCGCATTGCATCCGCTACGGTGATGTGCTGCACTTCCAGCGTGCGCCCCATCGCCTGATTGAACAGCACCAGCGCCTCCGCCAGATTCGCTTGCGCGCGCAATGCCGTGCCCTGTGCTGCCGTCAAATCGCGCGACCGCAGCACGACTTGATAAGACGTGGACGATCCGAGCTGATATTTCTTTTGCTCGGCATCCAAAGTCTGTTGCGCCAGGTTGCGCGCTTTCTCCGCCGCCGCCACCTGCGAGCGGTCCTGCTGTAACGCAATGATCGCGTTGCGCACGTTAATGACGATGGTGTTCTCGGTCTGGCGGTACTGCACCTGCAGTTGCCGCTCGTCGAACTGCGCCCGCGCGCTATCCGCCTGCGCGGAACGATTCCGCAGTGGCATCGTCAGAGTCACTCCCGCCGCATAGGTCGGGTATTGGTTCTCAAACACGTTAGCCAGCGCATCGCTCACGCCGCCGTGAGACAAAGTGGTCGTAGTAGCCGGCACGCCGGTGAAGGCCTCATTGCCATTAAGCAAAATAGGAACTCCGTTCGCACCCACCAGCGGCGCATTCGGATCGGCGACAAACGTCCCGTTAACCCCCGTGGTGTTGATTCCGATTCCATTCAGTCCTTGCGAAGTGTACTGAATGTAAGCGTTCAGCGACGGCAGCAACGCATTTCTGGTGGCCTTCACTTCGATCTGGGAATTCTTCAGATTCAGATCGGACTGATAAAGCTCGGGGCGTTTGCGCCAGGCCTCCTGCACCGCGTCCTGCAGCGGAATGTTTTCCACCACATCCGGAATGGTGATGGGAGTGGTGGGCACAATTTCGATTCCGGCCACGTCCTTGGCCAGCAGGTTCTTCGCGATGTCGTTCAGCAGCACAGTTTCCTGCTGCAACTTCGTGGTTTGCGCGACAATCAAATTTTGCTGGTCGGTGGCCAATTGCGATTCCGCCGTCAACACGTCCAGCGGAGCCATGGTCCCGATTTCCAGCTGCTTCTTATTGTCCTCCCACAGTTTTTGTGAAACACCCACCGCCGCTTCCTCCACTTTCACGTTTTGCCGGTCGTACACCAGTTCCCAATAGTCGTTGGAAGTCTGCGTTACCACGGCAATCACCTGCTGCGCGAATTGCGAATTCGCCACCTTGATCGTGTTCTTCGCTTCAATGATGTAGCGCGTGTTCGGCAAAATCCCGAAGCCGTTCAGCAGCGGCTGCGACAGAGTGGCTTGCAGTATCGGGGTGAACGCCGGGTTGAAAAACACATCCGGTTCGTTCGTCGCGGTGCGCGCGGTGTTCATTGTGATCTGAAGGTTTGTGCCGGTGTGAAATCCTTCCGTGAAACCGAAATCAACAGCCGACGAATTTTGGTTGACCACCAGAATATTGGTGCCAGTGCCCGTTCCTGAAATAAACGGGTTATTGACCGGAGTGTTGGAGTGATACCAGGAATAGCCCGCGGTGAATACCGGATCGAAGGACACCGACGGCGAGGACCCGAGTACCACTTGTTGCGTGCTGGCAGATTGCGGAATGCCTCCCGCTTTCGCTTTGAGCAATTGGGTTTCGGCGATCCAGGGCACGAAGCGCTCCACGCTGATGTTCAGATTATTTTCCAGCGCCAGCGATATCGCGTCGTCCAGGCTCAGCATCAGCTTGCCATCCTGAATCAACTGATCCAGCCGCGTCGAATTCGTCAGCATCGGCTCCGGGATGTTTTGCGGAGCGTATGGCGCGAATATATTCGGAAAGACCGCCCGACCGTTTGAATAATCCGGACCCACATTGGCCTTGAAGTCTCGCGCCGGCTCCGACGCGGGCGATCCCGTTTGCGCGCCGGGCTGGCTGGCTGGTTGCGCGCCGGGCGCGGTCTGGCCCTGTTGCGCCTGTGCCGGGCTCTGGTTCTGGCCTTGCTGCGCCTGGGTGTACGCCGGTGACACAATCAGCGAAGCAGCCGTCAGCAGCGCCACCGCTACATGCCTTAGACTTCCGATCATCGTGTTGTCCTCTCCAAAGTGCCGTCTTCAGCTCGCACAGGCCTGTAACTTACTGAAACGCGCGAACAAGGGTGTTTGTTTCATTTTATGTATTCCCGATGCAACACTGCGGCCATGCATAACCGCTTGAATTTAGACGATTAAACGGGAAATAGTGAGCGTGAGGCGTTCATTTCCGGACAGTACCGTGCGTACCCGGACACGCGCTTCGCGGAGTTTAGCATCGCACCTTGCGTGTCGCAATCGTGGCGCGCTCTGCAGGAGTTGTCATCCTGCCGAACGAAGGGCATCCCGCCGCGAAAATACAATCATTACCTGATTTTCTCATGCGCTATGCGCGCTACCCTAGCTTTCGTCTTGAGTCGGAACTTCAATCCACGATGGGTGGTTGACTGCCGCAATTGTCTGCTAAGCTTCACGCACTCCGAGGTCGGCAGGGAACGGAAACTCATCGATTATCTGATTCCCACCTCCCCGGAGCTGCCTTCGGGCGGCCAGGAAATGGAGTGCCCGTCCTGCAAGACCAAAGCCACTTACACCGGCCAGGATTTGCGTTACCGGTACATGTAGCGCCGCTTGGTTCGTGATTCTTCGGCTGCTTGCGTTGACACTCAGCGCAACATAGAACTAACATGCGCGCGTGACCCGATGACACGCGCCCCACGTCCGCGCTCCTGCTCACTTCCGTCTTGGCGGTTCGCTCTTCGTTCCTGGCTCCTGCTATTGGGTCTTTGCCTCACCGCGCTATCGGCAGCCGCTCAAGCGACGGACCTTCCCACAAAGCCGAAGGGAGACGTCATTGATGTTCCCGCCAAGCCCGCCGGATACGTCAATGACTACGCGCGCGTCCTAAGCCCTACTGCTCGCCAGCAACTCGAAGCGCTTTGCACCGAAGTAAACGACAAAGCCAAGGCCCAGATTTTCGTCGTGATCGTCCCGTCGCTGAATGGCCGCAGTGTGGAAGATTATTCCTTCGATGTCGCGACGAAGTGGGGAGTCGGTCCGAAACAGACATCCAGCGGAGTCCTGCTATTCCTCGCAGTCAACGACCACAAATACTGGACGCAGGTCGGGTACGGACTGGAAGGTATTTTGCCCGACGGCAAGGTCGGCGGCTTCGGCCGCGAAGCGCTTCCGTATCTCCGTCAAGGAAATTACGACGCGGCTGTGATGCTGATGACCCGGCGCATCGCGGACGTCATTGCGCAAGACCGCGGCATCGCCCTCAGCGGCGCGCCGCTACCCGCTGCGCGGACCGAAGGCTCAGGCCAGCGCAGTTCCTCCGGCGATATCGGCGCCCTTGTGTTCCTCGGTCTGTGCATCTTTTTCGCGTACATCATGCTTAAGTCGATGGGGGGCGGCGGCGGACGCGGTCGCGGTGGGGGCAGTGGTTGGTGGATCGGTCCCCTGATCGCAAGCAGCATGGGACGCGGCGGCTGGGGCGGCGGCGGATTTGGCGGCGGAGGTTTCGGAGGCGGTGGCGGTGGATTTGGTGGCGGGGGCGGAGGCTCGTTTGGCGGCGGTGGCGCCGGCGGCAGCTGGTAATAGATTGGGTCTGTAGGGGCGGGTCTCAGACCCGTCCGCCGTTAAAGTCAATTCCGCAAAGGTCGTGCAATGGAAGCAAAACTGACAGAGCTCGTAAGCCGTCTGAAAGCCGCTGCCGAGGCCAACCTGAAATGCATCGTGCTCTATGGTTCGGCGGTCACCGCCGAATTCCGCGCCGGGCATTCGGACCTTAACATCCTCTGCGTCGTGGAGCGCGCGGCCTCCGAGGATCTCGAGCATCTCCACGACGCTTCGGAATGGTGGGTGCGCCAGGGCAATCCTCCGCCGCTGCTCTTCACGCTCGATGAATTGCATCGTTCCGCGGACGTCTTCGCGATCGAGCTGCTGGATATCACCCGCCATCACCGCCTGCTGTTCGGCAGCGATTTCTTCGCCAACTTTGAAGTTCCGCTGCGCCTGCATCGCCTGCAGGTCGAACGCGAACTACGCGCCGATTGGCTGCGCCTGCGCCAGGCCATCCTTGCGGCGCCGTTGAGCTACAAAGCGCACCTCGCGATCATGTCTCAGTCCGTCTCTACTTTCTGCGCGCTGTTCCGCCACGCGCTGTTTGCGCTCGGCCAGCCCATGCCCGCGACCAAACGCGAAGCGGTCGCCGCAGTAGCCGCCCTCACCGGCGCGGACCCCTCCGCATTTCACGCCCTGCTGGACGTGCGCGAAGGAAAACGCAAACCGCGCAACATAGACGTCGAAGCCTCCCTGCACGCCTACCTGGAATTCGTAGAGGTGGTAACCAACGAAGTAGACCGCCGCCTCGACGCGCTCTGAACGCCACGAACGCGTCCTGCCGCGCCGGGTTTCCGTAGCGCCGGCGTCTGGCCGGCTCCTTGGGGTTTGACTTTGCAGCGGCGGTCCTTCGGACCGCCAGCGATCCGCCTCGCAACACCGATGGCGCACGAATGGGCGCCGCTAGGAAGGCCCTGCCGCCAAGCTGCACGTTTCACCGCTCTTGAAGTATGATGGCACCGCACTACCACCAAATCGGAGGCCGTCCATGAAAGCAGCCCTCGGCGTAATCGCCGTCATCCTCATCCTCGCGCTCCTCGTCGGAGGCATGTACGCCGGCCGCCGCAACGAGATGGTCCGCCTCAACGAACAGATCAAATCCAACTGGGCGCAAGTGGACGTGGTCCTGCAACGCCGCGCGGATCTGATCCCCAACCTGGTCGCCACCGTCCAGGGCTTCGCCGCACATGAACAGACCGTCTTCGACGATATCGCCAAAGCCCGCACGCAATACATGAATGCGCAGACTCCTGCTGACAAGATCGCCGCCAGCAATCAGATGTACCCTCTGGAAATGAAAATCCTGGCTCTTTCGGAAAATTATCCCCAACTGAAGTCCAACGAGAACTTCCTCCGCCTGCAGGACGAACTCGCCGGCACCGAAAATCGCATCGCCGTCGAGCGCAAGCGTTACAACGATTCCATCCAGGAATACAACACCTACATCGGCCTGTTCCCCAACAACATTTTCGCCGGGTGGGCCGGCTTCAAGCGCAACAACGACTACTTCCAGGCCGCCGAAGCGTCACGCGAGGTTCCCAAAGTCCAATTCCCAGCCGCCAAGCCTTGAGCTGGGAGCTGCGCTCGCGCCGCGCGCAACGACAGTTGGGCTGAGTTTGCAGAGATTGAACAGCTAGCGGAAGCCTGCAGTAGGTGTCCTCCCGAACGGAGTCCCGCGCTCTTTCTTTCCCGCCGCATTTCGGCGGGCGCGGGACGCAGGGAGGGACCTGCTTCTCGTACGAACGCAAGCGAAAAGGCAGACGCCGCGGGCGGAATTCGCCCTCGGCACGACCGTTTGAGCGATTTTCTGCGGACGGTGAAGCCGGGGCTACGGGCGGGACGTAATCCTATTTTTTCTCCTGCGGGCTTGCGGAGGTTTGCCGTGGCGGCGCTGGCGCGCGCTTGCGTTCCGAGGATTCGCTCCAGTCCTCCGGCGGAAATCCGATGCGCCAGAAAAGCGGCGACGATTCGGTGAATTCCAATCCCACTTCTGTCTTGCTTCCTTTGCTCTCGCTAATGAACGCCACATTGCAAAGCAGTTCTTCGACGGTTTTGGAATTGACGATGGAAACCTGTTGCCCGCGTGCCAAAGGCGTACTCAGCGACACCAGGCAGCCATTGGCGTTCACCGTGGTTGTTTTGGTCTCCTCTTCGAACGCTTTGCCTTTGCTGGTGCCGCGCACGATCACGGCCATCTGAATGTGCACACGCTGTGTGCGCCGCAACTTGTTGTAATTTTGGGCCGCCGGGCTCGGCGGCGCTTCTTTGCCGTTCGTCATCCAACTCCCCGGGTATCAGCCACCCAATACAATTTTGGGGTATAGGAGGCTCACAGCCGGGCATATTCAAGCAAGGGGTGCCCAAAAGCGAAACCTTCACGTCCCGAGACCCCTCCAGCCGCTGCTGGCCCCGCGTTACGACCCCGCGACCGCGGGGTTACTCTCTGATGAATCCTGCTTGCCCGCCTTGACCCCTCCGCTTTCCCGCGCTACGCTGATTCCAGCAATAGGGGTCGTGGCTAGGAGGCTTCGCTTCCGCGAAACTGAATGAAACAAACCGTCCGGCTGGCAGGTGGCATCAACGAACTTTTCGGAACCCTCGACGAAAATCTTAAACTCTTCGAGTCCGCCCTTCACGTCACTACTCATCTGCGCGATCACGATCTGGAAATCGAGGGCTCACAGCCACAGGTGGAGCGCGCCGCGCAGATTCTGGGTGAATACAATCAACGCATCCGCGACGGCCGCATTCCCGACAGCCAGGAAGTGAAATCCCTCTTGCGCATCGCGACGGGCGCCACGGGCGATCCTGCCGCATCTACGCGCGGCGCGTTTTCGCTTTCTCATACGCGCTCGTTCGGCAAGAAGACCATCACCCCCAAGAGCGCCAACCAAAAGCGCTACATGGAAGCGCTGGAAGCCTATGACATGGTCTTCGCCATCGGCCCCGGCGGCACGGGCAAGACCTATCTCGCCGTCGCCATGGCCGTCACCGCATTGCTTTCCAAGCAGGTGAACCGCATCATCCTGGCGCGCCCCGCAGTCGAAGCCGGCGAGCGGCTCGGCTTTCTGCCCGGGACGCTGCAGGAAAAAGTGGACCCGTACATGCGCCCGCTCTACGACGCGCTGCACGACCTGCTCGAAGCGGACAAGCTCGAAAGCTTCCTCGAGAAGGGAATTATCGAAGTCGCGCCGCTAGCCTTCATGCGCGGCCGCACGCTCAATGATTCCTTCGTCATCCTCGACGAAGCCCAGAACACCACGAGCGAGCAGATGAAAATGTTCCTCACGCGCCTGGGCTTCAATTCCAAAGCCGTGATCACCGGCGACGTGACCCAAATTGATTTGCCCGAATCGCGCCGTTCCGGCCTCATCGAAGCCATCGAAATTGTCGGCAGGATCGAAGGCATCTCGTTCACCTACTTCGATGAACGCGACGTCGTCCGGCACAATCTGGTGCAGCGCATCATCAAGGCCTACGACGAGCACGCCGCCACCCATCCCGGCCATCATAACGGCCGTGCGTCCGGCGCCGGACACGCTGGCCATTCCGGCCATCAGAATCCCCGGGATTAACCCCGCGCGCATGATCCTCAATCGCCAGCGTCGCGTTCGTGTTTCCATTTCCGGCCTAGAGAAATTCCTCGCCTCCGCCCGCAAACGCCTGCGCCTCGCGCCTCGTTCTCTCACCGTCGCGCTCGTCACCGACGCGCAGATCGCCCGCTGGAATCGCGCCTACCGTGGAAAAAATCGCCCGACCGATGTATTGTCCTTCCCAGCAGATGGACCCGTTCCCCAGACCAGTGTTCCGAGCGTCCGCGCCAACCAATTGCGGCCGGAGTCGAGTCGTGGGCCCAGCTCTAAAGTTAGCAAGGCGCCAGCTTCCTCCTCCACGTCCTCTACTTCCGCAAAGCCGTACCTCGGAGACATCGCCATCGCGCCTGCCGTTGCTCGCCGCAACGCTCTCCGCCTCGGCCGGGCCTTGGACCACGAAATGCGCATTCTCATTCTTCACGGCATGCTGCACCTGCTGGGCTACGATCACGAGACCGACTCAGGCGAAATGGACCGCCGCGAAAATCGCCTGCGCCGCGATTTAGGATTGCTCTGACGATGCCGATTTTCCTCTATTCCGCCGGCGTTCTGGCTCTCACTGCGGGCCTGGTGGTTTTCTCCTACCTTGATCGCGCCTATCGCGAACTCGGCCGCGTTCATCCCGGACGCATCCATCAGCATCTCGACACCTTCGAACTGGATGTCGAGCCGCGCTTCCATATGGAACGCCGCCGCGCCGCCCTGGGCTTCAGCCTCCTCGCGCGCTTCTGGCTCGTTCTTGTCGCCGCCATCACCGCGCGCGGCGTGCTCTTCTTCGTTCCCGGCACGCGCGAAGCCGCCGTCGAAATGGTATTTTTTCTGGGCGCCGAAGTGGTGATCGCGATGCAGTTTTTTCCGGCGCTGCTGCTGGCTCGCGCTCCCGGGAATTGGGTACTGCCGCTCGTTCCCGTCGTGCGTATGTTTCAGTTCATCATCTGGCCGGTGCAAGCGGTGCTCGAGGTGCTGATTTCCGTGCTGCATCTGTCCGAAGAATCGGAAGAGGCGCAGACGCCCGCGGCCGAGCAGCAGCAGGCCATCGAAGCGCTGGTGGACGCGGCCACCGAAGAGGGCATCATCGAACAGGACGAAGCCCGCCTGATCGAATCCGTCGTCGAATTTGGCGACAAGCGCGTCCACGACGTGATGACCCCGCGCCCGGACGTAATTGCGATACGCGCCGACGCGTCGCTCGAGGAACTGCGCGACCTCGTCGTCGAAACAAAGTTTTCGCGCCTGCCCGTTTTCGAAAAATCCCTCGACGACATCGCCGGGATCGTCATGGCTCGCGACATGCTGGAGGTTCCGGACCGCGAAGCCGCGCACCGCACCGTGCGCGAACTGATGCGTCCGGCGCTATTCGTCCCCGAAACCAAATTCGGCTCCGAGCTGCTGAAGGA